>Ga0208825_1000588_pt1 | contig 33494 bp, 30 predicted proteins | sample AD_UKC113_MetaG_FD_184450 | JGI IMG/M metagenome (GOLD analysis project Ga0208825, IMG submission 184450) | Active sludge microbial communities of municipal wastewater-treating anaerobic digesters from Hong Kong - AD_UKC113_MetaG (SPAdes)... | ecosystem: Engineered > Bioreactor > Anaerobic >... | reverse complement strand
TGCCTAAGAGCGGGGATGGAGTACTCAGCCGGGTGGCTGAGAGGCACAGGGGGAAAGGGACCTGGCCCTGGGGGAGGGCCGGGTCCCACTATTCCTTTCTTCCTTCTTTTTTCCTTTTTTGTAACATTTTCATTTGGCAATTTGTAACATTTTCACTTGGTAATAACAATTCATTGACAAAATATTTTAAATGGGTATAATTTTGTAAATGGCTATAATAAGTATAGGAAATAAAATAAAAAAATTAAGAGAAAATAGAGGAATACATTTAAGAACTCTTGCAGAAAGGGTTGGGGTTTCACCTTCTTTTATTTCCCAACTTGAAAATAATAAAACATCTCCGTCGCTTGTAACATTAAAAAATATAGCAGATGCACTTGGAACAACAGTATCTTTTTTAATTGGAGATGAAAAAAAAGAAACAGAAACACCTGTGATGAAGAAGGAAGAATGGATTTTTCAACAAATGGGAGAAGGTATTAAAATGTTTTATCTCACTTTTCCCGACCCTTATAAACAAATTGAACCACTTTTGTTTGTAATGGAAAAAGGGGCAAGTTCTGGTGAAAACGTTTATCAACATTTTGGACAAGAGTTTGTGATGGTTTTAAATGGAAAACTTGAAGTTACATTGGCAGAAAAGAAATATGTAATTCATAGTGGAGATACTATTTATTTTAATTCATATATTCCACATAAGTTTAAAAATGTTCATAAGGGAGTTACAAAAGTTGTATGGGTAGATAATCCACCCACATTTTAATTTTTTTTGACTTTTTGTTAAGTATATATTAAAATATTAAATGAAAATTAAAAGGAGGTAAAAAATGGAAGAATTATTGATTAGTAAAACAAAGGGTTTGACAGAAGAGATAGAGTATTTTGCTAATGAGATTATAGGCATGAAAGATACGGATAAGATGCTTAAAAGAATTGGCGATGAAATGAAATATCAGAATTATGATTATGTTGAGGAAAAAGAAAAAATGGTTTGTGGGGAAATAAGCGGAATTAAAAAGGAAGGTAGTTTTTACTTAATATCTGATTTAGGACAGGGAATTGAAGCAAATGGTATTCATAATGGAGTTATTACATCCATTTTTGTTGGGGCTCTTATTAAGAGATGTTTATTGCCTTTAAGGAATGATTTGAATGTTATTATTTCTGATGAGGAAATTGAAAAATTATTTCAAAAAATTTCCTATAAAGGTGCAAAAGGAATAATAATTTGCAAGCCAACAAATTATCAAATTTATAAAATCAACAAAGAAAAAGATAATTATGAGAAGTTAAATGGTTATTATTCTTTTGTTCACACATTGGTTTCTACTCTGGAAGAAGAAAGATATGAGACAGTTTTGAGAGAAAAAGAAATGCCAGTGACAACAACAATTCCTATTGTTGAATTTGGTGGAGATGATACTTTTGAGATAGGGAAAATAGAAAAAACAATTTATATAATTACAAAGGTAGTAATAAGATGTGTTGGATTTCCTTTGTTTGGATGGTCCGCAGATGAAATATAAAACTAAAATATTGGTTTTAAATTGTGGGAGTTCTTCACTTAAATTTAAGGTTATTTCTTTTCCTGAGGAGATAGAGATTGTTTCAGGCGAAGCAGAAAAAGTTGGGGTTAAAAGTACTACCTCATCAAGAATTAAAATGAGAATAGAAAATGATACTTATGAGATTAAAGAAAATTTACCGGACCATTTTTCTGCGTTTAAAACAGTTGTAAATTATCTTCAGGGGAAAATTAACTTTGATATAATTGGACATAGGTATGTTCACCCTGGTAATGAAAAAAAGCATTCTTTAATTATAAATGAGGAGTCAATCAGATATTTAGAAAGCACACTCCATTTTGCTCCTCTTCATAATCCAGTTTCTTTTTCAATGATAAAATTTTCTCAAGAAATTTTTCCTGATATACCTCAATATGCTGTTTTTGATATATCTTTCCATAATACAATTCAACCAGAATTTTCTACATATGCTTTACCATTAGAACTCTCACAAAAATATAATATAAAAAGATATGGGTTTCATGGGATTTCCCATCAGTATGTTATGGAAGAGGCATTGAAATTCTTAAATGTAGAAAAGGAAAAAGTAAAAATTATAAGTGCACATTTAGGAACAGGTGGTTCAAGTTTATGTGCTATTAAAAATGGAGAATCAATACACAATACTATGGGTTTTACTCCTCTTGAAGGATTAATAATGAATACTCGTTCAGGTGATATAGACATAGGAATTGTTCTTTACATAATGTTTTTAAAAAAGTTCACTCCAGACCAGATGGATAACATTTTAAATAAACAAAGCGGATTGGCAGGTATTTATAAAGAAACATCAGATTTAAGAGAAATTGCAAGTCGTGTTAATGATGATGGAAGGGCTGAAAAAGCATTTGATATGTATGTCAGAAGAATAAAAAAATATATTGGCTTTTATTTTTTAATTTTAGAAGGTTTTAATGTTTTAATTTTTACAGATACTCTTGGAGTGGAAGTTCCTTTATTAAGAGAAAAGATATGCGATGAAATGGATTTTCTTGGTATTAAATTAGATAAGGAAAAGAATAAAAATTCTACTGATTATTGTTTAAAAGATATTTCAGCAGATGGGTCAAAAGTTAAAATTCTTGTTGTTCCAACAAATGAAGAATTGATGATTGCAAGAGAAATTTATAGGGGAATAAAATGATACTTTTATTAAATCCGTCTATATATAAAATTGAAATTACTGGTTCTGATGATAAAAGTAATTCATATGAAATTGAGGAGATAAAAAAACTTTCTTTATACAAAGACAAAACTGAGGCAATTAGTATCAGAATTCTCTGGGGTGGTGAATTTTTAAGAAATAAGGGACTTATTGATAATAACTTTATAGAAAAATATAAAGGACTAATAACTTTTTTTCCAGTATATGTCCCGAGAATAGAGAAAATTCTTAAATATCTTCTTGAAAATTTTCAAGATATACCCATTATTCCATTTTTTGAAGATAAATTTTTTCTTAATTTACCGGTTGAAGAAAAATATTACGGAATTAATTCTTTCAGAATAGGGAGAATGAAAATTCGTAAAAGAGGTTTTCATGGAATTTTTCATGAATTTGTGTCTGAAAAATTTTCTTCATATAAAAAAATTATATCAATTGTCTTAGATAAAAAAACAACAATCTGTGGAATTAAAAATAGGAAGCCACAATTGATAAGTATTGGATTTACTCCTCTTGAGGGTATAATGGGGAAAACAAGCTCAGGTGACTTAGACCCTGGAATTGTTTTTTATATGATGAAAGAATTAGGATATTCAATTTTTGAAGTAGATAACATTTTAAAGAAAAAAAGTGGTTTCTATGGGTTAACAAGATACAATAGAGATATAAACGAAATTTATAAAAATTTTTATAAAAAGGATGAAAAAGTTAATTTTGCCTTTAAAATTTATAAAAAGCAGATAATAAAATATATAGGAGAAGCAATTTCTGTTTTGGATGGAGTTGATGCAATTGTGTTTTCTGGCGAATATGTAAAAGAAATGATATCATTTATATATGAAATAATTTCTGAAATTTCATTTATTGGAATTAAATTGGGAAAAATTAGTAAATTTTCAGATAATATAGGTATAATATCTATAGAAAAAATTCCAGTATTTTTAAACTTTTATACAGATAAAGAAATTATTTTTTATCAGACAGAAAAAGTTTTAAAAAATTTTGTTTAGCACCCCCTTTTTCCTCATGTAGAACCCTGTTCTCAAATGAGAACAGGGTTCTACGCTATCAACTGAAAACCCAAATTTAAAATCTGTTAAAATAGAATTGTTTTTTATGGAAAAGATAAAATCGGGGGAGAGGGATTTGAACCCTCGACCTCAGCGTCCCGAACGCTGCGCGCTAAACCGGACTGCGCTACCCCCCGTTTTCTCCAGACCTGGTATGGAGAAAAATGTGCCCAGCCAGATTTGAACTGGCAACTTCCAGGTCCGCAGCCTGGCGTTCTATCCAGTTGAACTATGGGCACTTTTTATTTATAAAGATAATTTCCATAAATATCAATCCCAACTATTGCAGGAAAATTTTCAACTTCTACTTTATAAATACCTTCTGCCCCTAATTCTTCAAAAGCAATAAGTTCTATTTTTCTTACAAATTTTGATAAATATGCTCCACAGCCACCAAAGGTAATTAAATATATTGCTTTATATTTTCTACATGCATTTATAACTTCTTTGTTTCTGCTCCCTTTTCCCATTGTTCCTTTAAGTCCTATTTTATATAGGAGAGGAGTAAAAGTATCCATTCTACTACTTGTTGTCGGACCAAAAGAACCGACTATTTTCCCCGGTGGTGCAGGAGTTGGACCAACATAATAAATAAGATTGTGATTAAGAGTAAATGGTAAATTTTTATTTTCTTCTATTAACTTAAAAATTTTTTTATGTGCTGCATCTCTACAGGTATAAAATATTCCATTAAGAAATATAAAATCCCCAATTTTTAAGTTCGCTAATTTTTTTTCATCTACTGGAAAGAATATTTTTTTCATAATTCAAGTTTCTCAACTCTATGAGCCCAGCATGAAATACAAACACTAACTGGCAGTCCAGCAATATGTGTTGGATGTGTTTCAATCTTTAAATCAAGGGCTGTTGTTTTTCCACCAAAACCGCCTGCCCCTATTTTTAGTTTATTTATTTTTTTCATAATTTCTAATTCCCAATTTCTATACTTACTTTTTTCTCCAATTTTTAAAAGAGATATTTTTGCCAGTAAAGGAGACATTTCAAAAGTCCCGCCAATTCCAACTCCAACAAAAATTGGAGGACAAGGCAAAGAGCCTGCCTGTTTTATTGTATCAACTATAAAATTTTCAATTCCTTCTTTTCCATCAGCAACATTTAACATTTTCATCTTACATGTATTTTCAGAACCAAATCCCTTTGCCATTATAGTAATTTTTAATTTATTTTCTTTGCCTTCAAAAAAATGTATTACACAAGGAGTATTATATCCAGTAAAATTCCTATCAATTGGCTCAACAACAGAATTTCTCAAATATCCTTTTTTACTCCCATCTTCAATACCAAAATTTATTATATCTATTAAAGAAGGAAATGGTCCTTTTTCAATTTTTACATTAGAACCAATTTCAACAAAAACTACAGGATATCCTGTATCCTGACATAAAGGCAATTTTTCTTTTTTTGATATTTTTATATTTTCAAGGACTATTTTAAGATATTTTTTTGAAAGTCCATTTCTCTCCTGGTAATATGCTTTTTTTAAATATTCCTCAATATTTTTTGAAACTCCATAGTTAATATCTATTATTAAATTTGATACTTCTTTTATAATCTGTTTATATGAGATTTTTTTCATTTTCCCACCATATTTTGTCAATATCGCTATGGAAATCAAGAGTTGTGTTAATATAAAAATTTAACTTATTTAAAATATCTTTATGAATACTTTTTATTATTTTTATTTTATCAAAGTCCAGAGTATCAAACATCCTCATTATTTTAAGAACAGGAAATGAAATTCTGACTGGATTTATATCTTTTTTATTACAATTTCTACAAATAATTCCACCTAATTTCCCGCTAAAAAAGTACATTTTATCTTCTTTATTACAGGAAATACACTTTTCTAAATGAAAACCATATCCAAGAGATTTTATGAATTTTGTTTTAAAAAAAGTTAAAACAATTTCAGGATTACTTGCTTTTTCTAAATAATTACCAATTTCTAATGTTAATTGTAAAATTTTGTTATCCTGTAAATTTTCTGGTGTAAAAATATCTAAGAGGTTAAGTATATAGAACCAGACATTTGAATTCTTTTTCTCTTTTATTTCAAAATTGTTCAACAGGCTCGGAGAACTAAAAAGATTTAATTCACCTTTCTTTTTGTAAATCAATGTAAAAATATGAGAGCCGGGCTGAAATGTTAAAGGTGCTATTTTGCTTTTTTCACTTCTTACTCCTTTCAAAACACCTTTAATTTTTCCCATGTTTTCAGTATAAATACTTAGTATTACACTTGTTTCTCTAAAATCAAATTTTTTTAAAACAATTCCTTCACTCTTTATTGGTGGCATTTTCAGCAAATCCCGCAGAAATCATAATTTTAAATCCTTCTTCAACTGAGATATTAAGTTTTTCAACCATTTTTTCTGGAACAAGAACATAAAAACCAGTAGTTATATTTGGGACAGTTGGAACAAATATACTTAAAAACTTTTCTTCTTTTATCAGTTGTGATTCGCCAGTAATAAAACCAACTGTATAACTTCCATCAAAAAATTTTATTTTTGCAACTCCTTTAAAAATTTGCTCTTTTTTACTTGTAACACTCTGAACAATACTTTTAATAAAATTATAAATTCTATTTAAAACAGGGACTTTTTCAAAAATAACTTCAATTCTTCTTAAAAGTTTCTTTCCAATGAAATTTTGAGTAAGAAAGCCAATAAAAAGAATGATTAAAATAAGCGAGAAAAAGCCAATTCCTGGGGTATATATATGCGGGGAAAATTTTTTTAATAAATTGCCTATAATTCCATCTAAAAAGACAATTATTTTATATAAAATCCATATTGAAAGAGAAATTGGTATTATAAAAACAAGCCCTGAAATAAAATATTTTCTTAGTTTTCCCATTTTATCTCCAGAACACTTGAAAAATCAATATTGTTAAAAGAATCCCAATAATTCCTCCTATAATTACTTCATTTACCTTATGTATTTTTTTACTTATTCTACTTTCTGCAACCCATATTGCTAAAATTAACACAAGAAAAGATATTATAGGGAATTCTTTAAAAGTTAAAATAGAAATTGTTGTCCAGATGCTAAAAGCAATACCTGAGTGAATACTTGGCATTCCTCCTGAAAGAGAAAATTCCTTTTCAATTGAAAATTTTAGTAAAATAGCAAGAGAAATGACAATTACAAGTGCTATAAAAGTAATATGCCATTGAGAATTTGCAATATTTTCAAATATATTTCTCCAACCAGATGGAAAATATTTCACAAAAATTAAATATCCACCAATAAAAGAAAAAAAGGAAGCTACAAGAACAGAGGAAGCAGCAATGTCTTTTATTTTCTTTATTTCCTTATGATTTTCTATTGTAAACAGATTTGAAAAATTCTCAATTGATGTATTTATAATTTCTGCTCCAAAAACAAGTGAAATAAATATAAGAATAATTAAAAATTCACTAAGTGGGATTTTCAAAAATAAACTTCCTGTTATAACACAAATTGCAATGAAAATATGTATTTTAAAATTTCTCTCTGTTTTTAAAGCATAAAAAAATCCTTCAATTGCTGAATTGAAACTACTTAAAATATCATGATTTTTTTTATTCTCTTTCATTATTCCCTTTTATAAAAGGCACGCAAATTTTTGTGTTTATTATTATATCATTTTTACCTGGTGTTTTGAAGTTTTTTAAATATTTGATCCTGGAATTTTTTCATATTCTCAAATTCCTCTTTTTTGTAGTCCCTGTACCCTTTTAAATGTAAAAATCCATGAATTATAAGATATAAAATTTCTTCTTCATTTGTGTAATTATATATAACAGAGTTTTCTTTTGCCTTTTCTATTGAAATAATTATTTCACCATGATTTTTTGAAATTTTAAATGACATAACATCTGTTGGAAAGGGTCTACCAAGAAATTTTTTATTTAGTTTAATTATTTTTCTATTACTGACAAAAACAATAGATATGTTATATGGAGGCCCTGATAAAATTTTTGATAATTTCTCTGTTTTTTCTTTAATCTGGTCAAGATTTATCTTTGCTTTTTTTTGATTGTTTATAATCTCAAATTTAACTTCTCTTTTTTTCTTTATAATGTTTTTCGTATGCATTTATTATATCTTTAACAAGTAAGTGTCTTACAACATCTTCATGAGAGAAGTAGACAAATTTAATTCCCTTTATATTAGAAAGGATTGTTTGGATTTCTACTAACCCTGATGTCAGGGAAGTTAATGGAATATCAATTTGTGTAATATCTCCTGTTATAACTGCCTTTGAATTAAGCCCAAGGCGAGTAAGAAACATTTTCATCTGTTCAAAAGTTGTATTTTGTGCTTCATCTAAAATTATAAATGAATTACTTAAACTTCTACCTCGCATATAAGCAAGTGGAACTACTTCTATTATTTTTCTCTCTGTCCATCTTTTTAATTCTTCATATTTCATAATGTCATAAAGAGCATCATATACTGGCTGTAAATATGGTTTTATTTTTTCTTCAAGGTCACCAGGTAAAAAACCCAATCTTTCTCCTGCTTCAAGGGCTGGTCTTGTAAGAACAAGTCGTTGATATTTTCCTTCCTTTACACCTTCAATTCCACATGCAACAGCAAGATATGTTTTTCCAGTTCCTGCTGGACCTATTCCAATCACAAGGTCATAATTCTTTATACTTTTTATATATTCTTTTTGATTTTCACTTTTTGGAACAACTATTTTTTTCTTTGAATTCAAATGAATAGTAAAGTCATCTTTTTTTTCTTCTTGTTTCTCTGCTTTTTCACCAATTAGTTTTAGAATTTCTTCTTTTTCTATAACTTTTTTGTTTCTAACATACTTTTTAAGTATTTCAAAAATTTCAATTGCTTTTTCAACTTTTTCTTTTTCACCTTTTATTTTGACAGAATTACCACGCCCAATAATTTCAACATCAAGCAATTTTTCAAGTAATTTAAGATTTTTATCCATTTGCCCATAGATTATCTGGGCTTGTCCGAAGGATCCTGTAGATTCATTAGAGAAATTTATTTCTTTTATTTCTTCCATTTAAGGAATGATTATATTTGTCCCAGGTATAAGTACATTTGGATTTTTTATAACTTTTTTGTTTTTCTCATATATTTGTTGCCATTTGCTTGAATTTCCATAAAATTTTTTTGCTATTTCTGAAAGAGTGTCTCCCTTTTTAATGGTATATGTGTTTTGAGTTTTTGGTTCTTCCATTATAATTGGCTCTTCTTCTGGCTTCATTACCATTGTTGCTCTTAATCTATTTATTTCTGCTATTGTTTGATTAGCAACTGAAATTGATTTATCGCTTGATTTATTTGCTGCATCTATTGCATCATTTGCTGCTTTAATTGCCTTATTTGCTGTCTGGTCAGCATATTCAATTGCCTTATTTGCTGCATCAATTGCTTTTTTTGTTTCTTCTTCAGTAAATTTTCTTGCTTCATTTGCTGCTGCAATTGCTTTGTTTGCTGCTTCTAATGCTTTATCAGATGTGCTGTTTGCTTGATTACTTGTTTCAAGGGCCTGTTTTGCCATTTCTTCTGACTTTTTACTTATTTCTAAACTTGTTTCTGCAATTGCAAGTGTCTGTTTAAGTTTCATATCAATAATTTCATCTCTTGTAGGTTCTTTTTCTTGTTTTTTTTGAACCCCTGCACAACCGGTAAGCAGAAATAAAATTAAAATTAAATAAAATTTCCTCATATTATCTCCTTTTTAATATTATTGAATACTTTTTATCTTTCAGTTAAATCCTTTCTCACTTCCCTTTTATAAATAAAAAATGGAGAAATTTTTTCTTCTTTTCTCATAACTTACTACTTTCTACTTTTCAAGCAACGCAGTCAATTGAACGCTTACAATATATCATTCATCTGTTTCTATGTCAATATGTATTTTATTTTCTTTAAGAAGTTGTGGGTCAACATCTGAAGGTGCCTGTGTAAGAGGGCATACGCCTTTTTGTGTTTTGGGAAATGCAATTGTTTCTCTTATACTTTCTTCTCCAACTAAAATCATAATAAGTCGGTCAATCCCAAAAGCAATTCCTCCATGAGGTGGTGCCCCAAAATCAAGTGCCTGTAATAAAAATCCAAATCTCTCATTATAAATATTCTCTTCAATTCCGATAATTTTGAAAATTTTTTCCTGTAAGTCCTTTTTATGAATTCTTATACTTCCGCCACCTATTTCAATTCCATTCAAAACAAGGTCATAAGCAAGAGATTTTACTTTCAATGGTTCTTTTTCAAGAAGAGAAATATCATCTTGTCTTGGAGAGGTAAACGGATGATGAACTGGTTGAATTCTCTTTTCATCAGAGTTATATTCAAAAAGTGGAAAATCAACTACCCAGACAAAATCAAGACATTTCTTTTTTTTATCATCAATTTTTTCCTTTATATTTTCTTTTAATTGAAATAGCATCTCTTCAGTATTCCTTTTTTCTCCAGCAAGGAAAAATAACAATGTATTTTCACTTTCTGGATAAATTGATTTTAATTTTTTGAGCATTTCTTCTGAAAGAAATTTTTTAAAAGGACTTTGTATTTCATCTTTTTTAAACCTTATCCAGCCAAGTCCACTACATCCCTTTTCTTTAACAAAATTTGTAAAATTATCAATATCTTTTAATGAGATATTTTCCCCCTTTTTAACAAAAAATCCTTTTATAATTCCCCCTTCCTCAATTACTTTCTCAAAAATTTTGAGCCCACTTCCTTTAAATATTTCCGTTAAGTTAAAAAATTTCATTTCATCTTTCAGGTCTGGTTTATCTGTTCCATAAACAGACATTGCTTCTTCATAAGTTATTATAGGAAATGGCACTTTTAATTCAATCCCGAATGTTTTTTCAATGGAATGTTTAAGCATTTTTTCAGTTATTCCCATTATATCTTTTTCTTCAATAAATGACATTTCAATATCTATTTGAGTAAATTCTGGTTGTCTATCAGCACGCATATCTTCATCTCTGAAACATCTTGCAATTTGAAAATATTTATCCATACCCCCTATCATAAGAATTTGTTTAAAGAGTTGAGGGGACTGCGGAAGAGCATAAAATTTTCCAGGATTTAATCTTGATGGAACAATAAAGTCCCTTGCTCCTTCGGGAGTGCTTTTAGTCAAAACAGGTGTTTCAATTTCAATAAATCCATCATTTACAAGAAATTGCCTTATATTATTTGCAAAAAAAGACCTCTTTATAAGATTTTCTTTGATTTTTTGTCTTCTGAGGTCAATGTATCTATATTTCAGGCGAATGTTATCTCCAATTTCTATGTATTCGGAGACCTCAAAAGGAAGTGCCTTGCATTTGTTTAAAATTGTTAAATTTTTAAGTTTTATTTCAATTTCTCCTGTTGGAATTTTAGGATTTATTGTTTCTTCTGGCCTTTTGACAACATCCCCTTCAATTTTAATTACCCATTCTTCCCTTATTTCCTTAATTTTTTCCCATATATCTTTATTTAGCACTTCTGGTGAACATAAAATTTGTGTAATACCATATCTATCTCTTAAATCAATAAATGTAATTCCTCCGTGGTCCCTAAATGAGTTAACCCACCCACATAATATTACTTCTTCTCCTAAATTTTTAATATTTAGTTGTCCACATGTATAAGTTCTTAGCATTTTATTTTTTCCTTTATTTCATTTACTATGTCTTTTTCATTTATTAAAAATTGCGTCCCATTTTCCATATCTTTAAGTATTATTTGATTATTTTGAATTTCATTTTCTCCAATTATTATACACCATTTTTTCTTTTCTCTATTAAGTATTTTTAAATGTGAACTTAAATCTCTATCCTCAAAGTCAAAAACAATTTTTATATTGTGTTCTCTTAGGATACTTAAATTTTTAACACCCCATAATTTTGCCTTTTCCCCAATAAAAATACAATAAATTGGTTCTTCTAATTTAACCTGTTTTATATATGGAATAATTCTTTCTATTCCAATTGCAAATCCAACTGCTGGTATATTAGGTCCTCCTAATTGTTGAACAAGATTATCATACCTGCCACCACCTGCTACTGCACTTTCTCCATTTTCAACAAATGCCTCAAAGACAGTTTTTGTATAGTAATCAAGACCTCTTACAAGATTTTTATCAATTTTAAAATTGATGTTTATATCATTAAGATATTCAATAACCTTTTCAAAATGTATTTTACAATCATCACATAAAATATCCAATACAGAAGGGGCATTTTTTGAAATTTCCTTACAATTTCTATTTTTACAATCAAGAACTCTTAATGGATTTTTCTCCAATCGGACTTTGCAATCATCACAAATTTGTTCTTTGAAATTCTGAAAATAATTTTTTAGTTTTTCAGAGTACATTATTTTACAATTTAAACATCCAAGAGAATTTATAGAAAAATAATAATTTTCTATATTAACTTTTTTAAAAATAGATGACAATAAATTTATAATTTCTCCATCAAAATATGCGTTTCCACCACCAAATAATTCTACTCCAAAATGATAAAACTGCCTATATCTATCTTTTTGAGGCCTATCATATCTGAACATAGGTCCATAATAGTAAAGTCGTGAAATTTTTTCTTTTAAATATATCTGGTTTTCAATATATGCTCTTACAACAGGGGTAGTTCCCTCTGGTCTTAAAGCAATGTCCCTTCCTTTTCTATCTTTGAAACAATATATTTCTTTTGAAATAATATCTGTTTCTTCACCAACTCCTTTTTCAAAAAGTCCTTTTTCTTCAACGACAGGCACTTTTATCTCTTCAAAACCAAAAAGTTCAGATATCTGTCTACCTTCTTTCTCAAATAAATTCCATTTCTTACTTTCATCAGGCAAAATATCATGCATTCCACGAACTCTTTTATATTTTCCCATTTTTTCCTTTCTCTTATTTATGATATAATTTACCACAAAATTTTATGTTGACAAAAATATTTATTGTTGTATAATTATAGAGATAAGTAAAGGAGAAATAAATGTTAGATACAGAAGAAAAAATAAAATTAGTAAAAGAATATGGAAGACATGAAAAGGATACTGGGTCCCCAGAAGTTCAAATTGCTTTATTAACAAATAGGATTGAGGCGTTAAGCAAGCATTTTGAGAAACATAAAAAAGATACAAATTCAAGAAGGGGCTTTTTAAAACTTATTGGAAGAAGAAGGCGTCTTTTGAGATATTTACAGATGACTGACCCTGAAAAATACCAAGAAGTTATCAAAAAATTGAATATTAGAAGATAAAAATGGAAAAGAAAATTACAATACCTTGTGGGAATACCCCAATAATAATTGAATTAAATAAAGTTGCAAAACAAAGTAATGGTTCATCTTTTGTAAGATGTGGTGATACTGTTGTCTTAACAACTGTTGTTTGTGCAGAAGAAGAAAAAGAAGATGTTGATTTTTTTCCTCTTGTATGTGATTACAGAGAACAAACATCCGCAGCAGGTAAAATTCCTGGTGGATTTTTCAAAAGAGAAGGGAAACCAACAGAAAGAGAAGTTCTTATTAGCCGACTGATAGATAGGTCAATAAGACCGCTTTTCCCTTCTGACTATTACAGAGATATTCAGGTTGTTTCTTTTGTCCTATCCGCTGATTCAGAAAATGATACCGATATTCTTTCAATAATTGGTGCTGCATTTGCATTAAGTAGTTCAAACATAGACATTAAAAAAAATATTTTTGGTGTAAAAGTTGGTATGATTGATAATAAATTTGTTATTAATCCAACAATCAGTCAGTTAGAAAAAAGTCCTCTTTCTTTAATAATTGTTGGAACAGAGGAATCAGTAATTATGTTAGAAGGACAGGGCAATCAAATAAGTGAAAATGATTTTTTAAATGCTGTTGAGTTTGGGATGGAAAATATTAAAAAATTTGTGAAATATGTAGATGAAGTAAAAGGAGAAAAAGAGGAAATTAAAAAAAATAATTTTGATGAGACAATAGATATAGAAAATATTTCTTCTTTTCTTGATAATAAATTAAAAGACATATTTAATTACCCTGAAAAGAAAAGCAGAAGTTTGTTTTATAAATCCATAGAAGGTGAACTACTTGAAAAATATCCAGAAGAACAAAAGAAAGAAGTAAAAAAAATTTTTGAATGCTTATTAAGGGAGAAAGTCAGAAAAATAATACTTGAGACAGGAAAAAGGTTAGATGGAAGAGGTAAAGAGGAAATTAGACCAATAGAATGCGAAGTTGGACTCCTGCCAAGAAATCATGGTTCTGCCCTTTTTACAAGGGGGCAAACACAATGTTTGGCATCTTTGACACTTGGAACAAGTGCAGATGAACAAATTATTGACGGGCTTTATGAAGAAACAACAAAAAGATTTATGCTACACTATAATTTTCCTCCTTTTTCTGTTGGAGAGGTTTCTCCATTAAGAGCACCTTCAAGAAGAGAAATCGGGCATGGCAATTTAGCGGAAAGGTCACTTCTTCCACTTATTCCTGATGAAAAAACATTCCCATATACAATAAGAATAGTTGCAAATATACTTGAATCAAATGGGTCTTCTTCAATGGCAACTGTTTGTGCTGGTTCCCTTGCGTTAATGGATGCAGGTGTGCCATTTGAAAAACATATTGGAGGAGTTGCATTGGGTATGATTAAAGAAGGAGATAAACACATAATTCTAACAGATATTCAGGGAGAAGAAGACCATTTTGGAGACCTTGACCTTAAAATAGCAGGAAGTCAGGATGGCATAACTGGTTTTCAAATGGATGTGAAGACAGATGAATTTTCTCTTGATATTTTAAAACAGGCTGTCTTACAATCAAGAAAGGCACGACTTGAAATTCTTGAGAAAATGTATAAAACAATTTCTGCTCCCAGAGAAAATATTTCACCTTATGCTCCAAAAATATACAATATCTCAGTTTCTCCTGATAAAATAGGGCTTGTAATTGGTTCAGGAGGTAAAACAATTAAAAAAATTATTGAAGAAACAGGGGCAGATATTGATATCCAGGATGACGGAAATATAAGAATTTACTCATCAGATATAAACGCATGTAAAAAAGCAGCAGCAGAAATAAAAAAAATAACAAAAGGACCTGAGGTGGGAGATGTATTTGATGGAGTTGTAACAAAGGTCTTGCCATTTGGTGCAATAGTTAAAATTTCTTCAAATCAGGAAGGGCTTGTTCATATTTCAGAAATAGAGTCGTATAGAATAAAAAAAGTTGATGATGTTCTTAAAGTTGGCTCAAAAGTTAGAGTAAAAGTTATTGGAGTTGATGAACAGGGAAGGGTTGTTTTAAGTAGAAAACAAGCACTCAAAGATAAAAAAGAAAAATGATTTTTCTATCACCAAATATTCTTATATTTCTAAAAGGATTGAAGAATGTTTTTGTAAAGAGATATTCTTTAATTTAGTTCTTTTCCCTGTCCAGAATTCTATACCTTCTTCTGGTATATCCATATTCTTACTTATTTCTGCAAAATCCATAATTTCATCTTCCCAGTTAAAAATACCAATTATTTTTTCTTTTTTATTCATCCATATACGAGGTGGTTTGTTGTAGAAAAGGTCTATCGGAATTGCAGAATTATTAAGTGGGTAAATTATTTTTTCAAGAATTTTAATTCCATTTTTGTTTAATCTATAAATAGAATCGCTTAAAAATATTGAGCCACCAGAAAGATATATAAGAGAAAGGTATGTTTTAAGTTCGGTAAGATTACACTCATCTCCACTAAGCCAGTAATCATTTTCAGAAATAAATTTTCTTTTTACATAAATTCTATTTAAATGCTTATCATCTGTTGTTTCATTACATCTTATTATTGCAAAATCAGGGTCGTTTATCCATAATTTTTTATTCATCCAGTATTGAGAAGATATTTGTATGGCATTTCTCTTAATATGTCCCCAAAAATTATGTATATCTTCTGTAATTCTTGTACTATCTGCCAGTCCAATTACACTTTCTAAAGGAGCACCACAGGCAAGAAGATGACTTTCTTCTCCTATTGCCTGTCTTATTGTTTTAATTCCTTCCCTGATTGCTCCTATTTTTCCTTTTGTATTATCTTTAAAACATGATGGAATATTTAATGGCTGATTTAGAAAATCTATTTTGAAAAATGAAAACCCAGATTCTTTCATTTTTCTAAATGTTTCAAATAGAAATTTATGAACTTCTGGTAAAGTTAAATCAAAAATAACCATGGGTCCATAAAGTTTAACTATATATGAAGGGACAAATAATTCCTGTCTATATCTTGCAAGTGTTGTATATATGCTGGATAAAAACGGTGCAGTCCATATTCCAGGAATAAAACCATATTTTTTTATCTCGTCTGCTATCTCTTTTAAATCTGATGGGAATTTACGGTTAGGTATCCAATTTCCCCACTCTTCTTCCCATCCATTATCTATTACTATATATTTAACTTTATCCTTTAAGGCAGAATTTTTTATTGCCTTCATTTCTTTTTTTAAATCATCCATTGTAATTGCACAACTATAATAATCCCAGGAATTCCACCCAATTGGTATTTCTGCCTCTTTCTTCCCGAATTTGCTTAAATATGTCCCATAATTTTCAATTAAATCAAATGGATTATTATTTTGTCCATAGATAATACTTATTTCTTCTATCTTTATATATCTATTCATATCCAGAATAATTTTAAATTCATAATTATCATCAATCCTGAAAATACAAACATCTTCTGGAAGTGATGCAAGGCCAAAAATAATAGAGTTTTTTTCATTTACAATTAAAATGCAAATATGTGAATCAACTGGTAAATTTTTTTTATCTAATTTGAATAGACCACCGGGCAAAGATAAATCAAAAGGTAATACCATTACTTTTGATTCTTTATTTAAAAATTTATTTTCTTTTTCTTCTTTAACTTTTAGAACTATTTTTTTGACAAATCTATCTTTTGCTTTTATTTTAAAATTCATCTTTCTAAATGGGCCTTCGTTTTTAAAGTTAAATGATAAACAATAATTTTTATCAGAGGAATAATAAATATTATTTTCTATTTTAAAATTCTTAAATATCCTTTTTTCTTTTTCTTCTTCAATTGTAATTTCTTCTATTATAAAATTTGTTTTCTCTTCCATTTTCCTCCATTATAAAATACTTTTGAAATTTTTAGTTAATTATTTATCTAATTTCTCTTCTTACCTGTTATATTTTAAGTAATAAAAGAGAAATTTTGTAATTTATGATAATATATTTTTACATTTTATAAAAGCATTACAATTTTTAAGAAATGCCGAGAACTTGAAATAATAAGGAAAAAGAAGTAAAATTGTCTAATATTAAGGATGTTTTTCTTGTCTTCAAAAAAGAATAAAGGATATATAAAAATGGAAAGAATTGTTTTTGGTCCTGTTCCATCAAGACGATTAGGTCAGAGTTTGGGAATTAACAATATTCCTCCGAAAATTTGCAGTTATTCATGTGTTTATTGTCAGGTTGGAAAGACAAAAAATTTTTCAATTGAAAGGGAAAATTTTTATAAAGTTAAAGAAATTGTTGAAAATGTAGAAAAGAGATTAAATGAAATAAGAAAAAGAGGAGAGAAGGTTGATTACCTTTCTTTTGTTCCTGATGGAGAACCAACACTTGATGTAAATTTAGGAGAAGAAATTTCTCAACTAAAAAAGTTCAAAATAAAAATTGCAGTTATAACAAATTCTTCCTTGTTATGGAAAGATGATGTAAGAAAGGATATTGGAAAAGCAGATTGGGTAAGCTGTAAAATTGATGCTGTAAGTGAAAATATCTGGGAAAAAGTTAATAGACCAATTACTGGACTTGATGTGAAAGTGATAAAAAAAGGAATAGTTCTATTTTCAAATGAATATAATGGTAAATTGGTAACAGAAACAATGCTTGTAAAAGGAATAAATGATAGCAAAGAAGAGATAGAAAAAATAAGTGAATTTTTAAAGAAAGTAAAACCTGATATTTGCTATATTTCAGTTCCTACAAGACCTCCCGCTGAAAAATGGGTTGGTGTTCCAGAAGCAGAAAATATAAACATTGCATATCAAATTTTCAAAAAGAAGGACTTAAATGTTGAGATTTTAACAGGAATTGGTGGCAATACATTTGGCTTTACAGGAAAAATTAAAGAAGATATTTTAGGAACAACATCTGTTCATCCTATGACAGAACAACAAATTGAAAAACTTTTAGAAAAGTCAGGTGAAAAATGGGAAGTTGTTGAAAATCTTTTAAAAGAAGGTTTTTTGAGAGAAGTTGAATTTGATGGGAGAAAGTATTTTTTAAGAAATTTTCAAAAGGAATAAAAATAAGCGAAAATATCCAGGTGTTCTCTTCCCGAAACTTTTAAATATTATCATTGAGAATTTGATGGAAAGTGGGGAAGAATTTTAGTTGGGCATTCTTTCTTTATCTTCTCAAAATATCCAATATAATACTCTGCACATTTAGGTGACTCAATTATTACTGATGTTTCATTATTTTTTTCAAGAGCAGAATATGACCAGTTAGTACTTCCAATTATTACATATTTTTCATCAATTATTAGAAGTTTAGAATGAGTTTTTATTTCAGGGGAATCTAAATGTACAGTAATACCATTTTTTGCTAATATACTACCTGTTTTTAAATTTTCTGTTTTTAAATGTTCATCATATTTTGAGTCAGATTGTTCTAAAATAATTTCAATTTTTATGTTTTCTTTTTTCTTATTAATAAGTGCATTTATAATTTGATTTGATGGACTTTCAGGATATTCTGGATAATAACTTGCTAAATACATAATTATATAAATTGATTTTTTAGCATTTTTTATTTTATCAAGAACAGAAGGAAAATATTCTCTATTATTAATAGGAGTGATTTTAGTTTCAAATATTTCATTCCCTTGAATTGAATAAATAGGAAAGGAGAAAAACAAAGTTATAAAAAAGATAAAAGTTGCTATAAATTTTTTCACCATTTTATATAACCGCGGGGGTTAAATTTACGCGGTTAGAATAATTTTTACAACTATATTATATATTATTTACCGCAAGTCATCAAAAGGGAAAAAAGGGTGGAGGTTTTGCGGTCTACTTTCCTCCAGACCAAGTATGGAGGACTGTCTTGTTATGGGGTCAGGTAGAGGAATAAAATTGGGAAGAAAAACAATTTCTATAATTAAACAAAATTTAACTTTTTCATTAGGATTTAATTTTTTTATGTTTATTTTTGCAAGTTTGGCAATTATAAATATGATAGGGGGTGCTTTATTTCATCAAGTTAGTTCTTTAACTGTTATCTTAAATTCAATGAGATTATTGGTAATTTCTTCTGAAAAATAAAGTCATAAAATTTTTTTAGTCATTATTTCCTATTTCTTCTTTAATCCACTTTAAATATTCTTTGCTTCCTTTATGAATTTTAAAAGAAATTATTTCCGGGATTTTATAAGGATGATTTTCTTTTATAATTTTTTCTATTTTTTTATACATTTCCTCCTTTGTTTTTATAAATAAAAGAATTTCTTTTCCTTTCTCAATTTTCCCTTCCCACCAGTAATAACTTTCAATATTTTCAATTATCTGAATACATACTGCAACTCTCTTTTTAAGCAGAATATTAGCAAGTAATTTAGCATCTTTTTTCCTCTCAAAAGTTGTTATAATTTGTATAAAATTATTTTTTCCCATTTTTAACTCAAATTTTTTATTATTTCTTTATAATTCCTGAAATAAATTTTATAATAACAAAAATTATAAAAATCCATATTAAAACAATTATAGTTCCAGCAGTCCATCTTAATTTTTTGCTTATATCCTCAGAAATTGCCCTTTCTTTACATTCTTTCCAGACATATTCAGGTATCATTTTTATTGAAAAGTACACTCCTATTGAAAGGATAACTATATCATCAAGATATCCAACAACAGGTATAAATTCAGGAATTAAATCCAATGGACTTAAAATATATCCTACAATACAAACAATAAAAAGTTTTGCATATAATGGAACTCTTGGGTCTCTATATGCAAGATAAAGAGCATGAGTATCTCTTTTTAAAATTTCTGTCTTCCCTTTCAAAAAAGAAGTTATTTTCATTTTTTATTTAATTATAAAAGTTCTAAAATTTTTTTTGTTCTTCAATACCATATTTGACTTTAATTTACTCAGGAATTAAATATTTATCTCTTGAAACAATCTCTGAAAAAAGTTCTTTGCCAGAAGAAAAAACAGTTCTGGTAGTTGTAGTAAGTAAAAATTGTTCCTGTTTTATTGTTTTTGCAACATATACTTTTATCTCACGGACTTTTGGTTTTGTTCCCAATATTGTTATTTTTAAACTATTTCCTTCTACTTCAGATTTTATCATAAGATTGCAGGTATAAGGGTTATAAAATTTCAGGTCAATTCCTTCGTCAATTGAAACTGTTGCATCAAGACCGGGTGGAATATATGAAACTAATTTTGAGTGTGGTTTTCTTTCAAATATGGAAAGACCAGCATAAAGAACAGCAGCATAAAGAGTTGATGAAACCTGACATAATCCACCTCCAAGTCCTAAAACTCTCTTGTCACCAATAAGAGTAGATGCTGTTCCAAGTTCACCATCAGAAATTTTCTCTGTAATTTCATTATTAAATGAAAATATAACCCTGGGAAAAAGAATTTTTCCATCAAGATATTTTGCACCTGTTTCTATATTATTTCCTCTTTCATCAATGTTTTGTTGAAAATAAGTTGTGTAAGAAGACCATTTATATTTGAACTGGTCAGCCATACAAATAGAATTCAAAAAAATTAAAATAAAAACTATTTTTATATAATTTTTTATCATTTTTCCTTAATTATTAAATTATTTCCCTGAGAATGTCCCCAGATTTCTGGTAAATACATCAATTGTGCTTTTGTTGGAAGAATATTATATGAACCGGGAGTTTCTGCTCTTAAATAATAAACAATTGTTTTTTCTTTTGCTCCCCAGGAAGTTGTGAAAAAAACAATTTTTTCATCTCTTATTTCTCTTCTGCAATACCACCAATTATCTTCTGATAACTCATTAACAACTTCACATCCTGATGGAATTGGGTCTTCTATCATTACATATTCATATTTTTCTCCACCCGAAATTTTTATTTCAACACGGATTTTTTCACCACTTTTAACTTCTCTATTGATATCATCATAAACATAGATTCTATTCCCTTCTTTATCAATTGTTTCTCTTGATTTTATTTCAGTATATCTTCGTAATATCTTAAATCCGCCATCAAAAGGTGGAATAGAGATATCTTTTACAGAAAATTTAATTACATTAGAATAATAAAGATTACCCTGTCCTTTTTTCTCTATCTCTATTGAATTTATTTTTCCTATGCTCAGATTTTCTGTATTTATATCAATAGTTGTCATAAACTTCTTAATACTTTCTCTATCAATTTTTTCTTCTGCAATATTTTTTTTATTGACTGAAAGAATGAAAGTATAATCAGGTGATAACTCATCTGTAATCATAAGATAATTGGTGAAAGCAAAAAGACATATAGCAGTATCTTTCGTTGACATCCAGAGTCCTCCCTGCTTTTTCATAACAAGATACCTTATAATAAAAGGAATTTCTTCTCTTTTAGGATTTATTGCCAGTATTGCACATAATCCCCATGCAGTTGCTTCAATATTATTATGAATCCAGGAATAATTTCCGTCTTCAACTGCCCAGTAATTAAGATATGTAGTAGGCTTTACAAGTTTGGTGCATAGTTCATCAAGTAAAGTATTTGCTCTTGTGTCTCCTCTTTCCTTTAAAATAAGGCATAATTGAGCAATGGTATAGGAATTTAGTTTATCTCTGTTATTATAAATTTCTTCAACAACTGGTAAGCTGTTTTCACCAGTATATGTTAGAACATAAAGTATAAATTCTTTCTGATTGTAGTCATTTACAGTATTAAGCATATTTTTCAAGCATTCTTTTCCTCTTTGGTATCTATCCTCATTTACAATATATCCTGATTTTTTGGCATGAGTTAATCCAAATATCACATATCCAGTTATATATGGATTGCTTATATCGTTTTGCCACCACCCCCATCCTCCATCTTCATTCTGGTAGTTATAAAGTTTAATCAATCCATCACTTACTTTTTTAGGCAATTCTTTTAACATTTGTTCAAATTTTATTCTATCAGATGCAAGAAAATAAAGGTCATATGATTTAATTTTTGTAAGTGTATCTGCAACCTGAATAGCAGGGAGAAAACCATTGAGTGTTTGTTCAATACATCCATATGGATATTTTGAAAGTGCTTCAAGAGAAGTGAACATACCAGAAACAAGAGAGGGATAAATATAAGACCTTATGTCAATTGAAGAAGGAATTGTTCCAATGGGTAAATAAAATGTATCAACTCTAACATCATCACACTGACCTGCAAATACATATCTTTCATCTGTACCATATAAAAAAACAGGTATTTTAAGTTCCATACCATCAGAAAATTCAGATGATTTTGCATAGAGTGTAATTATTACCTGTTTAACTGAATTTACTTTCACTTTCCAGTCAACTCTTGCGGATTTACCAGATGGTAATTCAATTATTTTTTCTGTTTCGTCAAGAATATCAAGTCCTTCTGCATGTATTTTTGTATAAATTTTTTGTTGACTTCCAGTATAATTATGTATAACTCCTGAAATTAAAAGTCGGTCATTTTCAACAAAAAATCTTGGTGTTATCAAATTTGCCATAAGTGGTTTTGCAGTTGTAATATTATTTTTTCCTGTACCAACTTTTGTATCATCAGTAACAGAACGAATTGTAGTTCTCCATGTTGTAAGGTTATCTGGAAGTTCAACTTCAATTTTTCCTATACCATTTTCATCTGTTAATGCAAGAGGTAACCAGAAGGCAGTATCTTTAAAGTTTTTTCTTATATCCTGCTGTGCAAAGTCCTTTCCAGCACCGCCATAATACCATCTGTAAAAAGAATATCCAGTTATAACATTATTTCCTTTCAAACCATAAAAAAAGTCCTCTATTTCTGGTACAAGTTCGTTTGAAATTGAATAAATCGCTTCATCAACCACTCCCATTGAAAATTCAGCAGAAACAGGATTTCCTGTATTATCTTTTATTTTAATCAGATATTTTGCTTTTTCTCCTGGTTGGTATTTTGGTTTATCAGAAGTTATTTCAACATTAAGAAATTTATCATCACAGGATACAACGAGAGATTTGCTTGAATACAGAAAACTTTTGTTCCTTACAGCGCAGATTGTAATGTAAATATTTGGAATGAATTCATATTTAATTGGAAGTTCTAACAAAACAGAATTTCCATTCATTTTAATTACTCTATTTTCAAAAATTTCATAGCCCTCAATTGTATAAAGAATTGTTAAATCACTATAAGAGGAGTTTATAAGAATTTTTGCAGTTTCTCCTGGCTTATATTTTTTCTTATCAGATACAATTTCAAGTTCTTTTTTACCATACCATTGAGAATAATAATCTCTGCCAGTTATCCAAACATATTTTGTTGCAGAGATGATATTATTATATTCATCAATTCCCTGAACAATAATTTTTATGTACCCTGTTATACCTGGTTTTATATTGAAAGTTGTTTTCGCATTGTTAAGAATAACATTTTTTGAAATAATATTATTATAACTCCATCTTCTTTTGTTCTTATCATACTTTTCCTGACTGACTATTAGTTTTAATTGTTTTTTCCCTTTGAATTCTCGCCCATCATAATATTTTATTGAAAGGTAAACAGGAATTTCTTCTTCAGGAGAATAAATATATTTTGATGTTGTTATTGCTATTTCAAAACTTCCAGGAACAATTACTATTTTTGTACTTTGTATTATTTCTCTTCTGCTTTCATCTGTCATCCTAACCTCAATCGTAAATATTTGTTTTATTTCATATGAAAGTTGTGTTGGAATTTCAATTAAGGAAATACCATTTTCATCTGTTGTCCCTTTCCCAGAACAAACAAGTCCACCTTTCCACCATCCTCCATATTCTTCACCATATTCATAATCATCATTATCATTTTCCCATATTTGTCTTGAATATATAGCCCATAACACATCTGTATTTTTTACAGGTGTTCCAAAGTAATATTTTGCTGTAATAAGAACTTTAATTTTTTCACCTGGAAGATAAACATTTTTATCTGTCTTGATATCAATAGAAAATTCTGGCTTCCTATATTCTAAAACCTTAAAATTACAATAACCACTTAATTCATTTTTCCCAATAGTCATAAATTCAATTTTGTATGTTCCAAGTGGAGGTTCTTCTGGCAGGGTGTATGAACCATAAATAGAATTAGTTGTTCCTGGAATAATTTGTGTTTCATAAACAACTGTTTCATCAGGTAATTTTACTTTAATCTCACATGAAGAAAATTCTGCTACAGAATATTTATCTCCCATATCAATCCTTGGAATTGCTTTAAAATTAACTACCTGCCCTGGTCTATAAACAGGTCTATCAGTATAAGCATAGACTGTTTTGTTCTCATAAGTCCCGCCATATATTGAATTACAGGTGTCTGAAAATGCAAAAGAATTTCCTTTGACAGCAATAAACTTATTAAAACTTTCGAAATTACACTGACCATTACTATCTGTTGTTGTAGTTGCTTTTAAATTCCATAAATTATCAAATAAAAATATTTGAATATCAGGGAGAATATCACCTTTTGTGAGAGAGAATAATGTAATATTCGTTTTTTTATTGGATATTTTTGAGATGAATCCAATGTCAGAGACAAAAAACCATCCTTTTATTTCTGCAAATCCTTCTGGTTTTAATGCAAAAACATATGCCCCTTCAGGAAATTGGTCCAATAAAAAATTTCTGTCATAAAGTTCAGTTAATGGAGTAGGATATGTAATTTCAAACTTTTTACTTAGAACAGGACTCTTCCCTGATAAATCAGAAGACATCAGGATTTCATTTATGGAAATGTCTCTTAATTTTGTCTTATTTATTTCATTAAGCAGGTCAATTTCATATACATCAATTGTGGCACTTTTTATTCTAAATGCATTAAAGTACACTTTAACTTTTTCTTCTGGAGTAAATAACCATTCTTTTGAGGCAAGATGAAAATATTTTGCTCTAATTTTCATCTGTATTTTCCCTGCATCAACAGTTTCTTTTGGTTTTAAATCAAACTTCTTTTCAATTCTTATGTCTTCATATCCCTGTCTATATGCATATAAACTATAATATCCTGGTTTCAACCCATCAATATAGAAATAACCGTTTTTATTTGTTTTTGTTGAACAAAAAGAAGTACCTGAACAAGAAATATCCACATTATCTATTGGCTTTTCTGTTTCAGAATCAACAATAATTCCTTTTATACTTCCTGCATAAGGAAGGGAAAAATTTATTCCACCTGCTTCTTTCCCTTCTTCAACAACAGTATTTTTATGTTCTTTAACAAAACCGTCTGCTTGAACATAGATATATTTTGTTCCAGGATTTAATCCATCAAGTTTATAAAATCCCTTGCTATTTGTCAGTGTATAAATATCCTTGGATATAAATACCTTTGCTCCTGAAATTGGTTTTCCTTCCTGGTCATATACAAACCCGCTTATTGCTCCTGGAATACTCATTATGATTTCGTATTTTACAACTCCAAATTTTGCTTGATTTACCTCAATTTTTCCAAGTGTACTATCGCAAAATCCTTTTTTTTGAACAACAATTTTGTAATAGCCGGTCTCAAGATTATCAATTTTGAATTTTCCATTACTATCTGAAATAACTGTTTTCAATGGAGTTTTACCTGTTTGAGGAATATTGAAGATAGAGACATTGGCGCTACTAATTGCTTTTTTTTCTTTTGTCTGTATAATTCCTGTAATTGTGTCACAAAAGCAGGGAAAGGAAAAAACAAAAATAAAAAAATAAAAAAATTTTTTCATTTTTCACCTTCTATAAAAACTTTTGCTTTGAACTTAAAAATTGTAATTCCTTGTTCATCATTAATACCTGCATTTCTTAAACACATTTTTAGTGCATATTCACCTGTTTTTGCTTCTTTTGGAAGAACAAGACCCTGTTTGCCAGATTTTTTAACAATAAGTCCTTCATTTTCAGGATTATAAAAAGAGATAGAAGATATTTCAACAGGAATTTCAGGAATTGTTATCTGTATCTTTATGTCTTTTAATTCCTGTAAATCAACAGGTCTATACCTATAATCCTCAGTAGCAGCAATAATTGAAAATTTTATAAGGTCTCCAGCAAGTGTTCCCGTTTCTGTTTTAAAACTACCAGAACAACCTCTAGTTTGATTCCCTTTTTTGAGAGAAACAAAAACTGGAATTGGTTTATTAAAAATTTCTGGGAGATTTTCAGGAATTATTTCGCTATACCCTGTTATATAATTTTCAATTGTCTTTCTACAGATGAATATCGCTTTTTCTTCAAAAACTGATGGAAAAAAAATATTTACTGCTAAACAAAGAACTAAAAAATTCCTGGAAATCTTTGAGTAATAATTCAGTAATTTTCTTTTTATCTTATTATACATGGGAAAAATATTTAAATTTTTTAAAACAAAGATTATAGTTAAATTTTCAAATAATTTTTTCAAATTGTCAAATAAAGTGTAATTTGAGAGAAAGGAAAATACTTTTTATCTAATTTTTTGTTTTGGGAATTGTTTTTCCTGATAAATAGTAAAGTCCTTTCTCTCTATGATATTTTTCATTTCTTCACAATTACAATTATTTTCTGGTATTTTTTTGTCTGGAATTTGTCTATTTTATAAGGGCTCTAATTGACTTGACAAACTCAATATATTGTGGTACATTATAAATAAAGGTACAATATATAGAAAAATGAAATGTCCATATTGCAGTTTCCTTAAAGACAAAGTTATTGATACAAGAGAAATAAATAACGGGTTGCAGGTAAGAAGAAGAAGAGAATGTTTAAATTGTAGAAAAAGATTTACTACATATGAAGAGATAGAAATGAAACCAATTATAGTTATTAAAAAAGATGGAAGGAGAGAAAAATTTAACAGGGATAAAATTTTTTCTGGAATACAGAGAGCATGTGAAAAAAGACCCATCAGTACAGAAGAAATTGAAAAAGTAATTATTGAAATAGAACAGGAATTGAGACAGAAAGGCGAAAGAGAAATACCATCTAAGGAAATAGGTAAAATTGTTATTAAGAAGTTAAAAAAATTAGATAAAATTGCATATATAAGGTTTGCTTCTGTTTATAGGGACTTCCAGGATGTTTCACAATTTAAAAAGGAAATAGATAAAATTATATAGAGGAGGGAAAATGTTTGAGAAAATAAAGAAAAGAAATGGTGAAATTGTAAATTTTGATGCTTCAAAGATAACAAATGCAATTTTAAAGGCAGGACAGGCAACAGGTGAATTTGGATTTGATATTGCAAAAAAATTAACCTTAAGAGTCCTTGATATCGCAATTAATACAATAGGTGAAAAAATACCAAATGTTGAAGAAATCCAGGATATTGTTGAAGAAGTTCTAATTTCTTCTCCGTATAAAAAAACAGCAAAAGCATACATAATTTACAGGGAACAGCATGCCAAAATAAGAGAAATTACAACTAAAGCAAGTTTAGACCTTGTTGACCAGTATTTAACTAAAATTGACTGGCGAGTAAATGAGAATAGTAATATGAGTTTTTCTCTTCAAGGGCTAAATAATTATATTTCATCTGAAATTACAAAAACATACTGGTTAAATAATATTTATCCTCCTGAAATAAGAAATGCCTATATAAACGGTGATTTTCATATTCATGATTTAGGATGTCTTTCTGTTTATTGTGTTGGATGGGATTTACAGGATCTTTTGACTGTTGGTTTTAAGGGTGCAGCAGGAAAAGTTGAAAGTAATCCAGCAAAACATTTCAGGTCGGCATTAGGTCAGATAGTTAATTTTTTCTATACACTTCAAGGAGAAGCAGCAGGCGCTCAGGCACTATCCAATTTTGATACTTTGCTTGCTCCTTTTGTAAAAAATGATGAACTTCGCTATAAAGATGTAAAACAGGCAATTCAGGAATTTTTATTTAATGTAAATGTCCCAACAAGAACTGGATTTCAAACACCTTTTGTAAATTTGACATTTGACCTGGTAGTCCCTGAAATATACAAAAATCAGCCAGTAATTATAGGGGGAGAATTTAAAAATCAAACATATTCTGAATTTCAGGAAGAAATGGATATGATAAACCGTGCTTTTCTTGAAGTAATGCTTGAAGGAGATGCTAAAGGAAGGCCTTTTACTTTTCCAATACCAACTTATAATATAACAAAAGATTTCGACTGGGATAACTCAAATATTAAACTCCTGTGGGAAATAACAGGGAAATATGGTATCCCCTATTTTTCTAATTTTATAAATTCTGATATGAGCCCGGATGATGTTCGTTCAATGTGTTGTCGGTTGAGATTGGATAAAAAAGAATTGAGGAAAAGAGGGGGAGGACTTTTTGGTGCTAATCCTCAAACAGGCAGTATTGGGGTTGTAACGATTGATTTACCTCGTATTGGATATTTATCTAAAACAAAAGAAGAATTTAAGCAGCGATTGGAAAGGTTAATGGAACTTGCAAGAGAAAGTTTAGAAATCAAAAGAAAAGTTCTTGAGAAATTTACAGATGAAGGCCTCTATCCATATTCAAAATTTTATTTAAGAAGTGTAAAAGAAAGAACAAAAAAATACTGGACCAATCATTTTTCAACAATAGGTATAATTGGAATGAATGAAGCATGTCTTAATCTTTTTGGGAAAGATATAGGAACACAAGAGGGAAGAGATTTTGCTATTGAGATTATGAATTTTATTAGAGAAAAACTTATTAAATTCCAGGAAGAAACAGGAAATTTATATAATTTAGAAGCAACTCCCGCAGAAGGGACTTCTTATCGTCTGGCTAAAATAGATAAAACAAAATATCCAGATATAATAGTGGCAAATGAAGAAAGTTATAAAAAAGGAGCAGAACCATTTTATACAAACTCTACCCAACTTCCAGTAAATTATACAGATGATATTTTCCTGGCATTTGAATTACAGGATGCACTTCAAACATTATATACAGGAGGAACAGTTTTTCATATTTTTATTGGAGAAAAAATACATTCTGCCAATGGGATAAAAAGTTTAGTAAAAACAATATGTGAGAATTTTCATCTTCCATATTTTACAATTACACCAACTTTTTCAATATGTCCAAACGATGGATATATTTCTGGTGAGCATTTTGAATGTCCAAGATGTAAGTCAGAATGTGAGGTCTATTCAAGAGTAGTTGGTTATTTAAGGCCTATAAGTCAGTGGAATAAAGGAAAACAGGAAGAATTTAAAATAAGAAAAACATTTTCTGTAAAATGAAAATAGGTGGATTACAAAAACTTTCGTTGATTGAGTATGATGGGATTTTATCCTGTGTTGTTTTTACTATTGGTTGTAATTTTAGATGTCCCTATTGTCATAATCCAGAATTGGTTTTACCTGAAAAGTTTCCAGTAGAAATCCCTCTTGAAGATTTCTTTCAGTTCCTTAAACAAAGACAAAAATATCTAAAAGGGGTGTGTATAACAGGAGGAGAACCAACAATTCAGACAGACCTTCCTGTTTTTATAAAAGAAATTAAAGAACTTGGGTTTTCTGTAAAACTTGACACAAATGGCTCAAATCCAGAAATGTTAGAGGACCTGATAGGAAAGGGAAATATTGATTATATTGCATTAGATGTAAAAGGACCATTAGAAAAATATAATGAAATTGTAAAAGTTGAAGTTGATACAGAAAAAATTTTAAAAAGTATTTATCTAATAAAAAATTCAGCAATTCCTTATGAATTTAGAACAACAGTTGTAAAATCACAACTTTCTTTTGATGATTTTAAAAAAATTGGGAAAACAATTTCAGGATGTAAGAACTATTATCTCCAGAAATTCATTCCTTCAAAATGTGTTGACCCTTCTTTTATAAATGAACCAACTTATTCTGATGATGAACTTGAGAAAATAAAAGAAATAATGCTAAATTATGTAGAAAATTGTTATATAAGATAATTTCATGAATAAATTTTGATTAATTTTTTAAATCTTCTTTGCAAGAATATTTTATAAGGGTATAATGTCTGAAAAAACTATATACCTTTTTATACAACGGAGGGAGAATGGGGAAATTAGCAATAAATGGGGGAAAGAAAGTTGTTGATAAAGAGAATTTCTGGACTTCCTGGCCAATAATAAACGAAGATGATAGGAAGACAGTGTTAAATGTTTTAAAGGAGAAAAATTTATGTCGACTTTACGAAGGTAGTTGGGCAGAGAGATTTGAGAAAGAATGGGCTTCTTTCTGTGATACAAAATATTGTATAGCGACTTCAAATGGGACTGTATCCTTAGAACTATCTTTAAAGGCACTTGGAATAAAACCAGGAGATGAAATAATAACAACACCAATAACATTTATAGCAACAGCAAGTAGTATAAGTGAAGTAGGAGCGGTACCTATTTTTGCAGATATAGATTTTAATACAGGACAGATAGATGCAAATTCAATAGAAGAAAATATAACTCAAAATACAAAAGCAGTTATGGGTGTTCATTATGGGGGTTATTCTTTTGATATTGATGAAGTAAAAAATGTTTGTAAAAAGCATAATTTATTTCTAATAGAAGATTGTGCACATGCACACGGGACGAAATGGAAAGAAAAACATGTTGGTAGTTGGGGTGATTTTGGTTCTTTTTCATTTCAGGCAAGTAAATCACTTGCAAGTGGTGAAGGAGGAGCAGTAATAACAAATGATGAAAAATATTATGATAAAGCACTTACTCTTCACAATATAGGGAGAATTTTAGGTAAGCCAGGATATTACCATTATTATCTTTCATCAAATTATCGTCTTGCAGAATTACTTGCAGGACTTCTTTTAAGTCAGTTAAAAAAATTGCCAGAACAAACGAAAATAAAAGAAGAAAATGGGAAATGGTTAAAAAAAGAACTTACATCCCTTGGAATAGAGCCATTACCAGAAGATAAGAGGATTACACAAAGAGGTTATTATTATGCAGTTTTCAAATTTAATAAAGAAGAGTTTAGTGGAATAACAAGAGATAGATTTTTAGAAATAATAAATGCAGAAGGGATACCTTTTGGAAAGGCGTATGGACTTCCTCTCTATAAGAATCCTGCATTTACAAAGGAATATTTAAGTGAAATTTATCCAGAAAATATTTTAAGGAAATTGCCTGATTATGAAAAACTACATCTTGAAATGGCAGAAAATTTTTGTGAGGTACAACTTACTTTATTACATACAATTTTACTTTCTCCTAAAAGTAAATTACAAAAAATAGTAAATGCAGTTAAGAAAATTAAAGACAATATAGAGGAGGCAAAAAAATGAAAGTTGGAATTGGGAAAGTTGATATAACACCCAGTGTTGGTGTTGAACTTGCTGGCTATGGTCCTTTTCGCGAAAGAAAATCAACAGGTATTCATGATAACCTTTTTTGTAAAGCACTCTATCTTGAAGATGAACAGGAAAAAGCAATAATTGTTGTGTGTGATTTAATATCTCTTGCAAATAAACTTGTAAAAGAAACAAGGGAAAAAATAAGTAAAAAATTAAATATAGAAGCAGAAAAAATTTTATTGGCTGGTATTCATACTCATTCAGGACCTGAAACAGGTGTATATATTGGCTGGGGGGAACCTGATAAAGAATATCTTTCAAAACTACCTGATTTAATTTTACATGCAGTAGAAGAAGCAAAAGAAAATTTAAAAGAAGTAAAAGTTGGAATTGGAACTATAAAAATAGATGGAGAAGAAATAAGTTATAATAGAGTAAAAGAAGATGTAGGAGTAAATAATGAAATTAAGGTAATGAAATTTGTTGAAAAAGAAACAGAAAAGCATTTATGTTTGATTTTAAATTATGGAGCACATGCAGTTGTTCAAGGACCTGCGAATACACTTATAAGCAGAGATTGGCCTGGTAAAGCAGTTGATATAATTAAAAAAGAGACATCTTTTGAAACAATGTTTTTTCAAGGTGGTTGTGGAGATATAAATAGCAAACCAGTTACCTGTAAAGACCCTGATGAGGGATTTAGAGAAATAGAAAGGATTGGAAGATATTTTGCTGAAAAAGTAATTGAAGAAATTGATAAAATAAAGGTTGAAGATGTTGAAAAGTTTAAAAATAAAAGTTTTAGACATTTTTTACCAACAAATCCAATACCTGAAAATGAGTTAGAAAAAGTTATAGAAGAAAATGAGAAAATTTTAATAGAAGAGAAAGATGAGAATAAAAAGAGAACAGCAAAATTTCAGGTTCAAGGAGCAAAAGCACAACTCTCTTTTTACAAAGAGAAAAAGGACTTATATCAGATGGAAATTGAAACACAAGTAATTGAAATAAACAATGCAATTTTAATAACAATACCAGGAGAACTTTTTGTTGAATTTCAAAGAAAACTTGAAAATTGTTTTCCAGATAAAGTTGTTTTTACTATAACTTATGCAAATGGTAGTATTCCATATATACCTTCAAAATATGATTTTCAAGTTAATGGGTATGCTTCAAGTTTTACACCAAGAGTTTTAGGTGTTATGCCATTTAGAGAAGATGTAGGAGATGTGTTGATTGAAAATATAGTTGACTTTATAAAAAATAAATTTTAATCTTACAAACATAGTATACGAGGAGGATGATATGGAAATAAGGAATGAAGAATTAAAAGAAATAATTGATATCTGGGATTTAAAGGAAGATGTAAAAAAAGAGATTTTTAAACTTCTTGATGAGAGTCCTTCTTCTTCTCCTGCACATCTTTTCAGATATTATGTACCAGAAGGAAAAGAAGATAAAGTTGGTCGACTTGAAAAAGAAGTTGCAAAAAAGTTTGGGACAAAATATGCTTTGGCAGTTAACTCTGGAACCTCTGCTTTGATTGCTTCTTTAATTGCATGTGGAATTGGACCAGGTGATGAAGTAATAGTACCAGGATATACATTTTTTGCAAGCGCTTCTGCTGTTGTTGTAGCCAAAAGTATTCCTGTTATTGCAGAAATAGATGAAACGCTAACAATTGACCCTGATGATATTGAGAAAAAAATAACTTCACAAACAAAGGCAATTATACCAGTCCATATGAGAGGACTTCCCTGCAATATGGATAGGATTATGGAAATAGCAAAAAAATATAATTTAAAAGTGATAGAGGATTGTGCTCAGGCAGATGGTGGGAGTTATAAAGGGAAGTATTTAGGTAGTTTTGGAGATACCGGGTGTTTTTCTTTTGATTTTTTTAAAATTATAGCAACTGGTGAAGGAGGAATGATTATAACAGATGATGAGAAAATTTATATAAGAGCCCAGTCCTGGCATGATACTGCAGCATGCTGGAGACCAAATAGATATGAAAAAGAAAGAATACCTGGTGAACTTTTCTGTGGAGAAAATTACAGAATGAGTCAAATAGAAGGAGCGATTGGACTTGTTCAATTAAGAAAACTTGATAGTTACCTGAATTCTTTGAGGAAAAACAAAAAAATACTTTTGGAAGAATTAAATGGAATGAAAGGACTAAGACCATCTCCTATAAATGATGTTGAAGGTGATTGTGCAACAAATCTAATACTTCTTGCAGAAAG
>Ga0208825_1000586_pt1 | contig 33562 bp, 25 predicted proteins | sample AD_UKC113_MetaG_FD_184450 | JGI IMG/M metagenome (GOLD analysis project Ga0208825, IMG submission 184450) | Active sludge microbial communities of municipal wastewater-treating anaerobic digesters from Hong Kong - AD_UKC113_MetaG (SPAdes)... | ecosystem: Engineered > Bioreactor > Anaerobic >... | reverse complement strand
AATCTTCAACGTATCGGAAACTTCGAACAGCGACATATCAAGTTCTTCGGCAAGTTCGCTTGCACTTGGCTCGCGTTCGAATTCTTGTTCGAGCGTACTAAACGCTTTCCCAATCTTATTCAAAGCGCCGACTCTATTAAGAGGCAATCGCACAATACGCGATTGTTCCGCAAGCGCCTGAAGAATCGACTGCCGAATCCACCATACTGCATACGAGATGAATTTGAATCCACGCGTTTCATCGAAACGCTTTGCTGCCTTGATCAGTCCAAGGTTACCTTCATTAATCAAATCACCAAGCGATAAGCCTTGATTCTGGTATTGCTTTGCAACACTTACAACAAACCGAAGATTTGCTTTTGTTAATTTTTCTAATGCTTTTTGATCGCCTTTTTTAATCCGACGCGCAAGTTCAATTTCTTCTTGCGGCGTCAGTAATTCCACTTTTCCAATTTCTTGTAAATATTTGTCCAGAGATTGGCTCTCACGATTTGTATATTGTTTACTAATTTTCACGATATCTCATCTCACATAGTGAAACATTCTATATTTATTTGATGCGACAACATAATGCAAAGAATCATTTATTCTTTTCTGGAAGCTATCTGCTTTCATTTTATCCCTCTGGATAAATTTTAGGTATAATGTATACCCGTTTTATAGTCGCTGCACTCTTAGACGTAACAGCTTCTATCATTTGTTTCTTATATTATTTGCGAATAAAAACTCGTTCCTCCAAAATGAGGAGGAGCGCTTATTCCATAGTACTCACACACTGTTTGTGCACAATCTGCAAATGTGCTACTCTGACCAAGATATCCATTCTTTTTCCCCTCTGGTGTATAAACCAATAAGGGGACGGATTCCCGCGTATGATCCGTGCTTGCATCTGCGGGATCATTGCCATGATCGGCTGTTAGTAATAACGTATCAAAAGCTCCTAAAGTTGCCTGAATCGCCGGTAGCGCAGCATCGAATTCCTGCAATGCCTTTGCAAATCCAACCACATCTTGACGATGTCCATATAACATATCAAAATCTACAAGATTCGCCATAATAAATCCGCTATTCCTTGCACTGCTCTGTTCAATAATAGATTGAATCCCTTCCGCATTGGATTTTGTATGGATGCTTTTTTTCAATCCTCGTCCACAGAACAAATCTTCGATTTTCCCGATGCCAACTGTTTCAATATTATGGTCGCTCAGTACATCAAGAAGTGTCGGATAAGGCGGTTCAACAGCAAAATCTTTCCGGTATGGCGTACGGACATAAGCGCCTGAGACGCCTTGGAACGGCCGAGCAATAACACGACCTACTCTATGCTTTCCAATCATAACTTTGTTCCGAGTAATAGAACAAATTTCATATAAACGATCGAGTGGAATGACTTCTTCGTGCGCGGCAATTTGAAAAACCGAATCCGCCGATGTATAGATAATAGGAAAGCCCGTACGAATATGCTCGTCTCCTAATTCGCTTATAATTTCAGTTCCCGATGCTGGTTTATTGCCAAGGAATCCTTTACAACCTGTTTCTTGTAAAAATGAATCAAGGACTTCATCTGGAAAACCCATTGGATACACTGGAAATTCTTCTGTTGTAACAATTCCTGTCAACTCCCAGTGTCCGGTTGTGCTATCTTTTCCTTTGGAAGCTTCCATCATTTTTCCGTAACAGCCACTGATGTTCGGTTGAGAAGAACTTAGATTCATCGAAATAAGAGCGGCAAGTCCAAGCTGCGCTAAATTCGGAAGAGAAAAATCACGCACTTTCTCTGCGATGTGAACAAGCGTGTTTGCACCTTCATCTCCGTATTTATCCGCGTCGGGCAATGCTCCAATTCCAACGCCATCTAATACAATCAAGACTATTTTCCCTTGCCTTGGCACAAATAATGCACTCTATTTAGCCGAGGATTTCTTTTTCATTACATTTACAAATTTGCACACGCTGTTTGTTGAACTTATACGAGCCGTGTGCTGAACGAACGGATTGTACATAGAGCGTTGGGACTTTAATTGCTCCACATTTTGGACATTTTGCTCCGCGCTCGCTAGCGGCTTTTTTTGCTTTTTCTGCAAAGTCTGTTGCTTTTGCCATAGATTAACTCCCGATAATTAGTTTTTATTATTTAATTGTTCTCATTTAATAAACACGCATAATATTACCGCCTGCTTCACGTGCTTTTGCTAACGCACGAGTTGCATTACCTAACACATCCATATCGCTTGCATTTTCAAATGTTCCAGCGATACCAATACTTACAGTGGTGGAAAAATTTCTGTTATCGATATTTATGATGTTGCTCGCTACATTTTTCCGCAATTTCTCCGCCCACAACGAGGCTTCATTTGGCGTTGTGTTGACAAGTATCACTCCAAAGCAGTTAAAATCAAAACGTCCGACAACATCATACGGACGTACTGCAGTTTTCACTATTCTGCCAACATTCTGCAGAATAAAATCAAAGGCTTCTTTCCCAAAACGGTTAAGGTGATCTTCCATCCGGTCGATAGCAACCATTACAACGGAAAGCTCTGCATTGAAATCATCTGCACGCTGCACTTCTTCATGCACCCGATCCATAAACGCTTTTCGGGTGGCGACTCCGGTGGTTTCATCGAACGAGATGTACTTACTGGTAATTTCCATGAGACTAAGCGCTTCTAATGCCCAGGATGCTTCGTTCGTAAATTTTTGTACAAGAACAATATCAGAATCCGAATATGCATGCGAATCTTTGCTTTCAACTACCAACGCACCGTAACATCGGGTTAGAGAATTAATCGGGATCGCCAGTAATGAACCGTCGCTCTCGCATCGTTCAGCAGGATAAAATCTTGGTAACCCAATTTGAGAAAGATGTTCAATATGTGTCGGCGCTCCGGTTTGAATTACTTTTCCAACAATACTTCCATCCAGGTCAATCGAACTCAAGAGAGGAACGTATGAATCATTCATTCTATTGAGCATATACTGCACAAGCCATTCTTTCCGATTTTCATCATGGAGTACAACAGCAACATAATCCCATGATACAAGCTTTGATGTTTCTTCAGCCAGCGTACGACATATAACCGGAACACTAAATTCCTGCTCGAGGTTTTGTCGAAAGTGAGAGAGCGCCTGTAATACTTTTGAATCTAACAGCAAATCGTACTTCGATGTGTAACTAACAAGCAATGAAGATAGAAGCTTTGCAAAATTTGCTAAGAGTGCGATGGTTTCGTTTCCATAAGCATCATTTTCACAACAATCCACGGTCAGTACAGCAATAGGAGTAGAAGTCTGAGCGGGATAAAAGACTGGAATACCCAAAAAAGTTTGGACCTGTTCTTTCTGTGAATAGTACGGCAGTAATTCTGATTGGCTAATATCCGTAAGGTAATTTACAATGATGGGCTTTCCAGCCTGTGCAACCTGGCTAATATAATCATTCCCAAGTTCCAGTCGTCGTTGCTGTATAAAAGCAGAACTATCAGACGCAGCATCCTCGAGCACTAATTGATTCTTTTCACGATTAACCCAAAACAACGCAACGGTGTATGCAAAAGTTACTTCCTTCACAGCAGTTAAAATTCGAGACGTCAATGCATGAAACTCGCCTCGTGGTCCATTCTGGGTCGCTTGATCAATATCTTCAAAAAATGCAGTTAAATCCCACTCAACTGTTGTTTGTTTAGGGGCTCTGTGATGTGAAACCTCATGAAATTCCTGATTCGGCGTTTCTTGCAACGGTTGTTTGTTTCCATCGTCAATAAGCTGAATTTTATATTGAGAGCCGGAAGTCTGAAAATCATCAAAGATTAACTTTTTCACTGTACCGTCTCTCTCCTTTGAATCTTGCTGAGAATCATCTTCCGACGTACTCTCCTGTCTGGGTTGACGGAGAATGGTGCGCACAAGCAATACTGTTACCGCACCTAACCCCACAATACAAATCACCCGCCACATTAAATTATGAACAAATATTGAGGCTATAAACAAAATGACGCCCAAACCTACGTACGTTTCCTGCATTAGCGTTAAAGAGCTAATCCAGGAAAAGAACGGATTACGCTTTCGGGCGTCATTCATCGAGGTCTCGTTTATTCTGCCCTCTTCTTAAAATTATTTAAATTTACTGCTTCTCTGTAGAAAAGTCAAGGAATCGACTTCATCCAAAGCTCTCATTATTTTCCATTTTTCGAGTAAGCGCCGAATTTAAAACCATGGTTCACGGAGGCGTATTCAAGAAATTTATTAAAGCATTATTGAATGGAATTACTTAAAACGTATAAAATCCATAAAAATTTTTATCGAAAAAAATAGGGCAATGATGAATAAAGATAAACATATTGCCAACACATTACTGACATTTATCCCAGATTATGCAATAGAAAAAATCCGAGAGACAGAAAATTCTATAATTCTCTGTCTTTATAAATAGAAAATGGCGATCCTATCATTTTTTCTATCTTCAATGACATAAAAGAGTTGCAAAAATTGCGTTATCCTTAATGCGCAATTTTGGATGAATATAGTCGGACATCCTGTATAAATAACGGTTTGATATTGCACACTGTCGCCAATAGTTTATATCGCATCGAGCGACCGCAGCACACTCAAAGGAAGTAACTACAAATCTTTAGACCGTTACTGATGGAGAATCAAGCACCGAACGGAGCGTTTTAGCCAGCTCTTCAAATTGAAAAGGCTTTTGGAGGAATGCTTCAACTTTATTTTGTAGCGGAGAATCGCTGACAATTCGATTACTATAGCCTGTTGCAACAATAACTCGTTGAGAAGGATTCATTCCCTTAATTTTCAAACAGGTGGTCTGTCCACTCATTTTGGGCATATTGAGATCAAGGAGCACAGCGTCGAAGGATTCGTTTTTCCGCAATAGTGTAAGCGCCTTTTGTCCACTGTTGACCGCAGTCGGAATGTATCCTAATTCCCTCAGCATGCCGCATACAACCTCGAGCACTTCATCTTCATCATCGACAACAAGAATTCGTTCCGTCCCTCGAGGCAATTTTTCACTCTTTTGAGGAATAATTTCTGGGATAGTAGTTTTGTAAATTGGGAAGTGAAGAATAAATTCGGAACCTTTTCCTGGTACACTATGAACTGTAACAAATCCATTATGAGAATTTACGACACCGTAAACAACAGATAATCCTAATCCCGTTCCTTTTCCTTGCTCCTTTGTTGTAAAAAATGGCTCGAATATCCGTTGACATATTTCGGGTTCCATGCCAATTCCATTATCAGTGATGGAAATAGCAACATACTCACCAGGTTGCTGGTCAGGCGAGGTAATTTCATTTCTTGTAATTTTAATATTACTCATGGAAATGGTTATAACGCCACCATTTGGCATTGCATCCCGTGCGTTGATTAAAATATTGAGCAGCGCTTGTTGAATTTGCCCATCGTCTCCTTTAATAATGAATGTTTGTGAAGGAAGTAGCATTGAAATTTTTATCGATTTGTCGATACTCCGCTCAAAGAGAGTAACAGTTTCACGAACTATATCGGAGACAAGAATTGGATGAACATGGACTGCGCTCTTTCGAGCAAATGTTAATAATTGACGCGTGAGCGATGCCCCACGTTTTGCAGTCGAATCGATGATTTCGATAAAGCGAAAATTTTCTTTCTGTCGTTTTATTCTACGCATCATGATTGCCGTTGAACCGAGAATACTCGTGAGAATATTATTGAAGTCGTGAGCAATTCCACCGGCCAGATTTCCAATACTATCGATACGTTGAGCATGGATAATATTTGCTTCTAATTTTTTCTTTTCGGTAATATCACGAGCAACAGCGCGCATCAAAGGTTCTTCACCTTTTTCATCCTTCATCAAAAGCGCATTGACGCTAACATCGAGTATTCGACCATCGCTCGTTACCATCTTCTCTTCGATTCCCCACAATTCTTTTTTCTCATTGAATATTTTATCTAACATTTTTTTTACTTCTGCGTGGTACGCAGGCGGATACAGTTTCGTCAATGGAAATCCGATAAGTTCTTCCTTGGAGTATCCTAACATTTTTGCTTCCGTTGCATTGCAACTAACAATAATCCCATCTTTGTTGACAAGGTGCGTCATATCGGGTGAATTTTCAAAGAGGTCGATGTATTGCTCCTGGGAACGACGCAGCCGTTCAAATAGATTTGCGTTTTCAAGGGCAACTCCAAGCTGATTTGCAAATGCCGATATCAGTTCGGACTGTTTCGTATCGAACGCTTTTTGAGAAGTACTTGCAACAACAATGGTTCCTGCAAAGTTGTTCTTTACATGAATGGGAATTGAGGCCCACCAATGAAGATGTTCGTACTGCTGCAAATTCATACCATTTTGTTGTTCCGGAATCTTCACCACATACATCGTTTTGAGTCTATGGAAAAGTGGATCATCTTGAGGAATTGTCTGATTGAATATCGACAATGACATGGAACCTGTTTGATACGAGGCAACAACTTTAAGGGATCCATTTTCTATTTGGTATATCCAACCATATTGAACATCAAGGATACGAAGAATTTCACGCAGAGCGTTGGTTAGTAACTCGTTAATATCGACTGAACGATTTATTGTTTGAGCAAATGAATTCAACGCCATAAGCTCCTGCTTTTGTTCTTCGAGAATTCGTCCATACTTGAGAGTAATTGTAACAATAATAAATCCAAATATCCCCACTGTCAGCACACTGCCAAAGAGTAGCCATTCCAATTTTTGTCCACTCGTCCATCGTACAACAAAAATAGTGGCAAGCGAAACGACAACGATAGTAGAAATTACTATCTGCAATTGTTCGACAGGACCAAGTGTCAAACGAAATTTTTTGAGACGTTTGAAGTTAACCATTGCTGTTAAAAATTTACCATTCTATTAGAGGAGAACTTTAGAGAGAATCGAATCAATATCTTGTTCATTTAATGGCTTAACAAGATAGTCAACAGCTCCAAGCGATTTGGCGACTTTCCTCGCTTCATAATCATCGATTCCTGATAGAAAGACAACCGGCGTTGAAGTAAATGGAGTCTGCTGCTTGAGTTCATGGAGAAAATCAAATCCGTTCATATCTGGCATTCGAATATCCGTCATGATCAAATCTGGTTTATACGAGTTAAGAATCTTGAACGCTTCCGTGGCGCTGCCGACCGTTCGGACAGAAAACCCTTTATTCTCCAAATACCGCTGTAAGAGTATTTGCCATGAGAGCTCGTCATCGATCACCAATATGTGTTTTTTCTTATCCATAATTTTTCCCTTTTTAAGATAGTAAGCGTGGAAGAAGAATGCAAATTGTCATTCTTTAGAAACAAGCATAAAATCCAATTGTCGTTGTTCTGGATTGACGCGTACTAGTTTAACTGTTACTGCATCTCCTAATCGATATATGTTCTTCGTCCTTCTTCCGACTAATGCATATTGCTTTTCATTATAGCCATAGTAATCATCCATCATGTCGCGCACATGGATCAATCCTTCAGCGAGGCTGTCATTTAATTCTACAAAAATGCCATAGGGAGCTACTCCCGAGATGACCGCCTGAAATTCATCTCCAAGATGGTTCTTCATATACTCAATTTGAACAACTTTTATTGCAGCGCGTTCCGCTTCCATTGCAAGTCGTTCGCGATCAGAAGATTGTTTCGCAATTGCGGGAAGCCGTCTCCGCAATTCCTCACGTACGCTCGGAGCTATACCGCTGCTATAGCGTTTCAGCATGCGATGAACAATAAGGTCAGGGTACCGACGAATCGGCGACGTGAAATGAGCGTAGTAATCGAACGCTAAGCCATAGTGGCCAATATTATGGTCTGAGTAAATTGCTTTTGCCATCGAGCGCAACACAATGCCATTGATAACGTTCTCAACCTCGCTCCCCTTTACCTGATTCAATAATTGTTGAAGTTCCTTCGATGAAACTCCTCCTTCGACATTGAGGGAGAATCCAAATTTCTTTACAAAGAGAGCAAGCTCTTGAATTCGCTGAGGATCGGGAGCGTCGTGCACTCTATAAAGGAATGGCTGAACCTGTTGTTCTGGTTTTGGAAGTCCAATATGTCGAGCGACTACACGATTTGCGAGAAGCATGCACTCCTCGACAAGCCGATGACTTTCAAGCCTAATCTTTTTTTCTACTTCGCTTGGCTTTCCTGTTTCATCGAACCGAAACCTGACTTCTGCAGTTTCAAAATCGATACTTCCTTTCCGCAAACGATTCTTCGTAAGAACATTGCTCAGTTTGTACAACATCTTTAGAGAAGAAATAAAAGGAGCATCTTTTTGAGAGAGCTTGTTTCCTTTTTTATCTTGTTTGATAAGCTCCTCAACTTCTTCATATGTGAAACGCCTTTTACTTTGTATAATACTTTGCTCAATCTTATACTCCTTAACTGCTCCACGAGGAGAAACAACCATCGATACAGAGTAAGCAAGACGATCTTCGTTCGGCCTCAAACTGCAGAGATTGCCTGAAAGTCGTTCTGGAAGCATCGGAATAACACCATTGGGGAAATAGACGCTTGTGCCACGTTTTAATGCTTCTATGTCAAGAGCGCTTCCTTCGCGAACATAGTACGATACATCTGCAATGTGAACGCCAAGGAGATAGTTGCCGTCGGGCAATAGTTCAATAGAGAGAGCGTCGTCAAAATCTTTTGCATCTTCTGGATCGATTGTAAACGTAAGTAGATTTCTGAAATCTTGACGGCGATGAATTTCATCCTGAGGAATCGCAGAAGAGAGCGTGTCAGCCTCATGGATGACTTCCGGGGGAAACTCCAGCGGTAAATGAAATTCACGAGCCACAGACTGAAGTTCTGTAGAAAGAGCGCCCGCTTTCCCAATAACCTCGATTACTTTTCCTTCCGGCAAAGCATGGCTTTTGTTCTTTGGAACTATTTCTACGACGACTTTATCTCCAGCATGCGCTCCCAAAAGTTCATTACTTTGAATAAAAATTTCCTGGGTTAAATTTTTGGAGTCTGGAATTACTCGATACTGTTTCCTCACTTTTTCTAAAATACCAACGACTGTTCTAGAGCTATGCTCAAGAACTCGAGTTACCTTGCCTTTCCGAATCTTGTCGCGTACTTTTTGCTTAGTAGACTGCGGATAGAGAGTTACTTCCACCGTATCTCCATCGTATGCAGAGTCTATGTCTGATTCTTCGATGAAAACTTCCACATCGGAATCAAGAATGGCAACAACACCTCCGGTTTTAACTAATCGAAGAGTACCTTGGACAACTTCAGGCACATAACGATAGCCATACTTTTTCCCGCGATAACGAAGCAGCGCTCCTTTATCCTGTAAGAATCGTAACTCTTGTTTAAATTGCTGATAAGTTGATTCATCTCGAATACCGAGTCTTCGCGCTAATTCTTTTGATTTAAATTGTTCTGTTGGATATCGTTCAAGGAATTGTAAAATTCGATGTTGAAGCTCAACATCATTGTTCGTTGTCATATATACTCATTTCTTAAAATGTAAATCGATAAAATATCTTTGCGCTATTGTATGCACGGCGTTGTTCTTCGGAATATTCCGTTCCTTCAACTATATGTTCGAGTGAAAGAATAAGATTACGGGAAAGCGATGATATTGGCAATTCGACGCTCACATTCGCATTTCCAAAGGGATCGTTGATTACTTTCCCTCCAAAACGAATGACCGCATCGCCAACTTGACCTGTAAGACGAACATCCGCTGACTCGTTAAACTGACCGCCGTAGTACAGAACATCGATAGATTGAACATAGCCTGCCGTATTTCGCCGCAATGCTTCACTGAGAGGTCCGGTGATCATTCCAGCGGCAATTCCAAACCCTAAATTCGTACCAATCATGCTCGTTCGTTGCTGAGCAGTCAGTTCATTTGTAAATTGCCCGCTGATAATAAACGAGAGCGCATTCGATTCATCATCGCCGGTCTCATATTTGACCCACTCATTATTTTCATACCGTTCAAGACTTGTGCTAACATGAGGTTCATTCAGTGAGCCAGTAATTTTTAAGATAACCGCTATTCTCTCCCGTTCAGCTGAAGAGAGAGAGGATGACAGATTCGATTGTGCGCCTGTAACTGCAGTTGTATCTTTTGCATGAATTCCTTCATAGCGTGCCGTTACATTGAGCTCAGGATCGCCAAGTTCTCCTGTGAATGTAATTGTTCCTGTTGCATCGAATTTTTTGAAGAAGTTATAGTACGAACGATCAACAACCTGAACTTTTCCAATAAAACGACTGATCGTTGCTATTCTATTGTACGTTACTCTTCCCTGTAAAACGGCAAAAAGTTCTTCGCTCGTTTGCGTATTAAACACAAAACGTATAGTCGTATTGCCTTGCGTCTCAATGGTAAGATCATAATCAATATTATCAAGAAACGATACTGGCGTCTCCTCCCTCCAACGATCTTCTTGACGCATCGTCAATTGCTGGATTTTCGACTGCTTTGTACCATTCGTTACAGCTCGAAGAGTGTCATTTTCAAATGTTACTTTGATAGTACTTGCTCTTACCGCCGCTATTTCTCTTTTCGGTGGAAATATCAATTGCGCATCGAGGAGGTAGAGTTCTCCTTTCAAGAAAGAATGGGAAGCATTCCCTTCCCACATTATTCCCCGAGGCGATGTTGCAGCGTAGAGTGTTCCATAATAATTTTGTCCGGGCAAACGCCGATTCTCCTTCATAACCAATAACTCTCCATTTGCCGTCAAAGAAAATTCACTGAGCGAGAGTCCAACCATCGAAATTGTACCGTCTACTTGCACAATACCATTCGGACGATTGTCTTCGGGCACATTTCGTACCGATACATTGTTAAGTCGAATAGAATTCCCTTCCGAGACTGCTTTTCCATTAAGGATGTACTGAATTCCCAACGGTCTGAAGAGAAAGCGAATATTATTGAATGAAGCAAATCCGCCGTACTGCGGTGAGTTTACAGGTCCAACCATCGAAAGATCGCATGCAAACGTACCGTTGATGTTCTCGAGAAATGGAAGGAACGGCGAAAGAATTACTGCATTAACATCCCTTGCCTGAAGTCGAAGATAAATATCTCCATTCATTGGCTCTTCTGAAGAAGACGAAGATATCTTTAGAGTATAAGGAATGCTTCCTACAAGCTCCACATCAGGCTTTGCCTCCAATGAGGAAGTTGTTGTTGTACTCATGCGAACAGCAAGCTGAACCAATTTTTGAGAGTAAGAGAGTGTTCCTTTCACTGTGCTGAAGAATGCATCTCGAAGGGCGCCGCTATCAACCTTAATGGCAGCATCGATCATAGGATTATCGAAAGTCCCTCGAAGTGAAAATTGCGCATTCGCATTACCTGTCATTTGTCTAAGAGAACTAGAAGGATCTGTCCGAGAGAGAATATTACGTAAATCTTTAAGCGAGAATTTCTCCACACTTCCATTGAAATTCGAATTTCCTGATGGGTCAAAGATTCCAGAGAGCATAATTTGTGTAGAATCATGCTGGAGCGTAAACGATTGGAAATACACTCCGTCTCTTCCAATGATGCAGTGAACAGGAATAGCATTTTTAATCTCATAAGTGGAATCCAATGCTATTGATAGCATTGGAATTGACCAGTCCAGCAAAGCATTTCGACGCCACCATTCACTTTTTGTTTTTACAGCAACTGTGGAATCAATGAGACAACTTAATGCAAATGTTCCGGTATCAACATCTGAAATAAAAGCTGTCTGAAAATTATTCCCGACGAGATTATTGTAGCGTAGAGATTGCGAATGGATCTGAAGCGTCGATTTCGTTTCATCAAATATAGATTGAGGAGATAAATTGCTGGCAGAAATATGAACGTCAACCTTTGAACCTGCAATCATTGTATTAGATGGCGCAACGCCAAATTCTGGAGATTGCACTTGCAAATCAAATCCCAGTGATTGCGGCATTGATTTGATGGAACCACGGATCTTTGCCTCGCCTTCCATTGGAATCGAGAGGATTGTACCAATTGCAGAAAGATCCGAAACTACAAGGTTAAAGGAAACATCCTCGGTCGGCAATTTCAATAATTTATTTTGACGATGATAGAATTGAATGGCTTGAGAACGAATCGAATCGAGAGCAAAAAGATGATCGGAAAAATAGCTACTGTAGAGCAAAATTGATTTATTGAATAATTGGATTAACGAAGATGGTGAAAAACTGCCTTCGAACTGCGCCTTGAGCGGCTTCGATGTTATTGCAAGATGATTGTATTGCTCTTTCGAGGAATGATGCACTTGAATCGCTCCGTCATTAAAGGAACGCGTTCCATACGTTGATGGGAAGAACGAAATGGTTAATGAATCCTCTCCTTGAGTATGAGTATGCGCGCCTCCAAATTGATATTGAAATGAAAGCATACTTCCATAACGAGCGCTATGGAAAAAATCTGCAAGATTGCAGGAAATAACTTTTCCTGCAAATGAATAGAACGTGCTTCCTTCTCCAACATTTACCGACCCTGAAGTCTCCCAATGACTTTCTCCAATTTGAGCCACGCTATGGGAACGGAGAGTTCCTTCGGCTGTGTTGATTACTGCAACAAATTTTTCTACTGGAATTTGAAGTATAGAAGATGAATCGAGTTCCATTTTTACAATAGCCGTCATCGAACGAATATCCGTACCATTGCCGTTAAAAGTTATGTGTCCGTTAACATCGCTCTGCATTGTCGTATCGCCAATCAATGCTCCAATAGAACCTTGACGAACACGCACAACTCCTTCATAAGTCATCGGTTTCGTTTCCAATGAAATTGATGTATTTGCTTCTATTGTTCCAAGAGATGAGCGCGTTTCTGCAATAGCTCTAAATTTTTTTGGTTTTCCATCAAACGACAAAGATGTAGTAACAGCGCCGAGAAAATCGAGATTCGGCAAGGACAATCCTCGCAACAAAGTACGGCATACGGAAGGATCGAGAGAGCTTTTATCAGAAAACACATGGAGCTCAAGGTCGGATGGATGATGGAGATTGAGAAGCGTTCCTTTGAGGTTTACAAATGTTTTTCCAGAAATAACTGAACATTCCTCAATACGCATTGCATCGAAAGTACCATCGCACTTTACTATAATAGTCGCCGCACTATCTAAAAAATCGACGTATGGATGAAGGAAGAATTTCAATTCCCTCATATCTATCGGAGTCGTCGAGAACTTAAGGTCGACAGGTTTATTTTTAAGCTCCGCAAGCATAAAATGTTTTTTAAAAATGTCCGCATTCTTCAACGACGCAGTCAGTCCTATACTCGATTGAGGAAGTTGAATATTCACATCCTGCGCTAAGAGCTCATTGGGACGAAGTGAGAAAGTACCTTCGAGATGTTGCACTTGAAATGGTTGAAGGACCGAAGAACACGAAAACTTATAGATATGAACTTTGTAGTTTTGAGGGGCAACGTATATGGATGTTTGAAGAAAAATAGAATCGAGCCGAAAATTGGCATAATCAAATTCTGATTCCAAAGGAGGACGCGCGCCTTTAGCAATGCGGCGCTCAAGCGCCAGAGAATCAATAAGCGATACCGAAGCATTGACAAGTCTGATATTTTTCAAATCAACAATCCATGACGATGGGGTTGTATCTTTGCGGGTCGAACGAAAGAGACGCGAGATATTCCATGTTCCATCTGTGGAACGTATCAGTGTTACAGTAATACTCTCCAATTTTGCATCCGCAAAGCTGGCTCGCTGAAAGAAAAATGCAATCGGATCATATTTGAGCTGTAACTCCTTAGCATGGATCACATCGACGCCAAGTTCGGAAAGTGTAACATCGCATACTTTGATGCCTGTGAAGAGATTTCCCTTTATAGCGCCGATTGAGAGATCGCCCTTTACAACTTTGCTGGCATTTTTGTTAATATAGGAACGGAGAGACTCATGGAACGCAGCGGTTTGTGTATATCCAACAAGAACGATAAAGACGAAGAGTAGAATTATAGCGGAGTAATATATAAATCGAAAAAACTTTTTCACACAGAATGTATTACGTAAAAATTTGAAATGTTACTGTTCACTTTTCTGTAGTTTGAATAATTCTTGTAATAATAGAAGTCGTCGAACGATCAGGAACAAACTCAATTGTTTTCACCATTCCGCCCGCCGCTTCGACAACATCTCTTCCAACAACATTCTCAACTCTCCAATCGGCGCCTTTCACAAGTACATCCGGAACAATGGCTCGAATGAGTTCATACGGAGTATCTTCATCAAACAGACACACATAATCAACGGCAGCAAGAGCCGCAATAACAATAGCTCGATCTTCTTGCTGTACAATTGGACGCTCAGCTCCTTTCAATCGTTTCACGGAAGCATCTGTATTAAGACCAACGATGAGAACATCGCCTAATTGTTTCGCTTTCTGTAGATATTCAACATGACCGCGATGAAGGATATCGAAACATCCATTTGTAAAGACGACTTTCTTCCCTTGTCGCTTCAAATCATTTCTTATTTGCACTAACTGATCGCGATCTACAACGAGTCCCATTTACTGTTCTCCATTAAAAATATCAATTGCGGTTTCAAAGAGAATTTTTGGATCTATTGGAACAACTCCAACTTCGCCGCACACAATACCGCCTGCTATATTTGCTAGTGCTGCTGCTTCACGGATCGTTCCGCCCGCTAAAAGCGCCATTGTTAAAGTTGAAATGACAGTATCTCCAGCGCCTGAAACATCCGCAACTTTTCTTGCTGTTGTTGCAACGTGAGCAGAAGCTCCGCTCTGTTCATAAAGCAGCATTCCCATATCACCGAGAGTTAGCAGCACGTTTTCTGCATTGAGTTTGCGCAGAATTTCTTCCGCTGCAGCTTTATAATCGTCCATCGATGCAAGCCGCTTTCCGAGCGCTTCCTCAGCTTCTTTTTTATTTGGTTTAAACACTGTTACATTGTGATATTCAAAAAAGTTATTATACTTTGGATCGACTGTAACAATTTTGGAAGCACGTCTAGCTTGCTCAATAATATCACTAACTAATTGCTTCGTGAGCACTCCTTTATTGTAGTCTTCTAAAATGATGCCATCGATGTCATTGAAATGATCATCCAGCGCTTCTAATATTTTCTTCTGTGTGGCGTCGCAGATATCAGCTTTGACCTCCTGATCGATTCTGACAATATGATGATCGTGAGCAATGACTCGACTTTTTATTGTGGTTGGGCGCGACGCATCCTCCACAATGCCACAGGTTGGAAAACCACGTTCTTCGACAAGGCGCTTCAAAACTTTCGCTCCCTCATCATTCCCCACAACGCCAACTATAATTGGAACACCGCCGAGCGAAGCAATATTGTTCGCAACATTTGCCGCGCCTCCAAGCCTGTTCGATTCTTCTGTTACTTCAATGACTGGTACCGGAGCTTCTGGAGAAATCCTCTCTACGTTGCCCCAAAAGTAACGGTCGATCATCAAATCGCCAATAACGGCAATTCGTTTATTTTGAAAACCATTAAAGAGTTCTTCTATCCGCTTTTTCGATATAGAAACCATGTAATTTCTTTTCCTTTAAATCTTCAATTTTTTTGAAATATAGAGAGAATTGCCTGTACAATCAACCAAGTTCATTCCGAAGCGCTGCGGAAAATAAATTGCATTCAGATTACATAAACCGCACTGGATAATTCATTGCCAATATCACATACTATCAACAAGGATACGCATCATTTATAACATATCAGAAAATAACTTTTATTCCAGAAATATTGCTCACTTTATTGCTAAGCATATCTCTTGACAAAGAGCTAATTTGTTTCGATTATAGTTTTGTATGGAACATCAAGAGAAAACAGCGCAACGGATTTTTTTTCTGGGAGCTTTAGCTTGGTGCACCGGCATTATCGCAGCTCCTTTTTTGGAATCACGAGGATTCCATACTTTAGCTTCGATTCTCTACGAACTCTATGGTAAAATATGCCACCAGCATCCCGATAGTTCATTCTATCTTTGGGGACAACCTTTAGCCGTTTGTATTCGATGTACGGCTATTTATTGGAGTTTTGGCTTGGGTTGCAGCATTCTTTTGTTTATCTCTCATTTGTCTCTGAAACGTAACTCTACTCCTCCACTCTGGATTTTATATAGCGTTGCTGCATTGATGCTTGCTGATGTTTTACTTAGCATCACACACATTCATCCCAGTAATACTATTACAAGAGTTATTACTGGCTGTTCACTTGGATTAACGCTCTCTTGGTATCTCCTCCCAATCTTTACAGATGCTGTCGCTCAACAGTTCTTCCACAAGCCGCAAAGGATATTTCAATAATGGAACAAGAACCTTTCTATGATGAGTATGAAAAACCAAAAAAACTTAATTCTGTTCTTCTCGGTGGACTTGTAATTGGATTACTCTCCGGTTTACCAGTATTAAGCATCGTTAACTGTTGCTGCTGTGCAGGAGTGATGGCAGGCGGCGCAGTTGCAGTAGTCCTCTACAAAAAAGAACTCGATCGCCATCAGTCTTATCTCTTTGAATCATCGGATGCTCTTATACTTGGGATTCTATCAGGCATCGTTGGAGCTGTGATTGGCTCGGTACTTAGTAGTCTTGTTCTTCTCATTATCGGTCCTATCGAGAATGAATTTCTCCACTCAATCCTTGTTAGACTCATTGCAAATTTAGAATCGAATGGCGCAATTCCACCAGGTGCATTCGATGAATCGCTTCAACAATTTGAGGAAGCAATGTCGCAAGGTGTAACTTTTGGACTATTTCTCCGCGAGCTTGTTGTCTCTTTGATTGCGTATCCGATATTCTCGATGGTAGGAAGCCTTCTTGCTTACGGAATTACCAACAAGAAAAAATAGATTATTTGTTTGATGCTCGACTTCTGTTTTTAAAAGCCAGAAGAGTTTATTTCCCGTCTTTTTTTCAAGAGAATTGTCTCGTCCTCAAACGTTCCAGCTTGAAAAAATTTTCTCGGCTTCTAAAGATAATTTGAGCTAAATTTAAATCAGCGCTGTAGAGTACTGGGTATAATTTAAATAAATCTCTCATATCCTTGAAAATCGTAGAAATAATAGAATGAACATTTTTGAATGAAGAGTAAAGTATGGAACGCATAAATCTTCTCATTAGCTTTAAACCCGATGCAAAACAGAAACAACTTATTGAAGATGGTTTGAAAGACCGCTGTACAATATCATATCTTGAGGATGGAAAAGATCGGAAGTCGGTAATAGAGAATGCCGAGATTATCTTAGCGTGGAATCCACGTTTAGAATTTGCTGCGTCGGAATATCAACTTTTGAAGAAAGCAAAGTTGATGCAGTTAATTTCGGCGGGCGGCGATCACCTTCCCGCTGAACTCTTCAATATGGGTTTTGCAATTACAGGAAATGTAGGCGCTTATGCAACTCCGATGGCTGAGCATGTCATGGCAATGGTTCTGGCGTTGGCAAAGGATCTGCGAGGCGGACACAACAAATTGAAAGCTGGCAATTTTGATCAGTTCACCGCTACAAAATCGGTGAAAGGCGCTATTTGTGCAATTCTTGGATTTGGTGGAATTGGCAAAGCAACCGCTAATTTAATGAGGGCGTTCGGTTGTAGAATATTTGCAATCAATACAAGCGGAAGAACTGATGAAGCAGTTGAGTTTATCGGAACAACGAAAGATTTGAAGTATGTATTGAATAACGCTGATATCATCGTTATCTCGATGGCGCTTACGAAGGCTACGAAAAATCTTATCGGCCAACAAGAACTTTCGTGGATGAAAGATGATGCCATTCTGGTCAATGTTGCAAGAGGAGAAATTATAGATGAAAAAGCTTTCTATGAATTTTTGAAAACTCACCCTAAATTCAAAGCAGGGATTGATGCATGGTGGGTAGAGCCTTTCAGGCATGGAAAATTCGAGATGAATTATCCGTTCCTCGAACTTCCAAATGTCATAGGAACTCCTCATAACTCTGCCATAGTACCTGATGCCTTTCTGACCGCCGTGAAAGAAGCTGTTCAGAATGTAAAATCATATCTGGATGGAAAAGCTGTCAAAGGCATTCTTAAGAAAGAGGATTATTTGTAAGAGGTTGTTGTAAGAATTCTGTTCTTGCGATAAAGCATTTTAAAAGTTCAAGACTGAAGAAAACTATGGGTAAAACTTCGACTCACTTCGTTGCACAAAATAAACTCGTCTCGTTAAGAAGCGCAAGACTCAAACAGAATTTTGCGAGGACGCTTCGTTCGCCTCGTTTTACTTCCATATTTTTCTAAGGCCGGTTTCCCCTTAATATAATTCGTTGCCTCGATACGCTTTTCGAGCTACTCGGCAACCGAACCTCCGGCGGTTGCTGAGGTGGACGGCAGTCCGTATCGAATCTACCATTTTAGTTTCCTTTTCTTTCAAAAAATTTTTCTTTCTTAACGTTGTTTTTCTATCGAACACCTTTTACATTATAATTCTGATTTATGACTGAGCAAAAAATCATCGTACGTGGGGCGCGGGTTCACAACCTCAAGAACATCGATGTTGATATTCCGCGCAATACTTTAACTGTTGTAACGGGCATCTCTGGGTCTGGGAAATCGAGTCTTGCGTTCGATACAATTTATGCAGAAGGACAGCGCCGTTACGTAGAAAGTCTCTCTGCCTATGCTCGACAATTTCTGGATATGATGGAGCGTCCGGATTGCGATCGCATTGATGGACTCAGTCCTGCAATTTCCATCGAACAAAAAACCGTTAGCTCGAATCCTCGTTCAACCGTTGGAACTGTAACAGAAATCTACGACTACTTACGACTTCTCTTTGCTCGCGTCGGTACGCAATTCTGCGTTCAGTGTGGTAGAAAAGTGCAACGACAATCCGTCGATCAGATTATCGAAGCTATTATGAGCTTCCCACCAAATAGCAAAATTCAGATTCTTGCTCCAGTTGTCAAAGCCAGAAAAGGTCATTATAAAGAACTTTTTCAAAAGATTTTGAAAGATGGATTCCTTCGAGTGCGCGTCGATGGCAATTTTCGAGAAATTGAAAAAGGGATGAAGCTCGATCGCTATAAAGTTCATACCATCGAAATCGTTATCGACAGAATTGTTATAAAATCCAACCAGCGCAGTCGGATTGCAGGCTCTGTTGAAACGGCGCTACAATTCGGCAACGGCGTTTTAATTGTTCACGACGGAAAGAGCGACCATCTCTTCAGTCGGTTGTACGCTTGCAGCGAATGCGGCATTAGTTACGATGAACCATCGCCTCTTTCGTTTTCATTCAATACGCCAACCGGATATTGCCCAACCTGTGAAGGATTGGGAGAGATAAAACAGTACGATATCGAGCGAATTATTCCTGATCGTTCATTGTCTATTAAAAAGGGCGCGCTTGTACCTTTCGGAAAACCGCGACGGACATGGATATTCGACCAACTACAGGGATTTGCAGAAGCTTATAAATTTACATTCGATACGCCATTAAAAGAACTGAGCCCAAAAGTGTGGAATGCGCTTCTCTATGGAACTGGCGACGAGCTTATTCGAATGTCTTACGAAAGCAATAATAAAATATCACACTATCGACATCGCTTTGAGGGAATAATTAAAATTCTCGATTCTATTTATCGGAATACTTCATCTCAAAAAGTACGTCAACAAATCGAAGCATTCATGGCAACAAAAACTTGTCCGGATTGTCATGGAGGTCGGTTACGAAAAGAAAGTTTAGCGATAAAGTTAGAGGATCAGAAAACTGGAAAGAAAACCTCAATCACTGAAATTGTCAATCTTCCAATAGACGAAGCGCTTCCTTTCTTCAAACAAATTCAGTTGAGCGAACGGCAACATATCATTGCAGAGCCAGCGCTCAAAGAAATTACACAACGATTGCAATTTCTTTTAAATGTCGGATTGCATTACCTCACCTTAAATAGACCCGCATACACGCTTTCTGGCGGTGAAAGTCAGCGCATTCGATTGGCAACGCAAATTGGTAGTCACTTAGTCGGAGTGCTGTATGTGCTGGATGAGCCAAGCATCGGACTTCATCAGCACGATAATATCAAACTCATTGAGTCGCTAAAAGCGCTGCGGGATTTAGGGAATACAATAATTGTCGTTGAACACGACAGAGAAATGATGCTCGACTCGGATTACCTCATCGATCTTGGGCCGGGAGCAGGCGAGCATGGCGGTTTTGTGATTACATCTGGAACACCGAGAGAATTGCTTCAGCCACATACCGAAAGTAAGAATAATAATCACAAACCCAAATCACTGACGCTAGAATATTTGAAAGGTGAACGATCTCTTTCCATTCCACCTGAACGCCGGAAAGGGAATGGAAAGCGATTGATTCTTCGCGGCGCTTCGGGAAATAATCTTCAGCATATTACTGTTGATTTTCCACTTGGTACATTTATTTGCATCACAGGCGTTAGCGGTTCGGGGAAATCAACCCTTATCAATGATACGCTCTACCCAATTCTTGCAAATTATTGTTATGGTTCGTTGACCGTTCCATTGCAATACGATTCAATTGATGGATTGAAAAACATCAACAAGGTGGTCAATATCGATCAATCCCCCATTGGTCGAACGCCGAGATCGAATCCAGCGACATACACTGGAGTCTTTACAGATATCCGGAATCTCTTTGCACAATTGCCGGAAGCTCAACTTCGTGGATACAAGCAAGGACGATTTAGTTTCAACGTCAAAGGCGGCAGGTGCGAAGCGTGCGAAGGCGCTGGAGTAAAAAAAATCGAGATGAGTTTTCTTCCCGACGTGTACGTTCCGTGCGATATTTGCGGCGGCAAGCGGTACAATCGGGAAACGCTCGAAGTGCGATTCAAAGGGAAATCAATTTCGGATATTCTCGAAATGACTGTTGAAGAAACAATGATGTTGTTTACGGATTACCCACGGATTTATCGTTATCTTCGAACGCTTGCCGATGTCGGATTAGGATATATTCGGTTAGGACAGCAAGCAACGACACTTTCCGGCGGAGAGGCGCAGCGAGTGAAACTTGCAACAGAACTTGTGAAAGGCGGCTCTGGCACAACAATTTACCTCCTCGATGAACCGACGACAGGATTGCACTTCGAGGATATTCGTTATCTTTTAACTATCCTGAATAAGTTAGTGGATAAAGGGAATACTGTAATCGTAATCGAACACAATCTTGATGTCGTTAAAGCAGCAGACTGGATTATTGATCTTGGACCAGAAGGTGGAAAAGAAGGCGGACAGATTGTGGCAGCGGGAACGCCAGAAGATGTTGCACGTGAGAAAAAATCCTACACTGGGAAATATCTGAAGGAAATTCTGGAAAGTGGAAAATAAAAATTTCAAATAGTGTATTTTTCTTTGTCAGCACACGATTATCTATCGAATCGGCAAAGAGTGCATCATGATAATCCAAAATTATGCATTAGAAACTTACAAAGGCTGTTGCCTCGATACGCTCTTCGAGCATTTCGGCAACCGATTCCCTGACGGTGGCTGACGTGGACATCAGTCCGTATCGAAGCCACGCTACAAAATTCTCCTCTTGTAGAGAGGCTGGGGGTGTGTTATTTTTTTGCCTATTCTATTGTTTTACTTCATTTTATACTTCTATTACTATCGTTATTGCATAATCTGGGTTTAATAACTGATGTCACAGATTTGCACAAATAAGGTGCAACTATTTATAATTGCGTAGCTTATTTTCTTTACAGTAAAATTCTTGAAAAATTTCTCTTGATATTCTATCTCTCTTTGTTGTAAAATACGGGTGAAGGCTCTTTTCCCAAACGAGTGGGGAGAAAAAGAAGAAAGGGACAAGCGATGAAAGTAATAAGAACGATTTTTGTATTCGTAATAATTTTTACGAGTAATATTTTTAGTCAACCGTATTATTTTTATAAGATGTTAGAGAATGAAGATTGTACATTACTTTGGCGAGTAAATTTACAGACGGGTCAGAAGGAGTTATTTTACCATGATACGATCAAATATGAGAATGGGGATAGCCGAGATATAAGGGAGATTGATTGGGATTCAGAGCAACAATGGATCTATTGTTGGATTGATAAAGGTCCCAAACAAATGCGTTTGCCCCCTTGGGAAGGCGTTGCAGACAATTGGTTATTATTGGATGTATTCAAGGCGGATAATCCATCTGTATGGCATGAGTTTCCTGATACAGGATCCTATGTGCAAGATTCTTCGCCTGAATATCGAAGGAAGAGAGTCCACGATGGAGTAATATATAATAAGCATCGGAATGAGTTTTATGTGGTATGGAGTGTGTATTTTGATCTGGGCTCATGGGGTAAAGATTATTTACGTGTAGGTATTTATGATGCTTCGACATTTGCCTTGAAGGATACATTTCATATTGATGAGAGCTGGTTAGCGCAGACGTCGACAGTGTCTGAAGATGGCTCGAAGTTGTACGTTGAACTATGGGATTATCAGGACGAGAAGGAGATAGGGATATTTTCTATAGATGAGAGAAAGATTATAAAGAGGAAAAAGATAACGGAAGTAGGACTTCCAACGAAATATAAAATTTTAAGGGATAGCAAAGCAGGGAAGTACCTCTTATCATGTCGTTATTCTAATGATAGTTCGGAGGATAAGAGATTATTTACCTTCGTTTACGATATTGAAAAGGACAGTATAGTATCTGTATTTCCTTTTCAATACAATTCTGATAAATATTTTTCTGGTGATGGTCGGTATATTGTTTTAGAGGAAATAGAGTATACTCATCCAGATCAATATACTTGGATAAGAGTTGGTTTAGGAAAGATATGGATATACGAGAGCGCAACAGGGAAGTTCGTACAAAAACTTAATCTTCCACAAGATGGGAAGATATTAGTTTTTGATAGCTATCCGAATATGCTATACTATTACTTACCGAAAGAGGGGCGCTCTATCAACATCGATCTTTCAAAGTTATCACCACAGAATTAATATAATGGTTGATAACGTCATAGAGATGACAGCTCAGATGAAGTAAGAAGTTGTTCTCAGCAACAACCTCTTGCAATATATGGAAATTAACCGATTTACTACTTCTAATCTGCTTTGATTTGCGCAATTTGCTTGCGTGAGACATTAAAGGATTCTCAAATTTTTAACTCATCCTTTAAGTCAAGTTATTTCTGCTTTTGCATTTGTTTTTTATTTATTAGAATGGTCGTTGCACTCTCAAAATCAATTGAGCTGGCGCTGCGCAATCTGTACGCCATGCTATGCCAAGTCGGTAAGAGCCTGACCGATTTCCCAATGCAATTCCAAAATCATGCTTTACATCCTTAAATACAAAATCACCAAATCCTTCGATTGGCGTCGCTGAAGTAGGCGCATCCTTTATCCATCCTGCATCGGATATAGCAATTAAAATTACATGGTCAAAAAGCCATGATGGAAAGAAATCAAGATCACCCAGAATTTCTCCACTGAGAATAAATTCAAGATTGAGAAGAAGCATTCTGTTTCCAGCATAAGATTTAAATGGAAAAGCGTTGAGCGAACCCAATCCGCCTAGTTCAAAAATTTTCTGCTGTGGTACATTTCCATCTGCAGTGCCAATGCGCAGCCGAGCATTGATATTCTCGTAGTAATCGAAGGGTTGAAAAGTACTCACATCGAGCATATAGTGATTGAATCCAAATTCGCTACCCAACGCTTTACGGGCAATCTCTCTGGAAGCATAGAGTTGCCAGCCGTCGCGTCCTTTGCTTGTTTTCTTTACTGTAGTTAGTCCACCGCTAAGAATAAAGCTGTGAATTCGCCCCGCATCAATAGCAGGATTTTCTCTAAAACTTTTTTTCCCGCCGAAGAAAGCCCAATCAACCCTGTTCTCCATTGATTCATAATCATCTGATGCGTAAGAAAGCTTTATCTCGCTTTTGAATCTATCCGAATACAGGTAATGCCCTGCGTACACTGTGAATCCCTCGCGCTGGAAATAATCTCTAAAGTCTTCGTGCAGAAACAACGATGAGAGTGTATTTTCAATTTGTGAAATGATCCATCGATCTTTTGTATCAGTTAAACTATATCCTTCTAATCCAATGTCAAAAATCCCATCGCGATTTTCTGAACGGAAATGAAATTGACGACTGAGACCGAGCGTGCCACGCCACTTATGTGATTTGAATCCCCATCCAACAAATCCATAGGCATTCCACCAGCGATGCCCATCCCAGTAATATTTTTTATCAGAACCCAATCCTAAAAAAACACTTTCAACTCTGTTGTATCGGAAGATGAATTGATCGAAGTCGGTTATTTCTTCATTCCACGGCACATCGAAGGAATGATTCGGATGGAATAGCCATCGTTGAGCAAGCCGTTTGGATATATTTTGTGTACGAATGTCTTCGAACCCTTGAATTTTTCCTCCAGGCTCTTTTTGTATCTTTCCGTTTACGACGTGAGCATCGCCTTCGATTGTGCCTGTGGAGAGCACTACTAAATCACCATCGATGACTGTTGCATTTCCCTTGATAGTACCTGCGACTTTCAATGTTCCATTCTTTACAATGATAGAACTTTTGATCACTGCATTTTCAGCAATCGTTGTATCGTCAATAATTTCATCCGCTTCTTCGATTTCATTTTCATCTTCAATGGTGTAACTACTACTGTCTTCTCCTGCAATGGATGTATCAATGTTACTGAAGTTCAATGAGTCATAAAGTAATTGTTTAGCGATATGAGGAAGCATCGTTCCCGCAATGCCAACATTTTCGATGGAAATTGTTGCGCTTGGTTCTTGTGCAAAGATAACCGAAGCAGGAAACAAAGCAAACACGAGTAGCCCTATCAAATTCTTTTTCATCAGTGTAGCTCCTTCTATTGAAAAGTTCTAATGAAATCTACGATTTATCGAATAAAAAGTTACGTCCGAACTTCTTCAAGTTACGAGAATGAAAATGAATACGCAATTTTTTGATTTTGAGGATCGTCGGATTTTCAATTCTGTAAATGGATCTACAAAGCAAAGAATAATTCACCATCTTTATACTTTCTTTTTTATATTTGATTATAGAAGTAAGAAAGAGAGAAAAAAATTTATGCACTTATCTGTAAACATTGATCATATTGCAACAATTCGAAATGCTCGAGGCGGAGCTCAACCAGATCCAGCAGAGAAAGCTCGTGTGTGCGAAAGCGCAGGCGCCGAAGGCATTGTGTGTCACTTGCGGGAAGATCGCCGTCACATCAAAGATGAGGATGTGCGACGCCTCCGTGCTTCAATTACAACAAAACTCGATCTTGAAATGGCTGCAACTGAAGAAATTATCTCGATTGCGTGTCAGGTGAAGCCCGATCTTGTAACCCTTGTGCCTGAACGACGACAGGAATTGACAACCGAGGATGGAATTGATATAGCAAGTCAACAGGATTTTTACTCCCGCGTTGTCGAACGATTCCATCAGCATGGTATTCTTGTTAGTCTCTTCATCGATCCGCTGGAGGAACAAATCCGCGCATCAGCAGCGACGGGAACTGACATGATTGAACTTCATACCGGCGAATATGCCGACGCAATCGGTGAAGCGGAACTGCAACGGCATCTGGTTCAAATTCAAAATGCTGCGAAACTTGGCGCACAACTCGGGATGGGCGTCAATGCAGGACATGGATTGGATTACAGTAATATTATTCCTGTTATAAAAATCCCTGAAATTCAGGAAGTCAGTATTGGCTATGCTATTATCGTACGTGCGTTAGATGTTGGACTTGCTGAAGCTGTCCGAGAAATGGTTTCGCTTGTTCGTTCTCAGACAACTTCTTCACTTTAAAAAGTCTGCGCTATGGTTCGTCAATCTCGATTGTTCCTTCTTTTCCTGTGTTCCAACGTAATACTTTTACAGGCGCAACAGCAAGAGAGAATCGAATATTCTTTGCTTCCATCTTCATCGCTCATGCCGCGTCGCACTGCAAATGTTACGGAACATGGGCTTTCTCTTTGCAAAATGTTCGATAAAGATAATTACTGGGCAGGAATTGGAAATTCCTTACCTCTTCTTCAAGTCAACTACGGAACACTGCGCGGCGATATTTCTGTTGCCGCAACCGTCTTTACACAGCTTGACCATAAACCAGGTAGTCTACGAGTTATCAACACGGATTTTTATGTAGATTTGCTTTTTGCAATGACATGGAACGAACGCACCTTTATTCAATTTGGTCCTGGACACACAAGCCAGCATCTCAACGACGATGCATTCGAAATTTTTGGTTATCACTCATCGATAAATTATGTAAGGGATTACTATCAACTCTTCGTTCTTCAAGCTATCGATAAATTGCGCGGATATGTATATGCCGGAGCTCTCTATCATCATACATTTAAGGTTCCTTCCGATAATAATCCTCATTGGTTATTTGAAGTTGGAGCAGACGTTGCTCAAACACAATTGAAATCATGGCTCATTGGTTATGTTGCTTTTGACATCAAACTGAGAGAAGAACTTCGCTATGGTTCGACTCAAAGCTATCAGGTTGGCGTAAAAATTTTAGGAGAATCTCCACATGTTATTCGCGTTGCTTTGACGCATCGAGCGGGGTACGAAGAACGAGGTCAATTTTTTGATTCGAAGGTTCAATTACACACGCTTGGAGTGTACTTTGATTTTTAAGCGCTGCACATCTTTGGCTGTTTTACTATTGTGGGCGAGCTTGACTCAGCTTCCTGCGCAAGAGCGCGACTCACTCGCTCGTACTTCAGAAAATCCATGGTATCTCCAGCGCAAAAATATCACGACAGCAGTTATTGCTACTCATACGCTTTTTACAACGTACCTTGAATATAAATGGTGGTGGGAAGGAAATTATCATCCCTTTAAATATGAGAATGACGGATTTTGGCATAATTACTCGCTTGGCGTCGATAAAGTTGGACACTTCTACACTTCATATTGCTATACAAATGCACTCTCGGAAATACTTCAGTGGAGTGGATACTCAAGATCGACTGCTACATGGTGGGCAAGCGGAATTGCTTTCTTCTATGCTCTATCAATTGAAATTGGCGATGGATTTTCGACGTATGCATTTTCTCTTACCGACCTTACCGCGAACACGCTTGGCATTGGGTACGCGTATCTTCAGCAGCGCGTCCCCTTCTTTCAGAATTTTAAATTCAAATGGAGTTACTATCCATCCGGAAAAATTCCAATGGATGAATACTTCCGCCTTACAGATGATTACGATGGACATATCTACTGGCTTAGTGTCGATGTTTACAATTTACTTCCAGCAAAAGCCAAACATTTCTGGATACCGTATTTAAACATTGCTTTTGGTTATGGTGGAGAAAATATTTATGGAAGGCCAACATGGGTAAGCAAAGATCCAATTTATCCGACAGAACCAGCAAAACGAAAATTTGTTGTAGCTCTCGATTACAATCTTTCGGCAATTCCAACTACACATGAAACGTGGACAACAGTAAAGCGCCTCCTCGATCTCTTCCACTATCCAGCTCCGGCAGTTAGTAAAACGCAAGGCAAGCCAGCCAAATTTAAGCCGTTGCTACTGAATTAGAAATAACCCAACATTTTCATTGACCCAGATTATGCAATAAAGGTAGTAATAGAAGTGTAAGATGAAGGGAAATAATAAAATAGGCGATAGAAACAGAAACTCAAATGGTGGCTTCGATACAAACTATCGCTCTATTCAGCCACCGTCAGGATTCGGTTGCCAAGGTGCACAAAGTGCGTATCGAGGCAACAACCTTCACAGATTTCTAATGCATAATTTGGATTAAAGATGGTTCAATTACTGTAACTCCTTAATATCTTTCAAGATAATGAAAATGGTAGAAGCGTCATTTTCTTGAACATGACAATAGCATGTTTTTCCAGTAAGTTATCTACATTATTTGGGTTCATCTTCTTAAAATTAGTCGAGTTTCTTCTATTGCATCCATTAGATTTATGAGCAATATTATTGTGAGAAAAATATTTTAGGGGAATTATGTTAATGACAGCAAGAGGTGAAAAATGCAACAGACCGATGAAAATCCAGGAATGGAAAAATTAGCAGCGCAAGTCATACGATTAAGTGATTTAGCGGATTATCAGGAAGGAGCTGTCGTAAGCCGAACAATCATTGATAAAAAAGCTGGCACTGTAACTTTTTTTGCCTTTGATGAGGGACAGGGATTGAGCGAACATACGGCTCCATTTGATGCAATGGTCTACATTCTCGATGGAGAAGCGGAAGTTGTTATTTCTGGCAAGCCTCTTTGCTTGAAGGAAGGCGAGATGGTCATTATGCCTGCGAATCAACCGCATGCCTTGAGAGCGTTAAAGAAATTCAAAATGATTCTGACGATGATACGATCTTAAATGAAGGTGAGGCAAGCTTTGCTTGGCAACGGATAAAAGAATAATCAGCGACGTCTCTTGAATCTAAACATATTGCGAACCTCTTTTATCTACAAAATGTCTCATCAGTTATTCGAAAACAAAGTGAATGACAAATTACTTCAAATTTCTTGAAGTATTCATATAGGATTCGATTGGCGAAATAATATATCAAAGTACGGCAAAGAAATTCCCGTAATTTTTGTTTTTGATATTACATTATAATGCGGATTGAGCCAGGGCTATTCTATAATAAACGTCAGGCAAAACGGCGGCAAAGCAAAACAAGAGAGGAGGTGAGCAAGAATGAGCGATTCTTCAGTAAAGTTTACAGTGGATTATCCTGAGAAGCTATCGAGAGGAAAACTTCTGTTGAAGACTTTTTTGGGATGGCTGTACGTGGGAATACCTCATGGATTTATTCTGTTCTTTTATGGAATTGCAGTCGCTGTTGTGTTGTTTATAGCGTGGTGGGCAATTCTGTTTACGGGAAAGTATCCAAGGAAGATGTTTGATTTTGTTATTGGATATATCCGTTGGGGACTTCGTGTTGGTGCTTACATGGGATACTGGTTTACGGATCAATATCCTCCTTTCAACGGAGAAGAATAGAAAGCGTTCAATAGGATATATAGAAATTCAATAAGCGTTGCCGTCGAATTGCCTGGCAAAAGAATAATGCTTGACTCCTATTGATTATTGATTGCTTCAAGCTTTACCTCGTTTTGTTTTCATAAAGCTTCAAGATTGAAATTGAAAGCCAGCAGAATAATAGGCAATACTGCCCAAAAATTTCCAGATAAAGTTAAAGACGCTGTTCCAGAGCTTTTAAAAATACAAACGACGAAGGCACCGTTGTGAGATGGAGCGCAGCTTTTGACCTGACTGAAATAGCTAAGAGCAGCCAAGATTCGCAAAAGGAGCTTGTTCCGAAATTTAATAAGATATTGAAAAGAGAGGACAACAACGGCGTGAGAAATATTTATATGAAATATTTAAAACAACTTGATAGAAAAAGTACAGTCCCCAAAAAGAAATTGGGGTCGTTGATATTCCTCAAATGAACTTTTAATGATTGATGGAGCATGGAACCAAAACACGGTACAGGATTTTAAAGATGCGATAGAAGCTTTATATGCCGTATACTATACTCTAAAGTTTATAATGAGCAGTAGACTGTGCCGTTATGCCACTTGAGTGTCTCGAGTAGAAAGACGATCCAGACAAATTCAATATGGAAAATATAGATGGGGGAACTAGACAGCAATGATTATGCAGACAGAATATATAACAGAAGAACTAATAGAGCCGTTGGACAAAATTTCAGAGCGACTGTAGATGATTTCACACTTCTCGTAATTTTTATTCACTCCTCAATTTTAAAATATATATTTAACGATGAAGATCCATCACGCTTTCAACATCATTACCTTGAATTCCTGCGATTTTTTTTGTACATAGTACGTTGAAATCCTTGAGTTTATCACATTCCCGTTTGGATTTGCGCAAACGGGAATTTTTCTTTCTAAAGGTATTGATATTACTATGAATCAGTTGTATATAATTCCAATTTTATTGTTTTCTATTATTGTGCACGAAATCGCTCACGGAGCTGTGGCGCTGCGACTCGGCGATACAACCGCTCGCGATGCAGGCCGTTTAACGTTTAATCCTTTTCCGCACATCGATCTCTTTGGCTCTATTCTTGTTCCGCTCCTTGCATTTCTTGCAAAGATTCCAGTGTTCATTGCGTGGGCAAAGCCTGTTCCCATCAATCCACAAAATTTCCGCTCGCCTCGTCGCGATAATGTGTTTGTGTCGCTTGCTGGTCCATTCTCAAATTTTGTTGTTGCTTTGTTCTGCGTTCTTGGATACTGCTGCTTTAATATAATTTTTACGTCAGTTGCTCCGGAAGATGGTAGTGTGACAGCATCACTCTTTATGTTTATGCTGCAAATGTTTTCAGTCGGCATTACGATAAATATCTTCCTTGCAGTATTTAACTTGATTCCGATTCCACCGCTCGACGGTTCCCATGTTCTTTCAGCGCTATTGCCAGAAAAATTAGGATATAAATTCGAGCAGTTAGGATTTCTTGGAATTTTCGTGGTGCTCTTTGTCATTAACATACCAATTGCACAACAAGCGCTTGTTTCTATTGTTCGCTGGATTAGCGTTCCGTATGTGCTTCTTATGCATCTTTTGTCGGTAGCATAATTTTTGTAGAATCGAAAAGTGTGGTGATATGTCATTCATTGATTATAAAGATACCGTGTTGTACTGCGAGGATATTTCCCTTAAGGAACTTGCCGAGGAGTACGGTACGCCGCTCTATGTGTACAGCAAGCAACAGATACTTCATAACTATCGCACGATCAATGCTGCATTTGGAGAAATAGAGCATTGCGTTTATTACGCAGTCAAAGCAAATAGCAATCCAACGATTCTAAAAATGCTTGCAGAAGAAGGCGCTGGCGCTGATATCGTTTCCGCAGGCGAACTTTACCTTGCGCTCAAGTCTGGATTCGATCCTGAGAAAATAGTTTTTGCCGGCGTCGGAAAACGAGATGATGAAATCGAGTATGCTCTCAATAAAAATATACTGATGTTTAACGTCGAGTCTGTGCCAGAGCTTCAGGCAATTTCAAGAATTGCACTCAGACTCAATAAAACAGCTCGCATTGCCATCAGAATAAATCCACATATTGATGCACAGAGTCATCCGCACATTACGACCGGATTGCACTCTACGAAATTTGGAATTGAAGATACGAAAGCTCTCGAAGTTTACAAACTCGCAATGAACCTCCCATCAATCGAAGTTCATGGAATTCATACGCACATCGGTTCTCAAATTACTTCGATAGAACAATTCGTGGAAACAGCAAAGAGTCTTGCAACCTTGGTGCAGCAATTACGAGAAGCTGGGATTCCAATTCAGCACATTGACTTTGGAGGAGGCTTTGGAGTGCCATACCACAATGTTGTGCTGCACGAAGCTCTCCCCGTTGAGAATTCTGCATCGCCAGTGCCAGCGCCTTCAGAATTCATTGAAGCTATCATGCCAATTTTGCAATCCTCAGGCTGCTCGCTTTGGACTGAGCCGGGAAGAGCAATCGTAGCAAATGCAGGACTGCTTCTTACAAAAGTGTTGTATATTAAAGAGAATACGTCAAAAAAATTCGTAATCGTTGATAGCGGAATGACAGAACTCATCCGTCCCGTTCTTTATAATGCTTATCACCAGATTGTGCCAATTGTCATTGAGTCGTACGAACATTTGCAGGCGGACGTCGTTGGTCCAATTTGCGAGAGTGGGGATTTCTTTGCTCGCGATCGTGCTATTTCAAAAATCCATGCTGGTGATTATCTTGCAATTATGACGACCGGCGCTTATGGATTTGTCAACGCATCGAACTACAATGGGCGCTTACGACCAGCTGAAGTGCTTGTCAACGGAGAACGTGTTCGAGTCATTCGCTCACGCCAAACATTCGAAGAACTAATTTAACGAGGTAAAAAGTGAAAACGTATACTGTTGCTGTTGCAGGCGCTACTGGTTTAGTAGGCCGTACAATGACCAAAGTGCTCGAGGAAAGAAACTTTCCTGTCGAGAATTTTATTCCGCTTGCTTCGAGTCGTTCCGTCGGAAAGGAAGTGCTCTTCCACGGAAAACCGTATGCCGTGCGGGAACTGAAACCAGAGGAATTCAATGGCGTCAATATTGCGCTGTTCTCAGCCGGTGCAAATGTAAGTTTAGATGTCGCGCCGATTATTTCCAAACGAGGCACGGTTGTTATTGATAATAGCAGCGCTTTCAGAATGGATGAGAAAGTACCTCTTGTGGTTCCCGAAGTCAACAAAAACGACATCTTCAAACACCATGGAATTATTGCAAATCCCAACTGTTCGACAATTCAAATGGTTGTAGTACTAAAACCACTCCATGATGTATTCCGGATCAAACGAGTTGTTGTTTCGACGTATCAATCTGTTACAGGCGCGGGACAAAAAGGTGTTGATCAACTAGAAGATGAAATTGCCGGAAGACCTGTTCGATTTCAAAAATTTCCTCATCCTATCGCATACAATGTTATTCCCCACATTGATGTCTTCTTCGATAATGGATATACGAAGGAAGAAGCTAAAATGATGATGGAAACCTCAAAAATTATGGGCGAGAATATTCCAGTATCAGCAACAACCGTACGAGTGCCTGTAATTGGAGGACACAGTGAAGCGGTGAATATCGAATTCGAGAAACCTTGCTCGGTAGAGGAAGTGAAAAAAATTCTGCGCAATGCTCCCGGCGTTGTGGTGCAAGATGACCCGAAGGCAAATCTCTACCCAATGCCAATCAATGCGTACGGCAAGGATGATGTTTTCGTCGGAAGAATCAGGAAGGACTATACTATTCAGAGCGGAGTAAATCTCTGGATTGTCTCCGATAATATTCGTAAAGGAGCGGCAACGAACGCCGTTCAAATTGCCGAAGCGCTGATCGCTGAAAAAGAGTAGTACAACTCCTGGAAATTATTCGTTCTTACGCTGATTGACGGATTAGAAGTAAAAGCATAAAAACCAAAATTACACACCCCCTACCCTCTCTATATAAGAAGGGAATTTATAGGCGGCGGTTTCGGATACGAGCTATCGCTCACCTCAGCCACCGTCTGAGCATCGGTTGCCGAATAGCACAAAGTGCGTATCGAGGCAACAGGCTTTTCTTGTTTCTAATGCATAATGTGGGTTAATGAATTCTTTCCGCATTTTTTATTTGCATAATCTACGTAAAAGAATTTCCTAGATGTATCTCACGTAGTAATAACAACCATCGACCGCAACTAGACAAGGCTGTATCACTATATTACAAGATATAGCTTTGATTTATTTGTTCATCAGTTACTCAATACTGCGGAAAGGGTACCTAAACAACCTCTTCATCACATTTATATTAGCGTCTCAAGATTGCAGAATGGTGCATTGATTTATCACTTCCAAACAAAAGTTCCGTTAAACTAATTTTCCTTGTAGCTTTTTTTACATTCATCATATCAAGTGAGTATGGACTGATTCCGTTTCCGTCTGGGGCTTCAATTCTTCCACATTTACCAAGTACACCAATTTTAAAGTAGCGTTTATAATATTGAACATTCAGGGTGGAAGAAGAATAGGTACTATCCACCCCCCACAATTTATA
>Ga0208825_1000579_pt1 | contig 33693 bp, 34 predicted proteins | sample AD_UKC113_MetaG_FD_184450 | JGI IMG/M metagenome (GOLD analysis project Ga0208825, IMG submission 184450) | Active sludge microbial communities of municipal wastewater-treating anaerobic digesters from Hong Kong - AD_UKC113_MetaG (SPAdes)... | ecosystem: Engineered > Bioreactor > Anaerobic >... | reverse complement strand
TCGCACTCGTCCTCGTAGGTCGAATACAGATAGGCGGTGCTGGTGGCAAATTCGCCGGCGCAGCTATCCACCCGCTTGTACACCGGGCGCACCGCGAAGGCTTTGCGCAGCGCGCGCACCGCGGTTTCGTTGGTGCCGGCCAGTTGCGCAATGCGCGCATCGGAGAAGCCCATCCGCTTGAGGCCGCGCAGGCGCTTGGCATCCAGCCCATCCAGGCCGCGATGCACCACGTCGATTTCGGCATCGATCAATTCTTCGACCTGATCGAGGAACCACGGGTCAACGAATGACAGCGCGTGCACATCTTCCACGCTCATGCCGGCGCGAAACGCATCGGCGATGTGGAAGATGCGTTCCGGGCCCGGCTCTTTCAGCTCGCGGCGCAGCGTGCGCAGATCATCTTCGTTGACCAGATCCAGCCCGGTGGGATCCAGCCCGATCTTGCCGATTTCCAAACCACGCAGCGCTTTTTGCAGCGACTCCTGGAAACTGCGACCGATCGCCATCACTTCGCCCACCGACTTCATCTGGGTGGTCAGGCGCGCATCGGCGGCAGGGAATTTCTCAAAGGCAAAACGCGGAATCTTGGTGACGACATAGTCGATGGATGGCTCGAACGAAGCCGGGGTCAGGCCGCCGGTGATTTCATTCTTCAACTCATCCAAGGTGTAACCCACCGCCAGCTTGGCCGCCACTTTGGCAATCGGGAAGCCGGTGGCCTTGGACGCCAGCGCCGACGAGCGCGACACCCGCGGGTTCATTTCGATCACCACCACGCGGCCGTCTTTGGCATTGATACCGAACTGCACATTGCTGCCGCCGGTATCCACGCCAATCTTGCGCAGCACCGCGATCGAAGCATCGCGCAGGCGTTGGTATTCCTTGTCGGTCAGAGTTTGCGCGGGTGCAACGGTAATGCTGTCGCCGGTGTGCACGCCCATCGCGTCGAAGTTTTCAATGCTGCACACGATGATGCAGTTGTCGGCGGTGTCGCGCACCACTTCCATTTCAAACTCTTTCCAACCCAGCACCGATTCTTCGATCAGCACTTCGCCGGTGGGCGAAAGCTCCAAGCCGCGCTTGGTAATTTCTTCGAATTCTTCCTTGTTGTAGGCAATGCCGCCACCGGTGCCGCCCAAGGTAAAACTGGGCCGGATGATGGTGGGAAAGCCCACCTGCGCTTGAATCTCCAGCGCCTGCGCAAAGCTGCGTGCGACTTCTGATTTCGGGCTGGATAGGCCGATTTCAGACATCGCCTGCTTGAACAATTCGCGGTCTTCGGCCATGCGAATGGCTTCGCGCTTGGCACCGATCAACTCGACGTTGTACTTCTCCAGCACGCCATTGTCGGCCAAGTCCAGTGCACAGTTCAGCGCGGTTTGCCCGCCCATGGTGGGCAAGATGGCGTCGGGTTTTTCTTTGGCGATGATCTTTTCGACCGTCTGCCAATTGATCGGCTCGATATACACCGCGTCGGCCATGTCCGGGTCGGTCATGATGGTGGCCGGGTTGCTGTTGACCAGCACCACCCGATAGCCCTCGTCACGCAAGGCTTTGCAGGCCTGTGCGCCAGAGTAGTCGAACTCGCAAGCCTGCCCGATGACAATCGGGCCTGCGCCGATGATAAGGATTGTTTTTAAATCGCTGCGCTTAGGCATTGCTGTTGCTCTCCATCAAGGCAACGAATTTATCGAACAGCGGGGCCACGTCTTGCGGGCCGGGGCTGGCTTCGGGGTGGCCTTGGAAACTGAAGGCCGGGGCATCGGTCAACTCGATGCCTTGGTTGGTGCCATCGAACAACGAGCGATGGGTGACCCGCGCACGCGCCGGCAGCGTGGCCTCATCGATACAGAAGCCGTGATTTTGCGAGGTGATCATCACCCGCCCGCTGTCGAGGTCTTGCACCGGGTGGTTGGCACCGTGATGGCCGTGCGCCATCTTCACGGTCTGCGCGCCGATGGCCAAGCCCAAAAGCTGGTGACCCAAGCAGATGCCGTACAGCGGGATTTTGACGTTCAAAAATTCGCGGATGGCGGCAATCGCGTAATCGCACGGGGCCGGGTCGCCGGGGCCGTTGGACAAAAATACGCCATCGGGTTGCATCGCCAGCACCTCGGCGGCACTGGTTTGCGCCGGCACCACCTGCACATCGCAGCCGCGCTCAGCCAACATGCGCAGGATGTTGCGCTTGGCACCAAAATCGTAGGCGACGACTTTGAACTTCGGCGCCGCGCGCACCCAGTCATTGGCATCCAGATCCAACTGACCTTCGCTCCAGCGGTATGGCGCGGCAGTCGTCACCACCTTGGCCAAATCCATGTCTTTCAAGCCGGGAAACTTGCGCGCCGCTTCGATGGCGTGCTCGGCATCCAAGACGTCGTCATGCCGCGAAGCCGCCAGCAGCGCCGCGTTTTGTGCGCCGCGCTCGCGCAGGATGCGGGTCAATTTGCGGGTATCAATCCCGGCAATCGCCACAATGCCGCGCGCTTGCAGCCACTCGGGCAGCGGCGTCTGGCTGCGCCAGTTGCTGGGCCGGCGCGGCACGTCGCGCACGATCAGGCCCGAGGCCCAAACCTTGCCAGCTTCGTCGTCTTGCTCGGTGCAGCCGGTATTGCCGATATGCGGATAGGTCAGCGTGACCAGTTGTTGCGCGTAGGAGGGGTCGGTCAGGATTTCCTGATAGCCGGTCATGGCCGTGTTGAACACGGCCTCGCCCACGGACAAACCGGGTGCGCCCACGGAAATGCCCTCAAAGACGGTGCCGTCTTCAAGCGCTAAGAGTGCAGGATTCTTCAAGTGCGTCGCCTTGCGTCAGGTTGCAAGAAAGCGCCGAAGCGGGGCTACCGGTTCGGAGCGGAGGGGGTTTAGGCGAGGCGGAATTGTACCGGCAAGCGACCCTCAACGCTAGCGGCAGATAGGAACGCCAAGCAAGTTTCATCCACGCGCATTCGCGCTAAAATACTCAACTCGCTTGTTTGCGTCACGGAACCCGCCATGCCCTTCGTCGTCACCGAAAACTGCATCAAATGCAAGCACACCGATTGTGTCGAGGTGTGCCCGGTGGATTGTTTTCACGAAGGCCCCAATTTCTTGGTGATCGACCCCGATGAGTGCATCGATTGCACCTTGTGCGAGCCCGAATGCCCGGTGGGTGCGATCTACCCGGAAGAAGACGTTCCCGCCGGCCAAGAACTGTTTGTCGCTTTGAATGGCGAATTAGCCAAAGAATGGCCGGTGCTGACCGTGCGAAAAGACCCGCCGGCCGACCACGCCGAATGGGACGGCAAGCCGAACAAGCTGCCATTACTGGAACGCTGACATTCACGCGATGCCGTAGGCCAAAGCCTACAGCTGTCACCGTGTCGCGGCGGGCCCTGTTTGGCCCGCCTACGGTCGTCATCGATTACGGTGCGATTGCCGCCTTCAATACCGCAATCAACTTGCCCGCCGCATCGCCTGAGGGCGGCAGGCCGCGCGGATCCACCGCCGCCACGTAAAGCTTGTCGCCGGTTTTGGTCACCCGCACCAAGAATTTGCTGTCCAGATAATCGACATCGTATGTGCCCAAGATCTCGGCTTTGCTGGCAATCCGCACACCACTGGTTGCGGCCAGGACGTCGCCCAACTTCGCAAACACCACGTCGCGTTCGCCCGCTACCGCAAAACCGGTGGGGTTGCTGACCGGCTGTGCCGCAGCACTGGCGGTGTTGCCAGGACTTGCCGATGGCAGCGCCATCGCGCGGTCAAGCGCAGGGCGATCCAAGTCTGGCGGCACTTCCAGCGGGCGCAGCTCAGCACTTTGGGTGTACAGCTCGTTCTTTTTCTTGAACCAGTGGCAACCCGACAGACTGGTCACCAACAAAATGGCGACCAACGGGGTGGCGGCCTTGATCACGCGGGAAGTGCGGTGCATCTGGTTCTCCTGTCAGGCCGCGATGTTGCGGCTGCATTCTTCAAGTTGGGCAATGGTCGCATGCAGACGGTGGGCTTGTGCGACATGTGCAGATGATAGCGGTTGCAGCGGCAAACGCAGACCATGACCGATGCCTTGCAGCGCCAGCAAGGCTTTGACCGGGATCGGGTTCGATTCGAGCCCAAGAAAGTGATAAAGCTCGGCTAAACGGTCATCCAGCGCGCGTGCGCCAGCGGCGTCGCCGGCCTGCGCCAGTGCGCACAGCCGCGCAAAACTGGCCGGCACCACGTTGGAGGCCACTGACACCACACCATCGGCCCCTGCCAACATCGCACGCACGGCGGTGGGGTCATCCCCGCTGAACACAGCAAAGCCGTCCCGCCGCAGCGGCAACAGGGCTTCCATACGCTCGGCATCGGCCCGCGCTTCTTTGATGCCGATGATATTGGGATGTAACGACAACTCGCCGGTGGTTTGCGCGGCCATGTCACAGCCGGTACGCCCGGGGACGTTGTACAACAGCACCGGCAGCCCACCTTCGTCGGCCACTGCGCGAAAATGCGCCACCAACCCCGCCTGACTGGGCCGCACATACGGCGGCACCACCACCAAGGCAGCATCCGCCCCAAGTGCCGCCACACGCTGATTGAAGCGTATCGTTTTGGCGGTATTGGACTGCCCGGTACCGGCCAGCACCGGCATCCGCCCGGCGCTGAACGCCACCGCGCTGCGCAACAGTGCGTCGTATTCATCATCCAGCAACGCCGCCGCTTCACCGGTTGAGCCGGCAACCACGACCGCGCGGGTTCCCGCATCCAATTGCGCCTGCAACAGGCGCGTCCACGCGGGAAAATCAATGTCGCCTGCCGCCGTGAACGGCGTTGCCAGCGCGGTAATGCTGCCAGAAAGTTGCAAGGGATTTGACTCGCTTGGGGGCACAGCGGAACCGCTGCGCGTGTGGGGGAAACGGTGGGGCAAACGATGGTGGGCAACACGAATATCCGCATGATCTTACTTGCGGCCTCAAACCGCCGGCAAGTATGCTGCCCGCCATGTCATCATGCACTGGTGGCATTTCCCATTCGTTTCCCGGTACATCGCTTTGAGCAAGACTGCCGCCCGGCCTGCCCCCCAAGAAAACCACCTGCTGATTACCGCGTACACCACGCACCCGCAGACCCCGCTATTGGCGGTGACTCGCCGCATCGCCGAATCCGGCTGCAACCTGGTGGATACCCGGCTAGCGACGGTGGGACGCGATGTCTCGGTCACCGCGCTGGTGACCGGTTCGTGGGATGCCGTGGCCAAACTCGAAACCATGCTGACCAAGCTGGAGCGCGAGGAAGGCTTGAAGTTGATCTGGTACCGCACCGGCCCCAAGCCGATGCAGTCCAACCTGCTGCCCTATGTGGTGGAAGTCATCGCTGCCGACAAACCCGGCATCTTGTTCCAGCTGGCCGATTTTTTCGACCATCAGGGCATCACCATCGAAAGCCTGCACTGCGCGCGCTACCGGGCGATGCAGACCGGGGCTGACATGTTTTCGGCGCAATTGACCATTGGGGTACCCGCAGAAATGCATATCGCCGCGCTGCGCGATGATTTCCTCGAATTTTGTGATCATCTAAACCTTGACGCGATCATGGATCCCATGAAGTATTGAGGTCGATGAGCACCATCGGCGACCGCATCCCCGACCTGCCCCTTGCGCTTGCAAGCGGCAAGGCAGCCACGCTAGGCGATTACGCCGGCCACTGGCTGGTGCTCTACTTTTACCCCAAAGACAGCACGCCCGGTTGCACTACCGAAGGCTTGGACTTCAACGCCTTGCTGCCCAAGTTCAAACGCGCCGGTGCCACCGTGCTGGGCGTTTCGCGTGACTCACTGAAGTCCCATCAAAATTTCTGCGCAAAGCAAGGCTTCACATTCGACTTGGTCAGCGATGCGGATAGCACTCTATGCAATGCATTTGGCGTGATTCAACCGAAAAAACTCTATGGCCGTGAATACCTCGGCATCGTGCGCAGCACGTACTTGATCGACCCCGCCGGCGTCATCCGCCAGCAATGGCAGCCGGTCAAACTTGTCGGCCATGCACAGGCCGTGCTGGATGCATTACAGGCCGCACAAGCCAAGTGACCCACGCCCATTCCACATCACGCCACTGCCCCGCCCTGCGGGACGCGGTGGCCCGCTGTTTATCGCCCACAGGAGCCCACGCATGACCCACGGCAAGCGCATCTATGTGCTCGATACCAATGTGCTGATGCACGACCCCACCGCGCTGTTCAAATTTGAAGAACACGACGTCTATCTGCCAATGCAGGTGATGGAAGAGTTGGACAACGGCAAAAAAGGCACCAGCGAAGCCAGCCGCAATGCACGCCAAGTCAGTCGGTTTTTGAATGAACTGATCGAAGCCCACGGCAGCACCGACATCCGCCAAGGCGTGCGCTTGGCGCGCCCGCAGGGCTTGCAACTACGCGGCGCAGCCAGCGTTGGCCGGTTGTTGTTTCAAACCGGCGATTTCAATGCCGGCAAGCGTTTTGGCACGGTGATTCCGGACAACAACATCCTCGGCGCGATCTTGGTATTGAAAGAATCCGACCCCGGCGCGCCGGTGGTGTTTGTGTCCAAAGACATCAACCTGCGGATCAAAGCCTCGATTGCCGGGATTGAAAACGAGGACTATGAAAACGACCGCGCACTGGACGATTTCAACCTGCTCTACACCGGTGCCACCGTATTGCCCGAAGATTTTTGGCAACGCCACGGTAGTGAGTTGAAATCGTGGACCGACAAAGGCCGCACCTATTACCAAATCACCCGCAGCGAAGACGACGACTGGCATCCCAACCAATTCGTGTATTTGCCGGGCGATGAGCAATCGGAAATGAAGGTGGTCAAACTCGACCCCGACAACGTGACGTTGCGCATCGTCGATGACTATCGCCACAGCCAGCATTCGGTGTGGGGCATCACCGCGCGCAATCGCGAGCAAAATTTCGCGTTGAATGCGCTGATGGATCCGGATGTCGATTTTGTCACCCTGCTGGGCACCGCCGGCACCGGCAAAACCTTGCTGGCCTTGGCGGCGGGGCTTGCGCAAACGATGGATCAACAGCGCTACCGTGAGATCATCATGACCCGCGCCACCGTCAGCGTGGGCGAGGACATCGGCTTTTTGCCCGGCACTGAAGAAGAAAAAATGACCCCGTGGATGGGCGCACTCACCGACAACCTGGAAGTGCTCACGCATAACCAAGAAGGCGGTAGTTGGGGCCGCGCGGCCACCAATGACTTGCTGGCCTCGCGGATCAAAATTCGCTCGATGAACTTCATGCGCGGGCGCACCTTCCTGTCGCGCTACCTGATTTTGGACGAGGCACAAAACCTCACCCCCAAACAGATGAAAACCCTAGTCACCCGCGCCGGTCCCGGCACCAAGATCGTGTGCCTTGGCAATGTGCAACAGATCGACACGCCGTATCTGACCGAAACCACCTCGGGCCTGACCTACGCCGTGGATCGCTTCAAAGCTTGGGAACACAGCGCGCATGTCATCTTGCGTCGCGGTGAGCGCTCACGCTTGGCGGACTATGCGTCGGACGTGTTGTAGCGCCTGTGGGGGTCTATCTGCCACGCTGGGTATGGCTTGGTGCCGGCCTACTGGCCTGCGCCTCTGGCATGGTCAATGCGGTGGGTTACCTGGGATTTGAGCATCAAGCCATCACCCACCTGACCGGCACTACCACTTTGCTGGGTGGTGCATTAGCGCAAGGTGATACGCAGACCGCGCTGCACTTGGGTGGCGTGGCATTCGCCTTCCTGATGGGGGCGGCCATCAGCGGGATGATCGTGCAAGACAGCACTCTGCAGCTAGGCCGGCGCTACGGTGTCACCTTGGTACTAGTTGCACTACTACTGCTTTTAGCGATCCCGCTGTTTCAGCACAGCAACATCTTTGGTGCTCTGTTGGCGGCAACAGCCTGCGGCATGCAGAACGCAATGGCCACCACGTTCAGTGGTGCCGCAATCCGCACCAGTCATCTGTCGGGCATGTTTACCGACCTTGGCATCAGCATTGGCCATGCCCTGCGCGGCTTACCATTACAAAAACGCCGCCTACTGTTGAGCGTGCTGGTAATTTCAACCTTCTGCGCAGGTGCCACATTGGGCACGCTGCTATTCGCACACTTGCACTACATGGCGCTGGCCGTGCCCGCCAGCGCCATTGGTGTCACCGGGTTGAGTTATGCCTTATGGCGACAGTTACGCGGGTAACACCATCCTCACGCCCGTGCAAACACCAGCGCCGCATTGGTGCCGCCAAAGCCGAAGCTGTTGGACATCACCACGTCGAGTTGGGCATCGCGGCTTTCGCGCACGATCGGGTAGCCTTCCGCGCCCGGGTCAAGGTTGTCGATATTGGCAGAGCCCGCAATAAAGCCGTCACGCAGCATCAATAGGCAGTAGATGGCTTCGTGCACGCTGGCTGCGCCCAGTGAGTGGCCCGACAGTGCCTTGGTGGAAGACAGCGGCGGCATGGCGTCACCAAAGACTTCGCGCACGGCTTTCAGCTCCACCAAATCACCTAGCGGCGTGGAGGTGCCGTGAGTGTTGAGGTAGTCCACCTTCTGGTTCACACCTTGCAACGCCATTTGCATGCAGCGCACCGCGCCTTCGCCGCTGGGTGCCACCATGTCGGCACCGTCGGAGGTGACGCCATAGCCGATCAATTCAGCATGGATCCGTGCGCCGCGCGCGATGGCGTGATCCCAATCTTCCAACACCAACATGCCGCCGCCGCTACCGATGACGAAGCCATCGCGGTTTGCATCGTAGGGGCGTGAGGCGGTTTGCGGGGTGTCATTGTGACCCGATGACAACGCGCCCATGGCGTCGAACATCACCGTCATCGTCCAGTCCAAATCTTCACCACCACCGGCAAACACGATGTCTTGTGCGCCGTGGCGAATCAGATCGGCAGCCGCACCGATGCAATGCGCGGAGGTGGCACAGGCGGCGCTGATCGAATAACTCAGGCCTTTGATTTTGAATGCAGTCGCCAGGTTGGCCGACACCGTGGAGCACATCGTGCGCGGCACCATGTAGGGCCCCACTTTGCGCACGCCGCGCTCGCGCAAGAGGTCGGCGGTTTCCACCTGCCAGCGACTGGAGCCGCCGCCGGAGCCTGCAATCAGGCCGGTGCGTACATTCGAGACGTGTTCATCGCTCAAACCCGCATCGACGATCGCATCGCGCAGCGCCACATAGCTATAGGCCGCCGCATCGCTCATGAAACGCTTCAATTTGCGGTCGATCACGGCATCCAGATCAAGATCGACCGCGCCACCGACCTGACTGCGCAGGCCGCGCTCCACCGAGTCTTGCAGCGTGCGGATACCCGCGCGACTTTCGCGCAGCGCCAACGACACGGTCTCCAGATCATTGCCCAAGCACGAGGTAATGCCCATGCCGGTAATCGCGATGCGACGCATCTCAAGTGCCCTCTGTCGAATTGAACAAACCCACGCGCAAATCTTTGGCAACGTAGATTTCTTGCCCGTCCACCAAGGTACGGGCATCGGCCTGCGCCATCACCAATTTGCGATTGATCACGCGGGTGACGTCGATTTCGTAGGTGACGGTTTTCGCGGTGGGCAGCACTTGCCCACTGAATTTAACCTCCCCGCAGCCCAGCGCGCGGCCGCGCCCGGGTGCGCCCAACCAGGTCAGGTAAAATCCCACCAACTGCCACATGGCATCTAGGCCCAAGCAGCCGGGCATCACCGGGTCGCCAATGAAATGGCACTGGAAAAACCACAAATCCGGGTGAATATCCAGCTCGGCACGCACAAAGCCTTTGCCGTGGCTGCCACCGTTGTCGCTGATGTCGACGATACGATCGAACATCAACATCGGATCCGACGGCAAACGCGCCGTGCTATTGGGGAATAATTCGCCGCGGGCGCTGGCCAGCAACTGCTCGCGAGTAAACGATGACGCACGGGTCATGGACTGGCCCAAGGGGAAATTGGGAAGTGTAAACGCGAAGTGCGTACATACCTATACGTATTGCCGCGCTTCTTGCTGAATAACGAACCTTTTACGGATTGCCCGGGTAAAACAAAAATGAAATCGTGTGCACTGCAACATTCCCCCCTCAAAGCGTATTAAGCTCCAAGCACATCCTCATCTTCGGAACGCTTCCGTGACGCAAGCCGCGCCTGCTTCGTTGTTGACCATTTTTGGAGCCACGGGTGATCTCTCCCGTCGCATGTTGCTGCCCTCGCTGTACGGCCTGCATAGCGAAAATTTGTTGCCGCAACGCATGCGCATTCTTGGTACTGCGCGCAGTGAATTGGATCAAGCGGGGTTTTCGCACCTGGTGGCGACCAGCCTGAACGAATTTGTCCCTGCCGCACAACGCAACGATGCCACCGTGCGCAGCCTACTGGAGCGTATCGACTACCAACCCGCAAGCGCTGATGACGATGCCTCGATGGCCAGCTTGGTGGCCAAGGTGGATGCGCTGCGCAATGGTGATGTGCTCTACCACATGAGCACCGCGCCAAAATTCTACGGCCCGGCTTGCCAAGCGCTGGCTGCGCATGGTGCCGCCGGCGCAGGCACCCGGGTAATGTTGGAAAAACCCATCGGCAAGGATTTGGCCAGTGCCATCGCCATCAACGATGCGGTGGCCAAGGCGTTTGATGAGGAACGCATCTTTCGCACCGATCACTACCTTGGCAAAGAAGGTGTGCAAAACCTCATTGCGCTGCGCTTTGGTAATGCGTTGTTCGAGCCCCTATGGAACGCGCGCCACATCGCGCAAGTGCAGATCACCGTGGGCGAAACCGTGGGTGTGGAAGGCCGCGGCGACTATTACGATGAATCCGGCGCGATGCGCGACATGCTGCAAAACCATCTGCTGCAACTGCTCTGCCTTGTCGCGATGGAGCCGCCGGCACGGTTTGAACCCACCGCCGTGCGCAACGAAAAAATCAAAGTGCTGCGCTCGCTGCGTGCGATCAATGCCAGCAATGTGAGCACCGAGTCGGTGCCCGGCCAATATAGTGCCGGTGCCAGCAATGGCGTGGCGGTGCCCGGTTATGCCGAAGAATTGGGCCACAGCAGCCGCACCGAAACCTTCGTGGCGCTGCGTGCGCACGTGGACAACTGGCGCTGGTCGGGGGTGCCGTTTTATTTGCGCACCGGCAAGCGCTTGCCCTCGCGCAGCACCGAGATTTACATCCAATTTCGCAAAGTGCCCTATTCCATTTTTGGTGGACCGGCTGCCGCCGATATGCAACCCAATGGTTTGCTGATTCGCTTGCAACCCGAGGAGCGCATCGAAATGGAATTGATGAGCAAAACCCCGGGGCTGGACCGGCAGGGTCTGCGTCTGTCGCAGGTCGCGCTGGATCTGGATTTTCACGAAGAGTTCGCCAACGCACGCAAGCGTATTGCTTACGAGCGCCTGTATTTGGATGCGATCGAAGGCAATAGCACCTTGTTTGTGCGCCGCGACGAAACCGAAGCCGCGTGGCAATGGGTGGATGCCATTCTGGATGGCTGGCGCGACGCCGGCATGGTGCCCAAACCCTACCCTGCTGGCACATGGGGGCCCAGCGCCACGGTGTCCTTGGTTGATCGACTTGGCCACACCTGGCGTGAGTAAGGTGCAGACGATGGGCTGGGTTGAACACGATTATCCCAACACCGCCGCACTGGTGGCTAATGTGTCGGCCCTATTTGAAACTGCCTGCCGCGATGCCATCGGCGCACGCGGCCATGCCGTATTGGCACTGGCCGGCGGCCGCACGCCGCTGCCGATTTATGCGCATCTGGCCAATGCAGGCTTGGGGGGCGCGATTGCGGTCATCCCCACCGACGAGCGCTGCGTGCCGCACGCGCACGCGGCCTGCAATTTACGCAATCTGCGCGCGGCGTTTGCCAGCGATGCAGATGTGCACGTGCAGGCCATGACCACCGAAGATGGCGACATCGCAGCGTCACTGACCACCGCCTGCACATGGCTGGCACAACACCCGCAGCCATTTGATGCCGCATTGATCGGTATGGGGGGCGATGGGCATTTTGCCTCGCTGTTCCCGGGTGCGGCCAATCTGGCAGAAGGCTTGGCCTTGGATCGCGGCGTCGATGCGGTTGCCACCGTGCCCAACCCCTTGCCGCCCGAAGCACCATTTGCGCGCATCAGTCTGACCCTGCCGCGCCTGCTGCACGCCCGCGCCATCCATGTGGTGGTGACCGGCGAGGACAAGCGCCAAGTGCTGCGCCACGCGCAACAACATCCGCATTGCGCTTATCCCATTGCCGCGCTACTGCATGCCGGCAACGCCACCCCTATCCATATCCACTGGAGCCCCTAATGCCCACCGCCGCGCTGCATTCTGTCGTTGAACGTGTCACCGCTCGCATCACCGAACGCAGCCGGGCATTGCGCAGCGACTATCTGGCACGGATGGATGCAGCGCGCCAAGCCGGCCCCTACCGCTACAAACTATCGTGCGGCAATCAGGCGCATGGCTTTGCTGCATCCGGCGACGACAAGCCCGCGTTGCGCTACGGCAAGGGCGGCAATCTCGGCATTGTCACCGCCTACAACGACATGCTCAGTGCGCATCAACCGATGGAGCACTACCCGGCACTGATCCGCATGGCCGCACGCAATGCCGGTGGCAGTGCGCAGGTAGCCGGTGGTGTGCCGGCGATGTGCGATGGCGTCACCCAAGGCCGTGCCGGCATGGAGTTGTCGTTGTTCTCGCGAGATGTCATTGCGATGGCCACCGCGGTTTCGCTATCGCACGACACCTTTGATGCCGCACTGATGCTGGGTGTGTGCGACAAAATCGTGCCTGGCTTATTGATTGGCGCACTCAGTTTTGGCCATTTGCCGGTCATTTTTGTGCCCGCAGGGCCGATGCCATCGGGCATCCCCAACAAACAAAAAGCTGAGGTGCGCCAACGTTATGCGCTGGGGCAGGCCAGCCAGGACGAATTGATGGACGCCGAAGCCGCGTCGTATCACGCGCCCGGCACTTGCACCTTCTACGGCACCGCCAACTCCAATCAAATGTTGATGGAAGTGATGGGTCTGCATATGCCTGGTAGCGCCTTTGTGCCGCCCAATACACCGCTGCGCGATGCGCTGACGGTGGCGGCGGCCGAACACGTGCTGCACCACACCGCGCTGGGCGAGCACTACCGCCCGTTGGCGCAGGTGGTCAATGAGAAAGCCATCGTCAATGCGATGGTGGGGTTGGCCGCCACCGGTGGCTCCACCAATCACGCCCTGCACCTGGTGGCGATTGCGCGCGCAGCCGGCATCCTCATCAACTGGACTGACTTGGATGAATTGTCGAAAGCCACGCCGCTGCTAGCACGCGTGTATCCCAATGGGTCGGCCGATGTGAATCACTTCGAAGCCGCCGGCGGCATGGGTTTTGTGATCCGCGAACTCTTGGATGCCGGCCTGCTACACGCCGACCTGCTGTGCGCGCATGGCGGTGATTTGTACCAACAAGCGCAGCAACCCTATCTGCAAGATTTGCAATTGTGCTGGCGTGAACCGCCGACACAGTCACTCAATACCGACATCGTGCGCGGCATCGCCCAACCGTTTGATAGTGAAGGCGGTCTGCGCTGCCTGAGCGGTAATCTGGGCCGCGCGGTGGTGAAAATTTCGGCGGTGGCCCCGCAATACCGCAAGCACCAAGCGTCGGTGCGCATCTTCGAATCACAAGATGCACTGATCGCCGCATTCAAAGCTGGTGCACTGGACCCGCATACACACTTCGATGGCAACTTCATCGCGGTGGTGCGCGGCCAAGGGCCACGCGCCAACGGCATGCCCGAGCTGCACAAACTCACCCCTACTCTGGCCGCCCTGCAAGACCGTGGCCAGCGCGTGGCCTTACTCACCGATGGCCGCATGTCGGGGGCCTCTGGCAAGGTATTAGCCGCCATCCACGTCACCCCCGAAGCCGCCGATGCCGGTGCGCTGGCCAAGCTGCGTGAGGGCGATATCGTGTGCATCGACGCCGACGCCGGCAGCATGGAGGCCTTGGTGGATGCCAGTGAATGGAATGCGCGCACTGCCACAGCGCTGGATGTGTCTAGCAACCAGCACGGCATGGGCCGCGAGTTATTTGGCCTGATGCGCCAGCAGGTGGGCTCTGCCGAACACGGTGCTAGCGCGTTATTTGGACCGCTCAAATGAACGCATCTGCATTCGCTTTGGTGGGCGATATCGGCGGTACCAATGCCCGCTTCGCACTGGTGGATTTAAGCGTACCGAACATCGAGCTGCGTGAATCCAAATCACTACCCAACGCCGATTTCGCCAGCCTGCAACACGCCATCGAGCACTACCTTGCCAGCGTGTCCTACCAACCGACACGCGCGGCGTTGGCGGTGGCCTGCCCAGTGGGGCAAGACGAAATTCGCCTGACCAATCGCGCGTGGTCGTTTTCACGCCGCGAGCTACAATCCACCTTGGGCTTGTCTGAGTTGCGCATGCTCAACGATTTTGGCGCGGTGGCATGGGCTGTTCCGGCATTACAGGCTGATGACCTGGTGACGCTTCACGGCCACTTCGAAGCGCCGTTGCAAGCGCCGGTCAGTGTGCTGGGCCCCGGTACCGGGCTCGGTGTGGCGCTGCTTGTCGGCGCAGCACAACACGGTTGGCACGTCGTGGAAACCGAGGGCGGGCATATTGGTTTTGCCCCTGTCGGGGATGAAGAGCGCGCCATTGCCGCATGGCTTACGGCGCAACATGGCCGCACCTCCACCGAACGCCTGCTATGCGGCAAAGGTCTGTCAGAAATCGACGCCGTTCTGCGCGGTGAAGATGCCCTGCATGCGCCGCACTTGCGTGATCCTGCAGATATCGTCAACGCTGCATTGGATGGCCACGACCAAACCGCACGGCAAGCACTGGCGCGTTTTTGCGCGGTTCTTGGCAGCGTAGCCGGCGACTGTGCGCTCATCCAGGGTGCGCGTAGCGTCGTGATTGCCGGTGGCATCATTCCACGTTTCATCCCATTCCTGCGCAGCAGTGCCTTCCGCGAACGCTTTTTAGCCAAAGGCCGGATGGCCGCATTGCTGGAATCTGTACCCATCCACGTCATCACCCATCCACACCCCGGCTTGCTGGGTGCCGCCTGCGCACTGCGCGCCACGGAGTCTTGAACATGTTAGATACCGCCCGCCACAATGCATTGGTCGATGCCGTGTTCGCCCGCGCACCGGTGGTGCCGGTGATTACCATCGAACGCCTGGAAGACGCCATCCCTCTATGCCGCGCCTTGGCCGACAATGGCCTGCCGGTACTCGAAGTGACCCTGCGCACCGCCTGCGCACTCGACGCCATCGCCCTGTTGGCGCGCGAATTGCCGCAAGCCTGCGTGGGCGCAGGCACGGTATTGCATGCGCGTGATTTGGATGCCGTGACTAAGGCCGGCGCTGCGTTTGCCATTTCGCCGGGCGTCACCGATACGCTGTACACCGCCGCCAAAGACTGCGCCACGCCACTGATTCCCGGGATTGCCACCGCCGGTGAATTGATGCGCGGGCTGGAGCACGGCTGGCAGCGCTTCAAATTCTTCCCTGCCGAAGCCAGCGGCGGCGTGGCTGCACTCAAAGGCTTTGCCGGCCCGCTGCCAATGGCGCGGTTTTGCCCCACCGGCGGCATCGACTTGGCCAAAGCACCGTCCTACCTTGCGCTGCCCAATGTGGCGTGTGTGGGTGGGTCATGGATGCTGCCGAATGCAGCTATCGCAGCGCACGATTGGGAGCGCATCGGCGCATTGGCACGCGAGGCTGCGCAGCTTCCGCGCTAAGCCGCCGCCGCGCCCTGCAACCTACGCGCGGGCATTGGCCAAGCGCGTGATGGCAGCGTTGTGTTCGATCAAATCGCGGCATTCGGCCACAAAAATCCCCATCTGCCCAACTTTGAATTCCACCCACGCCAACGGTAGTTCCGGCAGCAGTTTGACAAGGGCGCGCTCGGACTCGCCCACTTCGCAAATCAGCAGGCCATCCTCGGACAGGTGCAGCGGTGCATCGCGCAGAATTTTCAGTGCCAAATCCAAACCATCATCGCCGGCGCGCAGGCCCAGTTCGGGTTCGTGGGCGTATTCGCGCGGCAGCGCGTCGGTTTCGTCGTTGGTGACGTAGGGCGGGTTGGTGACGATCAAGTCATAACGCTGGCCACCCAGCCCGGCAAACAAATCGGATTTCACGAAGCGTACGTTCTCAACGTGCAGGCGCTTCTCGTTTTCGCGCGACAGCGCCAGCGCATCGTCGCTGATATCCACACCATCCACATGCCAGTCGGGGTTGTAATGCGCCATCGCAATCGCAATGCAACCAGACCCGGTGCATAGATCCAGCGCGCGGCGCACATCACGGTCACCCAACCACGGCTGGAAGCCGGATTCGATCAACTCGGCAATCGGCGAGCGCGGCACCAGTGCGCGCGCATCGCTCTTAAAACTCAAGCCGGCAAACCATGCCTCGCCAGTGAGATAGCAGGCGGGGATGCGTTCTTCGATGCGGCGCAAGAACAGCCCCAGCACATCTTCTTTTTCGGCCTCGGTAACCCGCGCATTACCGTAGGCAGGCGGCAAATCATGCGGCAGATGCAGTGCGTGCAAGGTGAGCTGGGTGGCTTCGTCCAAAGCGTTGTCGTAGCTATGCCCAAAGGTCAGCCCCGCCGCATTGAAGCGGCTGGCGCCGTAACGAATCAGATCGATGATGGTTTGCAGTTCAAGGGACATGGCGGCCACGCGCGGACAAGACCGCTGATTATAACGGGCAGCCGCAGGTATCATGGCTGCCTGCCGTTTACAGCATGCCCCATGTCCAAGCGCCTCGCCCTGTTACTGACTCTTGCCGCACTGGCAGCCGTCGCCGGTCTGTGGGCCGCACAGCGGTTTTTTCCAGCCACACCACCGCTCAGCGCGCCCGCCTTGCCTGCAATGCAGGCACTCACCTTGTTCCCTACCCCACGCGCGGTACCGGCGTTTACCTTGCAGCAGGCCGACAACAAAACACTGACCTCCGCACAGCTGCAAGGCCATTGGACGCTGGTATTTTTGGGCTTCACCCATTGCCCGGATGTCTGCCCCACCACCTTGGCGCAATTGGCCGGCGCACAAAAACAATGGGCCGCGCTGCCAGCAGCCACGCGGCCACGGCTGCTGTTTGTGTCTGCCGACCCCGAACGCGATAGCCCGCAATTGGTGGCGCAATACGCCCATGCCTTCCACCCGGATACCCTTGCTGCCACCGCAGCGCTACCGCAATTGCAGGCGTTCGCACGCGCACTGTCGCTGGTGTTTATGAAAGTACCCGGTGCCAGTGGCACTGCCAACGACTACAGCATCGACCACAGCGCCGCATTGGTTTTGCTAGACCCACAAGCGAGGATGGCCGGTGTGGTGCAGCCGCCCTTGAACGTCAAGGGCATTACCGCCGACCTTGAAACACTGACTAAGACCACCCGATGACCCCCATCACCGCCCTCACCTACGTGCTGCCGCACCGCTTGTTGTCCTCACTGGCACGGCGGTTGGCCTACTCCACCAACACCACGATCAAGCAATGGCTGATCGACACCGTCACCCGCAAATTTGGGGTGAATTTGAGTGAAGCCGCCGAGTCCGACGCCACCGCTTATCCCAGTTTCAACGCCTTTTTCACCCGCGCGTTGAGGCCAGGTGCGCGTACACCGGATGCCGACCCGCGTGCCTTGTTGATGCCGGCCGATGGGCGTATCAGCCAATGCGGGCCGATTGTGGATGGCCGCATCTTCCAAGCCAAAGGGCAGAGTTTTACCGCCGCCGAGCTGCTGGGCAGCCAGACCGACGCCGCGCCGTTCCACGATGGCGTATTCGCCACGGTCTATCTGTCTCCACGCGACTACCACCGCGTGCACATGCCCTGCACCGGCACCCTGCGCGAAACCGTGCATGTGCCGGGGCGGCTGTTCTCGGTGGGCACCGCTGCGGTAGCCGGCGTGCCGCGCTTGTTTGCGCGCAACGAGCGGCTGGTCTGCCATTTTGATACCGAATTTGGGCCAATGGCCTCGGTGATGGTGGGCGCGCTATTGGTCTCGGGTGTGGAAACCGTGTGGAGTGGCGTGGAAATCCCCGCCTATGGTGCTGCCATCACCCGTAAAGATTGGCGTGATCGCAACATCACGCTAGAAGGTTTTGCCGAAATGGCGCGCTTCAATTACGGCAGCACCGTGATCATTTTGCTGCCCAAGGGCGTGGCTACGCTTGACCCGGCGCTGGGTGCGGAAAGCCCCGTGCAACTGGGGCAACGCTTGGGGTTGCGCAGATAAGCCCGGTTACCCACCGCACCCCACCAATTTCAAACTCTGTCCCGGCTTCAACGCGTATTTGGGCTTCTTCAACTTGTTGGCCTTAGCCAAATCGCCGATGTCGCAATCAAATTTGTGTACGATCTCACCCATGGTGTCGCCGCGCCTGACCGTGTAGCTCTTGGTTTTGACGGGCTTGACAGGTTTACGTTCGGGCGCTGCAACCGGAGCCACTGATGGCGTGGTCGCGGCCACTTGCGTCCCCCCCGCTGGTGTAGGGTCACCCACTCGCACCACCGCCGATTGCACGGTGCTGGTCATCAATTGTTTGGCCAAGGCCATGCGCTGGCCACGGCAGTTGAAGCGATACAGCCAGCTGATGCGGAAGGTGGCATTCAGCGCGGTGCCGGCGGGTAACATTTCGTCGGGCGACCAACGTGGGTTGAGGTTGCGCAGTGCGCGCAGATAGCCATCGCGTGAGCCCCAATTGCCCAAGCAAATGGTCAGCTCATATAACGATGTTGGCTGCGACAGGTTGATGCTGGCTTGGCGGGTGCTGACGCTGGGCCAGCGGATGCCGTATTCCTTGGGATGCAAAAACAACCACGCGGCGGCGATCACCATGGGCACGTAATCTTTGGTTTCAGCCGGAAATTGGTTATAGACATCGGCATCCCAAAAACTGCGCCCGCCGGTATCGCGAAACACACGCAGCGCACGACCTTCGCCGCCGTTGTAGCCAGCCAGCGACAACTCGATACTGTTATTGAGCTGAGCCATACGCTCGCTCAGATATTGCGCGGCGGCATCGGCGGAGGCGGCAGGGTCGTAGCGGGTATCAAACCCACTGCCGTCATTGCCCAAGCCAAAGCGCCGCCCGGTGGCCGGCATAAATTGCAGCGGCCCCACCGCACCGGCGCGTGAACCCACATGCACCTTGCCATTGGACTCTTTGGCCATGATCCCAAATAACAAGGCTTCGGGCAGGCCGTGGCGTTTGAATGCAGGTGCCATCAGCGCTTGCATGTAGCGATAATTTTCGTAGCTGTCCATCAACGAGGGGCGCATGTCGGTCAACCAGCGGCGGATACCCGCCTGCACCGCCGGGTTGAACTGCACCATCTTGACGAACTGCTGGCCGTCTTCGCTAAGCAAGGATGCGGCATTGGCGGTATCTGGCACGTTGGCCGCAGCAAAATCTCGCTCGTCAATCGGGTCTTCATCACCACTGGGCATGCCATCATCAAACTGCGGCGTTGCTTTCAGCAGGCGCTCGTAGGTGGTCAACATGGTGTCCACTGCACAGCCACGCTGCTTGGTGCAGGCATCTACTACTGCCTTCATTTCTGCCAATGCTGCCGTGGTGGCATTGGCAGCGGCTTGCTCATCATCGGCCAGCATGGCATCGCGATAATGCTTTTCTGCGTTATCCATGCGCTGCTGTAGTTGCGCCATCGCTGCGACATCTTGCTTTTTGGTGTCGGCAGCAGCAAATGCGGTGGAATACGACGCCAACAACGCGGTGGCAATGGCGGCAGCAAGCAAGGGATTGGTGCGAATGGACATCAGGCAAATACGCGCAATACGGGGTGGCAGGTTAGCCGCGTTCGGCGTTACCGGGCAACCACCTTGCATTCACTATGCGTCATGTTGTGCTCAGCATCGCTATAGAATCCTTATTCGCATTCATCGCTACGGATTGACATGGACCCCATCCTCGTCGGCAAAGCCATCACCACCGAAATCAGCGGCAATGTTGTGTTGCTGCCCCACTACGGCAACCGTCACGGCCTAGTGGCGGGTGCCACTGGTACCGGCAAGACCGTCACCTTGATGACCTTGGCCGAAGGGTTCTCGCGGTTGGGGGTACCGGTATTCATGGCCGATGTGAAAGGCGATGTGTCCGGGTTGGCAATCGCTGGCAGCTTGAGCGACAAACTCCAGGCCCGCATCACCCAATTGGGCATTACCGATTACAAAAACGAAGCCGCACCGGTGGTGTTTTGGGATTTGTGGGGCAAGGATGGGCACCCCATTCGCACCACCGTCAGCGAAATGGGCCCCACCCTGCTGGGCCGCATCCTGGAACTCAACGACACCCAAGCCGGCGTGCTGGATATTTTGTTCAAGCTGGCCGATGACCGCGGCTTGCTGCTACTAGACTTGCAAGACTTCCGCGCGCTGCTGGGCCTGATTGCCGAAGAACGCCAAGACATCAGTACACGTTACGGGCTGGTCAGCGCGCAGTCGATCGGTGCAATTCAACGCGCACTGCTGCGGCTGGAGCAAGAAGGCGCACAGATGTTTTTCGGCGAGCCTGCGCTGGCGCTGGCTGATTTGATGCGGGTCAATTACGACGGTCGCGGCGTGGTCAACATCTTGGCCGCCAATCAATTGATTTTGAAGCCCAAGTTGTATTCCAGCTTCTTGCTGTGGCTGTTGTCGGAACTATTTGAAACCCTGCCGGAAGTGGGCGATCTGGACAAACCCAAATTGGTGTTTGTGTTTGACGAAGCACATCTATTGTTCGATGACGCACCGCCTGCCCTGCGCCAGCGCATCGAACAAGTGGTGCGGCTGATTCGCTCCAAGGGTGTGGGGGTGTATTTCTGCTCGCAATTCCCCGATGACATTCCCGATGAGATCCTCGGCCAGATGGGCAACCGCGTGCAGCACGCCTTGCGTGCGTTCACCCCACGCGACCAAAAAGCGGTGAAAACGGCAGCCGAAACCTTCGTCAGTAATCCGCACTTGAACGTGGCGGAAGCCATCGGCCAACTGGGTGTGGGCGAAGCATTGACTTCGATGCTGCTGGACAAAGGCGTGCCCATGCCGGTGGAAAAAACCCTGATTGCCCCGCCACGTTGCCGCATGGGCGCAATCACCGATGCCGAGCGCGCACAGGTCCGCGCCGCCAGCCCCATCGGCGGCAAATATGACACCCTCATCGACCGCGAATCAGCGGCAGAAATACTGGCCAAAAAAGCCAATGCCAAAGCCGAGCAAGCGCAAGCTCCACAAGCACAAACACCCGCGCAAGACCAAACGGATAACAGCCATGGTTTTGGGGATGCGGTGAAAGATGCGCTATTTGGCACCAAACGTCGGCAGGGCATGATTGAGTCCATGGCCAAACAAACGGCGCGCACGGTGGGTAGCCAAGTGGGACGACAGATTTTGCGTGGCCTGCTGGGTGGCATGTTCGGCGGCAAGCGTTGATTGATCGACGTTGCGCCACAGCACTCCAACATCACGCTTCAACATCAGGCCCCACATCATGAAATCAAGCATTTTTGTCATCGCTCTGCTCACCTGTTTTGGCCTTGCCGCCTGCAAACCGCAAACCGCCGCACCCGTCACGGCACCGGCACTCGTCACCCAGCCAGCCACGCCCGCCGCAGCAACGACGGTGGCCGGTACCTATTCCGGCATGCTGCCCTGTGCTGACTGCGAAGGTATGGATACCCGTTTGCTGCTCACCGCCGATGGCAAATACACCCTGACTCAGATCTATCAGGACAAGGACCACAGCAGCTTTGTCTCGGAAGGTGGCTATACCTTGGAAAGTGACGGCAAGACCGTGCACCTGCGCCCCACCAACAAGGACGAGTACGACGGCTATTACGAAGTGCTCTCACCCACCCAACTGCGCATGCTGGACCGCGAAGGCAAACCGGTTGACAGCCCGCTGAACTACACCTTGACCCGCAAATAAGCTGTATGGGCCGCTGGCGACCGCCTGCCGAAAAAAGCACGGCACTGATTACCCGCGAGGGCCACGACCGCCTGAAAGTGGAGCTGGACGACTTGTGGCGGCTGCGTCGGCCCGAGGTGGTGAAGGCGTTGGCCGCAGCCGCCGCCGAGGGCGACCGCTCGGAGAATGCGGAATACACCTACCGCAAAAAACAATTGGGCGACATCGACCGCCGGGTGCGCTATCTCAGCAAACGGCTGGAGGTCTTGCAGGTGGTGGACACCGCCCCCGCTGACCGCGAGGCGGTGTTTTTTGGTGCGCTTGTGGACTTGGAAAACGTGGCCAGCGGCGCGGCGGTGCGCTACCGCATCGTGGGCCCGGACGAAACCGACGCCAAACGCGGCTGGATCAGCATCGATGCGCCACTGGCACGCATGCTGCTGAAAAAACGCATCGACGATGAAATCGAGGCGCAACTCCCCAGCGGGGTCGCGCGCTTTGTCATCGTCGAGGTCAATTACCCCGCCACATAGGCGCGCTCAAGCACGCCGCAGCGGTTCAAACTCCGGATGCCGGCGCATCCACACATCGGCATACGAGCACTGCGGGTCCACATGCAGTGCGTGCGCGCGTGCGTACTCCAAGGCGGTGCGCACCAAGGCGGCGGCGATCCCGCGCCCGCCAATTTCACTGGGTACGATGGTATGGGTGATGACGATATGGCCATCGCCTGTCTCGTATTCGACATAGGCGGTGTGGCCGTCCGCTTCGGTAATGAAACGATGCGCGACTGCGTCGTGATGAATATCGGTCATGCTGCTAGCTCCTGCTGCTGTGCTTTATCCCAACAGACTACGTGTAAAGTGGCTGAGAATTGCCGGCTGCAACAACACAGTGAACAACACACCATACGCAGCGCCCCATAGATGCGCGCTGTGATTGACGTTGTCACCGCCACGCTGGTCCATCCACACGCTGTAACCCACGTACAAAATGGCGAACAAGAACGCCGGGATGGGCAGCGGAATAGGGAAAATGATCAGCTTCGTCCACGGGTCAAACAAGATCGCGGCAAACAGCACCGCCGCCACCCCACCCGATGCCCCCAAGCTGCGGTAATTGGCATCACGCTGGTGTTTGAGGAAGGTAGGCAAGATCGAGACCACAATCGCCGATAGATAAAACAACACAAACCCCAACGGCGTGATCCACGCAGAAAACACCTGCTCCACGGCGCTGCCAAAAGACCAAAGCGTGATCATGTTGAAGGCAAGATGCATCCAGTCTGCGTGTACGAAGCCATAGGTCAACAGGCGGTCGTATTGGCGGTTGCGCTGCACCGCCGGTGGCCACAGGATCAAGCGCCCCAGCAGGCGCTGATCGGTGAACGCGCGCCAGCTCACCAACACGGTGACGGCAATCAAAACCAAGGTCAACGAGATATGCATTGCTTAAGCAGCCCGATAGTGGTCTTGCATGGGGTAGCTGCGGGCATAGGCGGCAAATGCCAAGGCCGCAACAAAGGCAAAACCGGCAAAAAAGAACATCAGCACCGCGTTTTCGCTATAGCCGGTGGTGGCGATCTGCGCGGTCACCGCAGGGTTGCGCACGGCCACATTGGTCAGCAAAACCCACAGGCTGCCAAAGGTACTGGTCAGGTACCAAAATGCCATGATCACGCCCTTCATCGACCCGGTGGCTTGGCTGTAGGCAAACTCCAGCGCGGTAGCCGAGACAAGCACCTCGCCAAAGGTCAGCAGCAAATACGGCCACGTTTGCAAGGCCAATGAGGTCTGCGCGCCACTGTCGATCTTGAGCTGGATCAGCCCGGCGATGACCCAAGCCACACCTGAAAACACGATGCCCCAGCCCATTCTGCGCAACGCGGTGGGCTCAAGCCCCAGCTTGCGCAGCGCCGGATACAACACGACATTGTTGAATGGGATCAGCAGCATGATCAGCAGCGGGTTGAGTGCCTGCATTTGCCCGGCTTCTTTGACCAGCCAACTGGGCCACCACCACAGCGCATGCGGGACATCCATCGCCTTGCCCTGTATTACCCAGGTGCTGGCCTTTTGATCAAACAACGACCAGAACGGCGTGGTCAATGCGAACACGATCAGGATGCGCAACACCGCACGCACGCTATCCACCGCAGCATCCGGGTGCTGCCCACGCGCGCGCTCCAATTGCATCGATACGCCCACACCACCAAACGCGATCAGCACACCCAGCGCCAAACAGGCGGTGATCACAAAGTGAAAGCCCTCTGGCCACAGGCCAATCTCCACACCCAGCCACGTATGCAACGCCCAGCAGGTCAACAGCATGACCGCCAACGCGGCCCCCACGCCGGCCACCAGCAAGCCCGGCCGGCCTTGACCGGCCACCGCGGTGGTCAATGCGGTGCGGGCCACATGGAAAAACGCATGCGGGTCTTCACCACGGGTGGGCGGCACCCGCACGTATTGCTTACGGCCCAGCCAGAAGAGGATGGTGGCGATGAACATCAACACGCCGGGGATACCAAACGCCACCGCTGGGCCAAAATTGCGCAAGAACAGCGGCATCAACAACGAGGCAAAAAAGCTGCCAAAGTTGATCGTCCAATAGAACGCATCGAATACGATTTTGGCCAGATGTTTATTGGCGCTGGTGAATTGGTCACCGCAAAAACTCACCACCAAAGGCTTGATGCCACCGCTACCCAACGCGATCAAAAACAGGCCGGTATAAAACCCGGTTTTGTCGTTTTCAAACAAGGCCAAACAGGCGTGGCCGGCGCAGTAAATCAGCGAGAACCACAGCACTGTGTTGTACTTGCCAAAGTAGCGGTCGGACAACCAACCGCCCAACAGCGGGAAAAAATACACGCCGATCACAAAGCTATGAAACACATCCTTGGCCACGCCTTGGCGTTCGGCCTCGGGCACATAGGCCAAGATCACGCTGCTGACCAAAAACTGCACCAGGATGTTGCGCATCCCGTAAAAGCTGAACCGCTCGCAGGCTTCGTTGCCGATGATGAAAGGGATCTGGCGCGGCAGCCCCGCCATGGCGGTCATGCCCATTCGGTCAAGCCTTCTGCTGCATACAACGTGGCGAACGACGGCCGCGCTTTCATCCGTTGCGCCAACGCCGCCAGCTGCGGCCATTCGGTGGCGGGCTTGGGGGTGCCGCGCGACCAGCGCATCAGCATGGTCAGGTAAAAATCAGCCACGCTGAGGCTGTCACCCAGCAAGTAAGGGCCGGCCTTGGCCAGATGTGTGTCGATGCGCTGCCAGTGTGTCTCCACGCGCGGCGCGCAATGCGCGCGCACGGCCTCGGCCTGTGCTTCACCCGCAGGTTCGCCTGGGTACCACCACTGCCGAAACAACGGTTGCACTTCATTGGCCAACGTGAACATCCACTGCAAAAAATCAGCACGACGTGGGTCATCTAGCGCGGGGGCCAACCCTTTTTGCGGGTGGCGCTCGGCCAGCAACAGCGCCAAGGCCGCGGCCTCGTATTGCGGCTTGCCGTCAATCACCAATGTCGGCACCACGCCATTGGGGTTCAGCGCCAAGTATTCGGGGGTTTTCTGTGCCTTGGATGCAGTGTCCACCAACTGCAACGCATGCGGCAGCTCCAGCTCGATCAACAACCAATGCACCAGCAAGCTGGCCGAACCCGGTGAGTAGTACAGCGTGGTGTTCATTGATCACTCCTTGGGATAATGACGCATCTTCGCATGCAGGCGGCATCGCTCGGGCATGACTTTGTGCAGGCCACCGCGCACGCTGCGTTGGTTACTATCGACCGCTTGTCTAGGAGACACCCCATGCGCCGCAGTCTGCTTGCCCTTGCCTTGTTTGCCGCCACCACGTCGGTTGCGATGGCAGCCAAACCCAACCTGTCCACCGTGGCCGAGCGCAGTGGCTACAAGCAAACCGGCCGCTACGATGAAGTCATCGCGCTATGCGATGCGTACCAGCAGTCCTACCCAAAAGCGGTGCGCTGCTTCGATTTTGGCACCAGCCCACAAGGCCGGCCAATGAAGGCACTGGCGGTGTCCACCAGTGGTGCACTGACTGCCGAAGAAGCCCGCGCCAAAGGTCTGCCGGTGGTGCTGGCACAAGGTGGCATTCATGCCGGTGAGATCGACGGCAAAGACGCCGGTTTCGGATTGGTACGCGACTTGCTGCAAGGCAAAGTAGGCAAGGGCCTGCTGGATAAACAGGTGCTGCTGTTCGTGCCGGTGTTTAATGTCGATGGGCATGAAAACTTCAAAGCCTGGAACCGCCCCAATCAGCGCGGGCCCGCCGAGATGGGCTTTCGTGTCACCGCGCAGCGCTACAACCTCAACCGTGATTATGTAAAAGCCGATGCACCAGAAATGCAGGCGATGCTGGGCCTGATCAACCAATGGGATCCCCTGGCCACGCTGGATCTGCATGTCACCGATGGGGCCAAGTTTCAGCACGATATTTCGGTGACCGGCGACCCGGTCAATGTGGGCGATCCAGTACTGCGCAGTGCCGGCCACGCGCTGCGCGACGGCATCATCGAACAACTCAAAACCCAAGGCTCGCTGCCGGTGGATTTTTACCCCAGTTTTGCCGGCTATGACGACCCAAGCTCGGGCTTTGTGGAAACCGCCTACACGCCGCGGTTTTCTAGCGGTTATTTCCCGCTGCGCAACCGACTGGTGATGTTGATCGAAACGCATTCGTGGAAGACCTACCCCCAGCGCGTGCGCGCCACCTACAACGCGGTCTTGGACACCTTGCAATTGGTTGCGCAACACGGTGCGCAATGGCGGCAAATCGCGCTGGACGCCGATGCCCGCGCCGCGCAACTGGGTGGGCAGCCGGTGCCGTTGGAGTATCAGACCACCGAGGCCAAACGCATCATCGCCTTCCAGGGCTATGCCTACAGCCGCAAACCGTCGGATATTTCTGGCAGCGACATGGTGGCGTACGACGAACGCACCCCACAGGTGTGGATGCTGCCGCTGCGTGACACCATCGTGCCCGGCCTCAGTGTGGATGCACCCAAGGCCGGCTATGTGGTGCCATCCGAATACGCCGCCGAAGTGGCCACCAAACTGCGTGTGCACGGCATTGCATTCCGCAGCTTGGAGCAACCCGTCGCTAAGGCCGCCGTGCAAGTGTTTATGGCCGAAGACGTGAAGTTCACCCCCACACCGGTCGAAGGCCACCAACGCGCTACCCTCAAAGGCAGTTGGGAAAATGCCAGTGCGGACCTGGCCGCCGGCGCGTTGTTCGTTCCCATCGCCCAAGCCAAAGCACGCTTGCTGATGAATATTCTGGAACCGCAGGCACCTGACTCGCTGGCCGCGTGGGGCGCGTTCAACAACAGCTTTGAGCGCAAGGAATACATGGAAGCCTACGTGGCCGAAGAACAAGCACGTTTGATGCTGGCTAAAGACCCGGCGCTGAAGGCCGAGTTCGATAAAAAGCTCAAGGACGACCCCGCATTTGCCAAGAATCCGATGGCGCGCTTGGACTTTTTCGCCCGCCGGCACCCGGCGTGGGATCGCAACTACAACCGCTACCCCGTGCTACGGCTGGACACTGCGCCCTGAACACACCGCACCGGCGCGTGATACTCCTCAGCAAACCACCCCAGTTGCATGCCGAAAGGTCCAGGCGCATTCTGCGCCCGTGCCAATCACCGCAACGGGGGCAATATGCCGACTGCCGAACGCCGCAGCACGGTGCACCAGCTCAGCCGCACACTGCGACGCGAGCTTAACGAAGCACAAATGGACACCCTTGCCGGGCTGGAGCGCTTTGGCTGGGAACTGAAGTTCATTCGCAAACCCTTGTTCAAAGACTCCATCCCGGTCATTTTTGATGGCGACCGCAAAGTATTTGCCATTTTAGAACCCGACGGTAAATTGAACGAACACCCCCCCTTCCACATTCGTCCGTTTTGAAGGCCCCTACCCGCATGCGCAATCCGTTGGCGTTTTTCTTGCTGCTGTTTGCGCTGGGTGGGTTCTGGTGGATGCAGCATCGCCCCGCCACGGTGCCCGCCACGGTCGAAGCCCCAGCATCAAGCAGTCGCCACGCGCCTGCCGCCGAACCCCTCGCATTGCCATCGCCGGCTGCAGCACCGCCCGCATCGCCTACAGCCGCAAGCACTGCCACCACCGGGCTGCCCGCTTATCTGCCGGCTGAAGCACGCCAAACCATCGCGCTGATTCAACGTGGTGGCCCCTATCCGCACCGGCAAGACGACGGCGTGTTTGGCAATTTTGAAGGCCACTTGCCGCGGCAACCACGCGGCTGGTATCACGAATACACGGTAGCCACCCCCGGCGCACGCAACCGCGGCACCCGCCGCATCATCACTGGCGGCACGCCCCCACGCGAGTGGTATTACACCGATGACCACTACGCCAGTTTCCGCCGCTTTGATGTGCACTGAGCGCAGGCAATGACCGACGACGATTTCTGTTTGAATCTGGACGACCCGCAACAAGCTGGCGTGTTCTTCGTCACCGAAGATGACCTAGACACCCTTGCCAGCTCGGCACAGGATGCCGCCTTGCTGCTACGCCGTATCGACCTGCACGGTTGCGACGGTAAGCAAACCTTGTTGCAGCGATTGGCCGATGCCCTCGCCCTGCCGCACGATCAAGGCCGCAATTGGGATGCCTTAAGCGACCAGCTGCGGGATCTGTCGTGGTTGCCGGCGCGTGGCTATGTCTTGCTGCTATCGCATGCTGCCAGCCTGCGCGATACCGACGAAGCCAGCTTCGACACGCTGTTGAATATCGCCGAGGACGCCAGCCTTGCGTGGCAGCAGCATGCGCAACCGTTTTGGGTCTTTCTAGCGCTGCCCGAAAGCGATTTTCCGTCACCCGACTGCGCCACGCGCTAGCATGTTCGTAATGAATACCGCCCCCGATACCGCATTGCGCTACGCCACATTGAAGGACATTCCGGCCTTGGTCACCCTGGTCACCAGCGCCTACCGTGGTGATACCAGCCGCGCCGGCTGGACCACCGAAGCCGACCTCTTGGACGGCGAGCGGATTGCCCCGGATGTATTACGCGTCGATCTTGAGCGGCCGCGCAGCCTCGTCGTTGTGTTGGAACGCGCCCACACGCTCTTGGCCTGCGCCCACGTGGCGGAGGAAGATGGGGCCGGCTATTTCGGCATGTTCGCGGTGGCACCTGCACTGCAAGGCAGCGGCATTGGCAAGCACGTGCTGGCCGAATGCGAGCGCATTGCCCGCGATGATTGGCAGTTGCCCAGCATGCGCATGACCGTGATCAATGTGCGCGACGAACTGATCGCTTTTTATCAACGTCGCGGCTATCAACGCACTGGCGCATTCAAACCCTTCCCCTATGGCGATGCGCGTTTTGGTCAACCCAAACGCGATGATTTGCGCTTTGATGTCCTGGAAAAAAACTTGCGCACGGAGGCAGTCGCGTGAGTGCCGTTTGGACGTTTGTCTGCACCACCGCCGAGCTGCTGCCCGGCGAGATGAAAGTGGCGTTCGATGACATCACTGGGACACCCATCGCCGTGTTCAATCTGGATGGCATGTTGTATGCGCTGGAAGACCAGTGCACGCATGAGGATTTTGAACTCTCCGCCGGCCATTTTGATGCCAGCAGTGGCGAAGTGGAATGCGTGCTGCACGGCGCGAAGTTTGATGTGCGCGATGGCAAAGCCCTGTGCGCACCCGCGTATGAGCCGGTGGCCAAATTCCCGGTCACGGTGGAAGACGGCAAGGTCTATACCCGCGACGACCGCTGACCACGTTGCGGTTTAGGCTGCACAGCTGAGTTTCCTTCATTATTGCATTTGCGAATCACTCTCATTATCATGCGCAACCTCGGCGCGTTTTGCGCTGCAACATGCCTATGAGACCCCCATGCCTGCTTGCCATTTTGTCGTACCGCGTCTGCTGCGCACCCCATTGACCTTGGCCCTCGGCCTAGCCCTGAGCGCCCACGCCGTTGCCGGCGACACCGTTGACGACGCCAGCAAGCGTGACCGTGCCAAAGATGTGGATGGCGTCATCGTGGTCGGCCAGCGCTACCTGCCGGACTACAACGTGCGCACCACCCGGGGTGCCACCAAAACCGATACCCCCCTGCTGAACGTGCCGCAAGCGGTCACCGTGGTGACCGACAAGCTGGCCGCCGACCAAGGCGTGAACAGCCTCAATGACACCTTCCGCTACATGCCTGGCGTGGGCACCGCGCAAGGCGAAGGCAACCGCGACACCCCGGTGATGCGCGGCATCAGTTCCACCGGTGATTTTTATGTGGATGGCATCCGCGATGACGTGCAGTACTTTCGTGACCTCTACAACCTCGACCGTGTGGAAGCCCTGAAAGGCCCCAGCGCGATGATCTTTGGTCGTGGCGGTAGCGGCGGCGTGATCAACCGTGTCACGCGCGTGGCCGACGGCATGAACCACCGCAGCGGCAGCCTGCAACTGGGTTCGGGCCTGCGCCGGCGCGGCACCGTGGATTTTGGCCAAGGGTTTGGCGACACCGCCGGTTTTCGCGTCAATGCGATGTATGAAAACTCCGAAAGCTTCCGCGATGACGTGTTCCTGAAGCGCTATGGCATCAACCCGACGTTCAATGTCGATATCGGCAATGCCACGCGCTTGGTGCTGGGCTACGAAAAATTCCACGATGACCGCACCGCCGACCGTGGCGTGCCTTCGTTCCAAGGCCGGCCCGTGGCCACCGATCCTGCCACCTTTTTCGGCAATCCCAAGCTCAGCCGTACCGAAGCCGATGTGAATGCGTTTGATGCGGTGTTGGATCACCGCTTCAACGAACACCTCAGCCTGCGCAATCATCTGCGCTGGGCCGATTACGACAAGTACTACCAAAACGTATTCCCCGGCGCAGTCAATGCCACAGGCACCACCGTCACGTTGTCGGCCTATCGCAACGACACCACCCGTCGCAATCTGTTCAATCAAACCGATTTGGTGTGGACGCAAGGCGCGCACACCGTGCTGGCTGGGCTGGAGTTGGGCCGCCAGGTGACCGACAACTTCCGCCAAACCGGCACATTTGCGCCGGGTACCAATGTGGTGCCGGTGAGCAACCCAAATGTCAATGTGCCCGTGAGTTTCAGCCAAAGTGCAACCGATGCCGACAACCACGGTGTGGCCAAAACCGCCGCGCTGTATGTGCAAGACCAGATTGAGTTTTCGCCGCAATGGCAGGCCATTATTGGTCTGCGTTATGACGACTTCCGCGTGGACTTGCGCAACAACCGCACCGGCCAACTGTTCACCAGCAATGACGGCATGCTGTCGCCGCGCGCCGGGCTGATCTACAAACCCTTTGCAACAGTGTCGTTCTACGCCAGCCTCAGCAATGCATTCCAACCGCGTGCCGGCGATCAACTGGCCTCGCTCAATGCCAGCAATGCATCGCTGAAGCCAGAGAGCTTTCGCAACCGCGAAATCGGTGCTAAGTGGGACATTCATAAAGACCTGCAAGCCAGCGTGGCGGTGTACCGCCTCAACCGCAGCAATGTAGCCATCACCGACCCTGCCGATGTCACCAAAATGCTGTTGGTGGATGGCCAATACACCCAAGGCGTGGAATTGGGGCTGGCTGGCCGCATCACCGACCGCTGGCAGGTCATGGGTGGGTATGCCTATCAAACCGGCACCATCACCACCACCCAATCGGCAACCGTAGTGAAGGGCAACCGGTTGGCGCAACTGCCGCGGCATTCGGCCTCGTTGTGGAACCGCTATGACTTTAGCGATCGCTTCGGTGCCGGGCTGGGTGTGATCTATCGCGATGCCATTTTCGCCAGCGTGGACAACCAAGTGACCCTGCCGGCGTTCACCCGCATCGATGCGGCGCTGTTCTGGACGCTCAACCCCAGCTTGCAGCTTCAGCTCAACATCGAAAACCTCGGCAATACCCGCTACTTCGCCACCGCCAACAGCAATAACAACATCAGCCCCGGCGCGCCGCGTAGCGTATGGGTGAGTGTGAATTTCCGCTACTGAGCCCGCCATGCACACGACCATCAATAAACCCCAACGCCGCAACACCAGTTACCGCTGGGTGCGTCAGCTGCATTTATGGATTGGCGCATGGGGCGCGCTGGCCGCACTGCTGTACGGCATTACCGGCTTGGTGATGAACCACCGCATCGGCGATGGCGCTTGGCCACAGGGTGATAGCACCGAAACTGCACGGGTAACGCTGGCCATTCCCACCGAGGCCCGCAGCACACCCGAACACCTGTCCCTGTGGCTGCGCCAACATCAGCAACTCGACGCCCAACTGATCCGTAAAGGTGGTTCGGGTGGCCCGGGGGGTTCGGGGGCTGGCGAAGGAAAGCCTGCCCCCAAATGGAGTTTGAGCGGCGGCAGTGCTGGCAATTCGTGGTCGGTGGAATACCTGCCTGGCAACGACACCGCCACCCTCAAACGCAGCCATCACTCCCCGTTAGCCGCATTCAACCGCCTGCATAAAGCCATTGGCGGCGGCCTGCTGTGGGTGCTGCTGGCCGACAGCTTCGCTATCGGCATGGTGTTGCTGGGCCTGTCGGGTATCTGGATGTGGGCCCGTGGCCGCAGCCCACGTGAGCTGGTCTTCAGCGTGATGGGGCTTGCCACCTGTGTGTTTGCAGCCATTGTGGGCCTAGCGCTGGCTTGACCTTGTGCGCTATCACACGCCTTCCAAGCTGGAAGGCGTCCCCCCAACTTTGAGTAGCACCGCGATCTGGAGTCCAATCCCCAACGCCAAGGAGATTGGACGTGAAGAAGCGTTTTACCGAAGAACAGATCATCGGCTTCTTGCATGAGGCCGAGGCCAGCCTGCCGGTCAAGGTCAATCGCGTCTTTTGTGCTGACAGGCCAAACCGGTTATGGGTATCCCACCGGCGTAAGCCGAGGCAAACTATTGGCGGCAACTCAAACAACATCCCGAGTCAGCCGCAACTACTTAAACTAATTTGCCTCCTCGATACCCGGGGCTGTTCCAGTGGACACGCATCGTTGAGCTGGACTTCGTGCCGCATCCGCGCCTTGAGCGCCCCGAAACCCTCAAAATGGACTACGGGAGCAGGATGGCGCGATTCGGATGCGGGTGCGCGCGGCGGTCGCAGGCTACATGCTGTAGTCAAGAGCTCAACAGCATTCAGGAATCGCCCATGCAAAATGCACAACACCAAAACCTAGTCGGCTTCATCTGGAATATCGCCAACAAGCTTCGCGGCCCCTACCGTCCGCCGCAGTACCGCCGCGTGATGCTGCCGCTGATTGTGCTGCGCCGCTTCGATCTGGTGCTGGCCGAGAACAAGCAGAAGGTATTGGACGAAAAGAAACGCTTGGAAGACAAAGGCATCACCGGCCCTGCGCTGGAAAAGGCGCTCTCACGCATCGCCGCCGAAGGCCGCAAGCAAGAGTTGTTCAACACCAGCGGTTTCACCTTTGAGAAGCTGCTGGGCGATGCCCCCAACATCGCGGGCAATTTGATCGCCTACATCCAGGGCTTCTCGCCGCGTGCGCGCGACATTTTCGACAAGTTCGAATTTGAAACCGAGATCGCCAAGCTGGACGAGGCCAATCGCCTGTACCTGATCATCAAGGAGTTCTGCGCCGCCGACATCAACCTCTCGCCCAAGGCCATCAGCAATTTGCAGATGGGCTATCTGTTCGAAGAGCTGGTGCGCAAGTTTAACGAACAAGCCAACGAAGAGGCTGGGGAT
>Ga0208825_1000577_pt1 | contig 33760 bp, 26 predicted proteins | sample AD_UKC113_MetaG_FD_184450 | JGI IMG/M metagenome (GOLD analysis project Ga0208825, IMG submission 184450) | Active sludge microbial communities of municipal wastewater-treating anaerobic digesters from Hong Kong - AD_UKC113_MetaG (SPAdes)... | ecosystem: Engineered > Bioreactor > Anaerobic >... | reverse complement strand
CAAAAGCCTCTTTAATTATCTTCCCGAATGTTGTTTCTGACACTTGAAAACAAGAATATAAATATATTAGGAGCTTTTATGTTAGTTCAAAATAATAAATCATACAAATTCGAGACTCTTCAGGTGCATGCTGGACAAGTTCCTGATCCAACCAATGGTTCGTGCGCTGTGCCAATCTATCAAACATCATCGTATGTCTTCAAAGACGCCGACCACGCTGCAAGACTTTTTAACTTAGATGAATTTGGAAATATTTATTCCCGCATGATGAATCCAACGGTTGGTGTGTTCGAAGAACGAATGGCTGCCCTCGAAGGTGGAATTGCCGCTCTTGCAACTTCCTCAGGACACGCTGCTCAATTCCTTGCTCTCACCACTATTGTTCAAAAGGGTGACAATATTGTATCTTCAAGTCGTCTCTATGGCGGAACATACAATCAATTCAAAGTTACATTCAAACGTTTTGGTATCGAGGCAGCTTTAGTCGATAGTAACGATCCAGCAGATTTTGAAATTGCAATTAATCGAAATACAAAAGCATTGTATGTTGAGACCATTGGGAATCCACGTTTAGACGTGCCCAATATAAAAGGATTGGCAGAAGTTGCGCACAGACATGACATTCCTCTTATCGTAGATAATACTTTTGCTATGGGAGGATATATATGTAGACCAATAGATTATGGAGCAGATATCGTGATTCATTCTGCAACCAAATGGATTGGAGGACACGGGACATCGCTTGGCGGCGTTATCATTGACAGCGGTAAATTTCCATGGAATAGCGGTCGATTCCCAATGTTTACAGAACCAAGTCCTGGTTACCATGGGTTAAACTTCTGGGAAACATTTGGAGCCGAAAGTAAATATGGCGATATCGCATTTATTACTCGTGCACGGGTTGAACAATTACGCGATATAGGCGCGTCGCTCTCACCGTTCAATGCTTTTCTTTTCCTTCAAGGACTCGAAACTCTATCGTTGCGGGCTGAACGCCATTGCCAGAATTCGCTAACTTTTGCTCAATGGCTTAATCAATCACCATACGTCGAATGGGTTTCTTATCCTGGACTTCCATCACACGAATCACACCTAAATGCCAAAACATTTTTTAGGGAAGGACTCTATGGCGGAATTGTAACATTTGGCGTTAAGGGGGGATATGAAGCTGGAAAAAAACTAATCAATAATCTTAAACTTACAAGCTTACTTGCAAATGTTGGCGATGCAAAGACGCTTATCATCCATCCTGCATCGACCACTCACCAACAATTAAGCGAAGAGGAACAAATTTCAGCAGGTGTAACGCCGGATCTCATTCGTGTTTCAGTTGGAATCGAACATATTGATGATATTTTAGCTGATTTTGAACAGGCATTTAAAAAGTTGTAGAACGATTTCATAAGGAGCGAGAATTTTCTCGCTCCTTTGCTTTTGTACTATTTTGGAGAAAATAAATAATGAGCGTTGTCTTACCTAAGCAACATCACGCAAGAAAGGCACTAGAGAGTCGTGGAGTCCTTTGTATTTCGGATGAAGATGCACAACGTGCTGATATTCGTCCTTTGAGAATTGGCATTCTCAACATTATGCCAAAAGGAGAATCATACGAACCATACCTCCTCTTCCCTCTTAGTCGTACAATTATTCAAATTGAGCCGATCTGGCTTCGGCTCCATACTCATCTATACAAAACAACGGATAAGACTCACCTTGAATTAAACTATGATTATTTTGAAGACACAATTGCAGAGAATCCATTGGACGGACTTATTGTAACGGGAGCTCCCGTAGAAGAAATTGATTACGAACAAGTTACGTATTGGAAAGAAATTACAGAAATACTCACGTACGCTCGAACGAATATTCATTCGACACTAGGGATTTGTTGGGGTGGGCTGGCTCTTGCAAAAATGCTCGGCATCGAAAAGGAAATTTATCCATACAAAATATTTGGCGTGTTCGAAACATATAATCTCGATCGTTCACATCCTATTACTGGCGAAATGGATGATATCTTTTGGTGCCCGCAGAGTAGACATTCTGGAATTTCTGATGAAGTTCTCCAACAAGAAGAAAAAAATGGGACTGTGCACCTCCTTGCCTATGCAACTCAAGGCGGATATACAATTTTTGAAAGCGCCGATCGTCGATATCTTATGCACTTAGGACATCCGGAATACGAAGCTCAGCGTTTAGTCGAAGAATATAAACGCGACATAGCGCTTGGTCGTAAAGATGTTTTACCGCCTGTCAACATTGATCTCGAGAAACCATTGAATCGCTGGCGCAGTCACGGATTAGAATTTTTTGCCCAGTGGGTACGTTTCATTTATGAACTCACAAGCATCCCAGCAAAAAATGGAATAATAAGGTAGATTTGAAAATACTATTTCACGCAGTTCAAACTGATAAACTCAATTTGTAAATTAAAAAAATTGGTTAAAGATCATTTCTGTAACTCACGGATTCATCCGTGAGTAGCATATTTAGTACCTTGGTAAGCTATACGTGTACCATAGCAACCAAATGTGGAAAATAGTCCGTATCGAAGCCACGTTTTCATCTTTATTTCTCTTCTCCCTATTTCATCCATCTTACTTTTGCATTATCCCATTTCAACAACGACGGTATGTTCTAATCCATCATTAAATAGCAAAACTTTTACTCCATCTATATTTTTTCCATCTACTACTATTGAATGAACTCCTTTTTGCACACCTTTAGGATTTTTTACAGTAATGCGATAGAGTGCGTTACGAAATCTCCGTAAGACAGTAAATTCTTTCCATGATGAAGGAATACAAGGATCAATTATCAATCCATCGAATGAAGGATGCACTCCAAGTATGTATTGCGAAATAGCAACAAACGACCATGCTGCTGTTCCAGTAAGCCAGGAATTCTTCCCTTCACCTGCAGTTGGTGCATCTCTTCCTGCAGTCATTTGACTGTAAACGTAAGGTTCGGAACGATAGATATCTATTTGCGATTCTTTTGTTGGCGGACATATACTCATATAATAATCCATAGCTTGCTTCCCATTGCCAAGTATCGTTTCCGCAATTTGAATCCATGTATTATTATGTGTAAAAATTCCCGCATTCTCTTTATAGCCCGGCGGATAAGAACTCACCTCTCCCAAATGGACATAGTACTTTGAATAAGCGGGCTGCTGAAGTATGATTCCATTTGGAGTTGCAAGATATTTCTTTACACTCTCTAATGCTTTTGCAGCATAACCATTTTCCAATCCAATTCTTCCAATAATACACCAACCCTGACTCTCGATAAAAATTTCCCCTTCTTCATTCTCTTTCGAGCCGATCTTTCTACTCATTGCATCATAAGCTCGCAAGAACCATTCGCCATCCCATCCATAGTTATAAACCACTTCCTTCATTTCATTGGCACAATCCTCATAGTATTTGGCTTTCTTATCATCGCCAGTAAAATGAAGCAGCGATGCCATTTCATGACAAGCATGACAGAACAATCCAGCAATCATAATGGATTCGGCAACTTTATCATTCTCGATGTGCCCTGCAAGTTGAAAGCTCTCACCTGGCGTAGTCGAAAAGCAATTCAAATTCAAACAATCATTCCAATCAGCATGACCGATGAGCGGCAATCCGTGCGGACCTCTATTCTTTAATGTATACTCAAGTGATAAATGAAGATGATTGAGCAGCGTTGCATTAGAATCTGGTTTATCCGCATAACCAGCTTTTTCCTGTAAAATGCCTACGTCTCCAGTTTCTTTAATATAAGCAGATGTCGAAAGAATAAGCCACAGCGGATCATCATTGAATCCACCGCCGATGTCGGTATTACCTTTTTTTGTCAATGGCTGATATTGATGGAAACAAGTTCCATCGGAAAGTTGCGTCAAAGCCAAATCCAGAATTCTTTGGCGAGCGCGTGACGGAATCATATGAACAAACCCAAGGATATCTTGATTGCTGTCTCGATATCCCATTCCTCGACCAATTCCAGATTCATAGAGCGATGCTGAACGAGACATATTAAAAGTTACCATGCATTGGTACTGATTCCAAATATTGACCATTCTGTTGACAATTTCATCAGGGGTTCGAGCCACATAATTAGAAATTAACTCTTCCCAATACCGACGATGTTTTTTGAATTCTTCCATTGCGCTTGCAACAGAAAGATGTTTTTCTTTTACCGCATAGAATTCATCTTTACGAATTGTTCCATCCGGAAGGAACTTCTTCTCTTCAGCATTTTCTCCATAACCAACAATAAAACAAAGCTCTTTACTCTCGCCTCCTTTAAGCGTTAAATCAATTTGATGTACGCCAATTGGCAACCAGCCATACGCAATGCTATTTCTGCAATTTCCATCTTTAACTGCTTGAGGCATTTCCAGTCCATTATGAACGCCAACAAAAGCATCTCTACTTGTATCGAATCCACTTACAGGCTCGCTTGTTGCAAAGTATGCGTAATGATTTCTCCGTTCGCGATATTCCGTCTTGTGAAAAATTACTCCGTTCTCAACCTCAACTTGACCCGTCGAATAGTTGCGTTGAAAATTCGTCATATCATCGTATGCTTCCCACAGACACCATTCTACAAAACTCCAGAGCCGAATATTTTTTGTCTGCTTTGAAGTATTCCGCAGCGTTACGACCCACATTTCATGACGCACATCGAGCGGTACAAAATACAAAATTGTCGATGTCAGATTATTCTTTTCCCCGGTTATTTGAGTATATCCTAATCCATGACGACATTCATAATGATCCAGCTCTACCTTCATTGGTTTCCACATTGGATTCCAGACAACATCTCCATCTTTTATGTAGAGATAACGACCGTTATTATCCATCGGAATATTGTTATACCGATAACGAGTTAGTCGTAATTTTCTTGGATCACGATAGAAGCTATATCCACCAGCCGTGTTAGAAATAATTCCAAAGTACTCATTTGTACCAATGTAATTGATCCACGGTAGAGGGGTATCAGGGCGAGTAATTACATATTCTTTTTGTTCATCGTCAAAATAACCATATTTCATTTTACTCTTCTCTCCTTTACTTTAATTTTTCATAACGAGCAATGACTTCATCTATCCAACTCTCGAGTTTGGTGTCAATGATTTTACGGGAAGGCTCGGCTTCAAACCATGCAATCGTCTGACGAATTCCCTGTTTGAAAGGAATTGTTGCAACATAATCAGGAACAAACCGCTTAATTTTTGAATTATCGAATACAACGCTCATCGCTTTATCGCCTAGCAGCGAACCGCGAAGTTCTTCATCGAATTGCACCAGAAAATCAGAAGCAATGTGAATAAGATTTGGCTTACATTCGATTGCATCTGCAATTGCCTCATGGATTTGATTCCACGTTAAGACTTCATCAGAGGTAATGTGAAGAGTTTCGCCAATCGCTTGTTGATGTCCAAGAAGTCCAACGAAGCCTTTAGCAAAATCTTTTGAATGAGTTACTGTCCAGAGCGTTGTTCCATCTCCGTGTACAATCACTTTTTTCCCCTTCCGCATTCTTTCAACAATGTTATACTCAGAGCCTGAACCAATTGCAACCGGAATAATTGTATCGTAAGTGTGAGACGGACGAACAATTGTAATCGGAAAATTCTCCTCGCGATAAAGTTTATTGAGCAACAGTTCGCATGCAATTTTATCGCAAGAGTATTGCCAGAATGGATTTGCAATTGGGGTCGATTCTGTTACAAATGGCGAAGCAAGCGGTTTTTGATATACTGATGCTGAGCTTATAAAAATATACTGCTTTGTCTTTCCACGGAATAATTCATAATCTCGTACTATATCGCTTTCGTGAAATGCAATCCAATTGACAACAACATCCCAGCGGTACGGTTCGAGAACTTTTCTGACTTCATCGATTGAATGAATATCGCCTGTTAAAAAATGCGCGCCTGAGAGAGAAACATTCCTCTTACCACGATTGAGTAAGTATAAATCAATTCCTTTCTCTAACGCAAGTTTACTTACAGAAGTACTGATATTCCCTGTGCCACCAATAAAAAGAACTTTCATAGTTATTCCTTTCCTATTGCAAAATTATTATTGACAAGATATTCATAACTCATTTTCAATCCGTCGAAAATATTACCATCGTACTCATCAAATTCGACGATAGCATAGCGCGCATTATTCTTCGATCCTTTAAAGATTGCAGGAAAATTTACATTCCCCCTTCCAGCTGGAACCTGACGATACATCGCTTCTTTTGTTGCTGGTCCATCTTTGATATGAAGCAGTGGCGCACGATCTCCAAACCTTGAAAGAATTTTTGCAGGATTTGCGCCGCCAGTCTGCGCCCAATAAACATCTATCTCAAACAAAATTGATGGCGGAAGTTTTTTTAGAAGATATAGAAATGGAATTTCCCCGCTGTGAGGCTCGAATTCAAACCAATGATTATGAAGCGCAAATTTAATTCCGTGCGAAGAGAGCTTTTCCGAAGCTATTGCATATTGCTCCGCTGTACGTTCCATAGTTTCTTTCGATGAATATTTTTCTCCTTCAGGCCAGCCTGCATAAACTGCAATATCACAACTGTATGCTTCTGACATTCGTAGCACATCTTCGAGCGAAGCGTTCCCAAAAGGATAATCTACATGCATTGCAACGACAGAAAGTCCCAATGATTTTAATGTAGACGAAACTGTTTGAAGCGTAAGATTTTCCGGCAGAGCATAGGTCTCTACACCGTAATATCCAATGTCAGCGATATTCTTTAATGTCGTCTGATAATCTTTTTCTAATTCTCGCCGAACTGAATACAACTGAACCGCAACTCGAGGAAGATGAACGTTGTCTTTTGCAAACACATTTTGAAATTTTCCAAACGCTAATGTTGCCATACCAGCACCTATAAAATTTATAAATTCTCTTCTTGAGTATTTTGGATTATGGAATGATTCCAATGTCGTTACTCCTCTCCTTATTTTTGATGAGTTTCGCTTTGATTTAATCTTTCCAGCATTACCTTCTTGAAGAATTCCCCACTCCCAGTCAGTTTCATTGGCTCCCACGATTCAAGAAGTCTTGGATACCAATCTGGATCGAATACCCAAGCGCACCAGCTAATTTGATGCTCATCGAAGTATGAAATAATTTTGTTCGCATACTCTTCATTATCAGCAATTCCATGGTCGCCAAGAATGCAGCCAAACTCCGTTGCAAATACAGGATATTGTTCTTTGGCAAAGCCAAATGCTTCATCCCATTTTGGTTCAAAAGGCGGTTTACGTTTATGCGGATACGGATGAGTTACGTACGCAATTCCTTCAGCTTCGATTGGCTCGATATGAAGCGGCGTTAAATCGTATGCCCAATCTAAACCTGCAACTAATGGAATCTTTTCCCTATCGATAGCACGAATTAAATAAATAATGTTCTCGTTGATTTCTTTCCATTCCGTCCAGCTCATTCTTCCCAGTTTTCCATTATTTACTGTCGGCTCATTAAATAATTCATAGAATGCAGTTGTATTATTTCCCTGAAAGTGAATTGCAATGAGTCGCCAAAATTCATACGTCTCTTTCTTTGTGGTGTTGTACATTGGGTCTTGAAATAATTCCATTCCAAGATTTCCAATGGAATGCCAATCGATGATTACATACATATTCAGTTCTGTGCACCATTCTACAGCTTGATCGAGTAATTCTAGATACTTTTGAGGCGTTCGCATTTTCCACGCAACCGGATGAATTGGAATTCGTACAATCGTCGCGCCACAGGTTTTAATCTGCTCGAAAATCACTTTACTCCAGCGTCCTTCCTGCTCGAGTTTATCGGGATCCGCAATTGCCAATCCTCTAAAAATAACAGTATCGCCTTGTTGGTTGACAAACGAATTTCCTTTTACACTGATGAGTGGAAGTTTCTTTGGCGCAGTAAATTTCCCTGGCTTATTTGGATCGAAAGTATCTGACCAATCAATGAGTTGTTGCTTTTGAGCAGGACTTTTTTTTTGCGAATAAAGATATTGTTGTCCAAAAATCAAAAGAACACTAAAGAAAAAAATAATCGTCTTTTTCATTTGCACATTCTCCTCTTCATTATTGATGTAAAAATAATTGTAAACCACGAACCAATGTCGGTTCCCAAACAGTAAAATGATTCTTTCCCGGATCAATGTAATACTCAAAATGAAAATCCTTGTAACGATGTTCTTCAATCTGATGAACTAATTGCAGAAATGGATTATAGAAGGCGCTCGTATCTTCATTTCCCCCAACTGTAGCATAGAGATCGACAGGCAATGAATCCGTTTGCTGAGATAACATCGCTTCATATTCGAGCAAATTCTTTGGCTCACCTTTAAAGGGCGTCGTTTGGTAAACTGCCGGACTTGCAACAATGTAGTGTTGAAAAACATCCTTCGTTTTCTGTGGAAACTGAAACAAAGTGTACATCACAAAGTATCCGCCAAATGACGAACCCCAAAGAGTACGTTCATCAGTCAACCGATAATTACTATAAAGGAATGGCAAAAGCTCGCTCAAAATGAAATCCAAAAAATTTTCCGCTCCGTAAAGGAAATCTCGTTTCCGGATATTCGTTACATCATAAGAATCAGGGTAGCTAATTCCAACGACCACCATTTTCTTAATTCCGCCGGTATCGCTCAAGCTATGAATCGTGCGATGTTGGGGCCTGCGCCAATTTCCATCCGTTAAAATCAGCAAAGGATAATGAGTAACCAGTTCGGCTTCATATCCCGCAGGTAAAGAAACATCGATGACAAATGTGTCTTTTACAAAATTGGAAAACATCGGAATGCTTCGAAAAATTTTGGAACTATCCATCATTTGAATATCGCTCGATTGATTTGTTTGTGCACAAGCAACAAGATAAAAGGAAATAATCAGTATAAAACTTATAATCGTAGTTTTCATTGATTTATTGTTTTGCTATTCAACATAGGGCCGAACTTGTGAAGGCAACACCTGCAGCGTTAGAGTTCCTTTCTTGAGCTTTGGCGATATTGCTTCGAGCGTTACAGTACCTGGCTTATCTGTTGCTTGCAGAATTATCTGCGCAAACCCATTGAATGTTTTGCGTTCCCATTGCTCCTGTGGAAGAATAATTTGTACCAATCCAGGATCCGTATTTAGCTGATCATATAAATAGCGCGGTGCAAGCGGCGGTCCAACAACGGCGTAAACATTTTCCCCTTTCTGCAAAATATTTCGTTCTATTTCATAGCTGCCAATTTCTTGACCTCGCTTTAAACCAGAAGCAACAAGCTTTCCGTTGATGTATATTGATTGTTCTTCACACAATATTTTTGGGAAAAGTATTACACGAGCATTGGATGGCAAATCTCCTAATTCGATAATACCACGAATAATAACATTTGGGTAGGATCGATCTGGCTTCAGCGCGTAATTCCCTTGTTCGTCTGTCATTGAATGCCATGAAGAGTCATTATAACCCGGTTGTAGTTCTTCATATTTGGCTTGAAGAGGTACATTACGTCCTTTGAGTTCTGTAATAAAGATTTGAGATATTGACTCAAAAAATTTATCCGGCTCATGCGAAGATGGATCGCCATTCCCAACTCCAATTATCTTAGCATTTCCTTTTAGAGCAAATTCAACCTCTTCATTCGCAGTTGGAACAACAGTTCCATTCTTATCCACAATTTGTACTGTAATAACTGCAACATCTTCTTTGTTGGCTAAGAGAGTTGGTTTATCGGCTATGAGTTGAATTGCGGCTGACTCTCCAGTGGTATGCTGATCTGTTGTAATTATCTTTTTCCCTTGTGCAAAACCGTGTGCAACTAACCTGCCAGATTCGTACGGAATAATCCATTCTCCATGCGAGTAGCGCGGAATCGCTTTTCTTCCACAACTTTTATTATTAAGAAAAAGCTCTACCTCTTCGCAATTTGAATATGCCCACACGTGAATCGTATCGCCATTTGACCAATTCCAGTGAGGAAACAAATGAAGAACTGGTTTTTCAGTCCAATGAGACTGAAGATAGTAAAACATATCTTTAGGAAAGCCGCAGAGATCCAGAATTCCATAGTGCGATGTTACTTGAGGCCATCCAAATGGTTGACATTCCCCACGATAATCAAATCCAGTCCAGAAAAATAAGCCCGAAAGAAATGGACGCTCAGTATAAAATTGGAATCCTTTTTCGATGCTCAAGGTACTTTGACCCGTTCTGTCAATTGCAGCCATATATCCTTGAGCAGGTTCATCTCGATAAATTCCTCGAGCGCCACGAGAAGTTGATTCCTCAGTGCCAACGGAAGGCTGTTGCGGAAAATCCTGATGATGTTTATCAATATCCCCATTAAAAATATAATTATATCCCATCACCTCTTGCACCGTTGAAATACCATTTCCCCAGCCGCCACTATTCGCATAGGTTACAGGTCGAGTTGAGTCAAGTGAATGCACAAACCGCTGCATCGTCGTTGCAATTCGAGCGCCTGTTTCATTTCCTTCTATCGCCCATTCTTCATTTCCAATCGACCAGAGAATTACCGACGGATGATTTCTATCTCGAAGAATCATTCGTTTTAGAAGTTCGAGATGTTCTGACGTCGTTCCCATCAATCTATTTTCATCAATAACAAGCATGCCCAAACGGTCGCAACCATCCAACAACTCAGGCGTCGGCGGATTATGCGAACAACGATACGCATTGCATCCCATTTCCTTCAGCCGACGAATTCGATATTCCTGCAATCCATCAGGCAACGCAACTCCAACTCCAGCATGATCCTGATGATTGTTTGTGCCTTTCAACAAGACATGTTTTCCATTCAAGAAAAATCCTTTTTGAGCGTCGAAAAAAATAGAACGAATGCCAAAAGGTATTACAATCGAATCCACTGTTTTCAAGTTGGATTTTAATACTGCATGGATTTTATAAAGATAAGGCGATTCAACCGACCAGAGGTGAGGCGAGACAATGGATAATGAATCATTGAGCAATGATTGTGAAAAAGCTTCGAGTACGTTCTGATTTGCACTTTTACTGACAATTATCTTTCCACTTGAATCTGTAATTGCAAGTTCGAGATTGCAATTTTTTGGCGTTTCACTTTCATTGGATATCGAAATATCAACAAAAACTTTTGCAGTATCGCCAGAGATAGAAGAGTGAACAAAAGCGCTCTTATCATTGATATGAAGCGGTTGAAACTTATTCAACCAAACATGACGATAAATTCCAGCGCCTTCGTAGAACCAACCTTCTTCCATTGTTGCATCAACTCGAACAGCAACAACATTTTTTCCGCCATAATCAACGTAGTCGGTAACATCATAAGAAAAACCGTAATAGCCGCTCTGATTTTCACCAAGATAGAAACCGTTGAACCAGACTGTAGCATTCCGAAAAACTCCATCGAACTCTAAGACTATCCGTTTACCTAAATCTTCCTTCGGCATCACAAACGACTTCCTATACCAAGCAATGCTCCGCTGCGGAAAATTTCTGCCAACTGATTTATATCCATGACTAAAACTTGCCGTCGAATCAAATGGCAACTCCACAGCCCAATCATGTGGAAGATCGAGCAAACGCCAACTTCTATCATCAAAATCTTTCGAGGCTGGACCATCGCCATAACCAGCTTTTGCTAAATAAGAAAAATAGCTTGTACCGTGAGAAAAATCCTTTTGAAAATCTGTTCTGTGCCCATACGCAAACTTCCAATTGAAATCCATTAACAGGCGTTCACGCGGATTTTTTATTTGAACTTGTTGAGGTTCCTTTCCATAGAGAGGAATAAAACAGAACAAAAGCAAAAGCATAGCAATCTTTTTTGCACTTACAGCCATTTCCTGAACCCTTACAAAATTACTTTTGATTCTTAATGAGACGAAGAAGAACGACGTCGTGACTGCCAACTTCGACATCCAGCGGTTTCCGAGTAGTGCCAATATTTTTCTTTCCCCATAAATCACGCACTGTAAATTCGCTCTCTTGTGTATTTAATGATGTATGAGAAATATCATCTGCAATATTTTGATGAGACCAATCGAAATGCACCTTGCGTTTTACTTCCGAACGATTGAGGAAACAAATCGCCCAATCTCCATTCTTCAGTGGCTTTCCCCAAACTTCAACACCTTGAAAGTTATCGTTGTATCGGAATCCTTGTACGCCAAGCGAATCCTGATCGATTGCAATTACTTCTTTGTTCGTCAGAATCTCAACTGTTTCTTTTGTCATCGAACGAAGATCATTGCCAGCGATGAGCGGCGCAGCCATCATACACCACATTGTAAAATGAGCTCTATCTTCGGAAGTTGACATGCCACGACCAACTTCGAGCATATCGGGATCGTTCCAGTGATCAGGACCAGCATACTGCCGAATACCTGCGCGCATATTCACGATTTTCATTACTCCCCACGATGACCACGAACCGTGGTTCACCTCACAATCGAAACAATCGATAATATCGCCAGTCGTTCTCCACAAATGTCCAACATCTTTTGCCCATTCCCATGGCTTTGTATCTCCCCATTCACAAATACTAAAAACGATTGGACGTCCGGCGGCATAGAGCGCATCACGCATCGTTGTATAAGCTCCAACAGAATTCAAACCACTTGTATTGCACCAATCGTACTTCAAATAGTCAACTCCCCATTGCGCATACGTGAACGCATCTTGATATTCATAGCCGCGACTTGCCTCACGACCGCCGCACGTTTTGTTTCCCGCACAAGAATAAATTCCAAATTTCAATCCCCTCGAATGAATGAAGTCTGCCAGCGCTTTCATTCCAGACGGAAAGCGCTGCGGATCGGGATGAATAAATCCCAGACTGTCCCTCTCACCCTGCCAGCAATCATCGATTACTATGTATTGATAACCAGCATCTTTCATACCGCTTGCAATCATAGCTTCTGTGATTTCTTTGATTAAATTTTCATCCACATTACAAGCAAAGGTGTTCCAGCTGTTCCAGCCCATTGGCGGCGTCAATGCAAGTCCTTCAAATTTTTGAGCTTTACCCAGCGAAAAAACTAATGCCAGACAAAAAAATCCCATTATCAATCTTCTTTTTGGCATGGTCGAACCCTTTCGATTATATAATTATTATGAAAATAATAACATCAGAATATTGTTTTGATATATAAAAATACACCCGTCTTCAAACAAGCTATGTTACAATTCTAATCTATCCTTAATTTCCTTCAAAAACGCCTTTTTATTGATTATTTAGATAGAACAGAAAAGCAAGGTAACCATATAAAACGGCGTATAAAATACACCTTTATAATGTTGCAATTCTTATGCCGATAAAGTTCTAAAAATAAGTGAATTTATGGATTATTTTTCATGCAGATAACGCGGATATAAACTGATTAAGTTTAATAACGCAAAACAAATTCTCTCAACTATACAATTAATTAACCTTAGAAAAATATGGAAGTAAAACGTGGCGAACGTAGCGTCAACACAAACAAAATATGAAGCAACCCACGGGTGAACTCGTGGGTTACAGGTAAATTTACCTACCTCAGCCACCAACAGTGAATCGGTTGCCGAGTAGCTCGAAGAGCGTATCGAGGCAACAATCATTGTGAGTTTCTAATGCATAATGCGGAATAAAAAACCCCTTAATGCTCGCAAAACATTAAGGGGATAATCGAAAAAGTAATTGCCTTTTACTTTACTTCGGAACTTAACCGGTAATGAAACGCACGATTACTGACTTTTATAGTTATAGCAGGATTTTGAATCAGAGCTAACATTTCAGCTCCCGCAAAAATCACAGGACCATAGCCATGGGATGCCGCCGCCGAAGCAGGACGATGATAGTAATACACAATATCGTTTGCAAATGTAGTTCCCCAACAAGTGCCCTCGACTTCTCCTTTTTCAGTTACTTTTGTTGTTAAAGCATTCCATCCTGATTGTGCAACTGGTCCGTACGTATAGTCGACCCAGCCTTTATTGATTCCGTGCGCAATTGCATAGACAAACATTGCAGAGGCAGAAGTTTCTTCATAGCTATCATTCTTATCGAGTAAGTTATACCATAGTCCGTTTTTACCTTGCAATTCGGCAACTCCCTGAACATGAGCTCGAAGCAGCTGAATAATCTCATTGCGTTCTTTGTACGATTCTGGAAGAACATCGAGCAATTCCACCATTGCCATCATTACCCAACCGTTTGCACGAGCCCAGTAATAATTCGGATCATCGGCACAATGAATATTGACTCCATGATCAAACAACTTTTTATCCGGTCGCCATAAGTATTTTTTGAATTGAAGAATCTGATGAACAGCATCATCATAATATTTTTTGTCGCCAGTCAATTTTCCCATTTGCGCAAGAAAAGGAATGCACATATAAGCATCATCCGCCCAGACCGATTGCGCTTGCGGACGTTGTCGGGCTAACGTTCCATCGCTCAAACGAAATTGTTTGTTCGATATATAATCAGCAATGTGGTTAATGATGGGTAGAAGGCGTGGGTCTTTATTTACATTGTAGATTTTAATGAGGGCGGCTCCCATTGCTCCGCAATCATCGAGCGATCTTGTATGCAGTACCGGTTCGAATGCATTCTTTTGTTGTCCATAGACAGAATCAATTTTTTGGAAATACGGAAGCCAATCTGCATAGAAGCTCATGCTCTTGATAGGATATTTTTGATAACGCGAATCGCCGGTAACTTCTGCGGCTTTCAGCATTGCCGCATACGTTACTCCGCTTGTGTAGCCCCAGAGTGAAATAACATCGTTGCCACTTTGATTCAAATCGGCATTACGATTAAGCGTGGTTTGATTCGTAATTTCTTTCCCTGTTGTTCGATCAATAACTTTGAACGGCTCGCCATTTTCAAAAAATGAATTGACCCGATTAAGAACATTTTTAATACTTTCTGGCGTCGGTAATACATACGGAACGGAATATTTCCCTTCTCCAGGATCGGACGTCGTCGAACTTTGCTGTGCTGCACAACCCGGCGCAATCATCATACTGATCGAAAACAAAATCATTCCAATTGCTATCGAACGAAAGATATTCATAGTTGTTCTCCTCACATAAGATTAACGATATGTTGAATCATCGACTCTGTTAAGGTCGATGTTTTCTAAAATTCCAATAGTAATAATTGCGAAGGTAAAAACCTGTGTCCCTTCTTCGAGATGTCCACCAAATGCTTTTTTGCCATCAGCAAGAGTAATGTGCGCGTGAACTCTTCCATCAATGATATATCCGTTGAGATTGACAATATCCGCCGGAGCATTGGGATTCTTTATAAACTCATTGCTTGTTGGAAATGTTGTATTATTGACAACGTGAATATGGTAACCGGTAACAGAACCAATGCCAGATAGAATCACTCCATTTTGGATGTCATTTTTACTAACGATGTTGGTTAATTCTGTTAACAAATCTGCTTGATATTTCACCCTTACAACAATCACCGAGGAAAAACGCGATGGAAGTGCATAAGCAGTAGCTACAGAGTCATTATTGGGAAGTTTATCCGTTTCTTTAACGGGATTTTGTTTTATTGTACGTATTTCTTGTGGATACGCAATGCAAGAGCATACAATCATGAAAGCAAATAATTTACGAATCATGATCTTCCTTCCTCCTGAGATAAATTTTCCAAGAAAAAAAATAAAAAAGATATGAACTAATAAATAAGCTCCTTTTGCACACGCTACAAAAGGAGCAGATTATCACTTAATCAAAGAAATGAACAAATAAACCATCACGCAATTTAGGCTCGAACCATGTGGATTTTGGGGGCATAAATTTCCCTTCATCCGCAATACGCATAAGTTCATCCATCGAAGGCGGACACATGCTAAAAGCAACTTTCATCTCGCCAGAATTTACACGCCGTTCAAGTTCACCCAAACCACGAATTCCACCGACAAAATCAATGCGTTTATCCGTACGCGGATCATGGATACCTAAAATAGGATCGAGTACATAACGCTGAAGTATCTCTACATCCAAACTCTCGATTGGATCATCTGATTTTGACAAAGAATTAGCAACATCAAGTTGGTACCATGAACCATCCAGATACATCCCGATAGTGCCTTTCTTTGCAGGATGTACAGGATGTTCAGATTTATTTACGGTAAAATATTCTTGTATTCGTTTGAGAAATTCTTCTTTCGATAAACCATTTAAATCTTTTACAACCCGATTATAATCCATAATCTTCAGTTGAGAAGCTGGAAAGTACACAGCAAGGAAGTAATTATATTCTTCATCACCAGTATGCTGTGGATTTGAAGCGGCTCGTTCAGCTGCCACTCTTACAGCAGCCGCAGACCTATGATGTCCATCTGCAATGTACAGCACTGGAACTTCGTTACGAAAGAGTTCGACAATTTCTTTAATCGTATTCGGATTGGAAATTACCCAACTCCGATGACGAACGCCATCAGGAGCGATCAGATCATTCTCCGGCGGTTGCTGAACGATGGATGTAATGAGAGAATTTATTTCTGGAACATCCCGATAAGTAAGAAAGATCGGTCCTGAATGAGATTTTGTAACACGAATGTGTTCGCAACGATCATCCTCCTTATCTTTTCTCGTAAATTCATGTCTCTTGATAATATTACGTCGATACTCTTCAGAGGATGCGCAACCTACTAAACCATATTGTGTACGACCGTTCATTGTTTGTGCATATACATACAGATATGGTTCTGGATCCTGTAATAGAATCTTCTTATCAATAAGCTCGTTGAGATTTTCTTTCGCTTTTTGATAAACTCTTGGATCATTCAGAGGAATCGAAGGGTCAAGATCAACTTCAGGCTTCCCGACATGGAGAAACGAGAAAGGATGCCCCTTGACTTCCTCTCTCGCTTCTTCCGAACTTAAAACATCGTATGGTCTTGCAGCAACTTCAGCAGCATATTCAGGCTTCGGACGGAATGCACGAAAAGGCCTTATTGTTACCATAAATGTCCTTATGCTTGCATCTCAGCGAACGCCTGATTGATTTTCGTCGCAATTTCAATTCCAATGCGATCTTGCGCCTCAACAGTAGAACCACCGATATGCGGCGAAACACTAACTCGTGGATGTTGAATGAGCGCCTGTTGAGCTTCTGTTGGCGGCTCGTTCGCAAACACGTCTAATGCAGCTCCAGCAATCTTTCCGCTATTAAGACCTTCGAGCAATGCAGCTTCATCAATAACTCCTCCACGAGCGCAGTTCACAATCACAACGCCGTTCTTCATCATCTCGATTTCTTTTTTACCAATCACAGGACCCTGTTTTTTATCATATGGAAGATGTAAGGAAATGTAGTCCGATTCTTTCAATACTTTTTCCTTTGTTGTAATCTCAACAAAGAAATCCATTGGAGTTAGCAAAGGATCATACGCTATCACATGCATTCCAAATGCAAGCGCCCGGCGTGCAACTTCTTTTCCAATATTTCCCAATCCCATAATTCCTAGGTTCTTTTTATAGAGTTCAATTCCCTTGCCGTACTCTTTCTTTGGCCATTTTCCCTGCCGGATTTCCATTGTGCTAACGTGCAGGAAACGAGAGACCGCTAACATATGCCCAATCGTCAATTCTGCAACAGATATCGAAGATGCAGATGGAGTATTCAACACAAGAATTCCGCGTTCCTTCGCTACAGCAACGTCAATGTTATCAACTCCCACTCCACCGCGACCTATGACTTTAAGATTTTTGCCCGCTTCGATTACTTCTTTTGTTACTTTCGTTGCCGAACGCACGAGGATGCAATCGTACTCGCCAATTTTCTGGATTAGTTCTTCAGGCTTCAAGGTAAGCTGATCTACAGCATGACCTGCATCCTTCAGAATCTTGGCGCCTTCTTTTGATATTCCGTCTGTGACGAGAATTTTCATTGTAATTCTCCTTATAAAATGATAAAAAAATTATTGAAAATGGATTGTCGTTATTCTTAAAGCTGCGATATTTTCAAACACTGTATTTACCTTCAAAGATACAAAATAAGTATAGCGAAATTATACTTAACCCTCAACTTTTTAAGTTCTATACAAATTATAAAATAATTTTATAGAAAAAAATAAGAATTATTGCTATGTTTTAAGTAATCATATAAACAAACATTCGGAACTAATCGAGGAGAATTTTATGTCACGTGCACACAATTTTTTCGCTGGTCCTGCTGTATTACCAGTACCAGTTTTGGAAGCAACTCGCGATGCCGTTATGGAGTTTAACGGACTTGGCATTTCCATTATGGAGATTAGCCATCGTGAGAAAGCATTTGAGAAAGTTCTAACAGATGCTCAAACAGACGTTCTTTCACTAATGGGACTATCTGCAGATGAATATTCTGTCCTCTTCTTAGGTGGAGGCGCATCATTACAGTTTGCAATGGTACCAATGAACTTCCTTTCCAAAAAAGCCGATTATGTAAACACAGGTGAGTGGGCATCCAAAGCAATTAAAGAAGCAAAACTTTTTGGCGAGGTTGCTGAAGTCGCCTCCTCAAAAGAAAGTAAATTCACCTACATTCCAAAGAACATTACTTTCTCACCAGATGCAGACTATGTTCACATAACAACGAACAATACAATTTACGGAACCGAATGGAAATCCGATCCTGACACTGGCTCTGTTCCGCTCGTTGCCGATATGTCTTCCGATATTTTCGGGATAAAACGAAATTATAAAAAATACAGCCTTATCTATGCTGGCGCTCAGAAAAATTTAGGACCTGCTGGCGTCGTGATGATCGTTGTCAAAAAAGCATGGGCAGAGCAAGCAAAACAGAATGTTCCATTAATGCTCAAATATAAAACACACATCGATGCTGGCTCGCTCTATAATACTCCTCCAGTACTTCCTGTTTTCGTCGTAGGAGCAACATTGAAATGGATTATTCAAGAAGGCGGACTCAATGCAATCCAGGCGCGCAATGAGAAAAAAGCAAAGATGATTTACGACGTTATCGATGCCCATCCTGATTTTTACAAAGGTACGGTCACGCAAAAAGAAGATCGTTCGATCATGAATATCACCTTTGTGCTTCCGAAGCCTGAGCTTGAAGAAAAATTTGTAACAGAAGCAAAAGCAAAGAAAATGCTTGGATTAAAAGGACATAGAAGCGTCGGCGGTATGAGAGCGTCTATCTACAACGCGTGTCCCGTAGAATCTGTGGAATTACTTGCTTCATTTATGGAAGACTTCTATAAAGCGAACAAGTAATTGACAGCTACTAAGCTACTAAAAGGAGCGCTCCAAAAAGGGCGCTCTTTTTTTTGTGCCACGTTAGTATTAGAAAGGATAAAATGCGGAATATTAACTGTTCGAACTCTGCAAATCAACAAAAATTATTCTTTGCAAAATCGCTGGTATAGTTATACAATAAAGGTACTTAGAAGTATAAGAGAAGATAGCATAATAAAATAGATGAAAGAAAATGGAATCAAAATGGTGGCTTCGATACGAGCTGTCGCTCTACTCAGCCACCGTCAGGAGCCGAGGTGTACGAAGTGCATATCGGAGCAACAGCTCTAAATTTTTGTGAAAAACGACCTAAGAAAAATATAGTATGTAAAACGAAGCGAACGAAGCGTCCGCACAAAATTCTGTTTGAGGCTCGCGCTTTTTGCGAGACGAGTTTATTTTGTGCAGCGGAGTGAGCCGATGTTTTACCCATATTTTTCTTGAGTCTTGAACTTTTGGTTCTTTTCTTTCAAGAGAAAAGAACAAATAATGATGGATTAGATGTAAAGGAAAAATAAAAGCACAAAGATAGAATTACACACCCCTTCCCCCTCTACAAGAGGGGAATTTTGCACTGGTGATTTCGATACGAATTACCGCTCACCTCAGCGACCGTCAGGGAATCGGTTGCCGAGTAGCCGTAAGGAGTATTGAGGCAATAATCTTTGCAAGTTTCTAATGAATAATCTGGGTTAAAATGGAAGATTTAGATTTACTCCCTCTAATGGCCATCGTGCCCTAATCCGTAATGTGTCATTGAAAAGGAATACCGGTTCCGAAGGCTGGAAAGGAAAAGGCTTACCCGGATCGTATACCCCATTTCTATTGGTATCTTCAAACACTTTCAATACATACTTCCCTGCCTGTAACATTGGAAAAGAAAAAGTTCCAGTCTTATCAACGACAGCAGTAGAACGTTCAATAGATTTTTCTACTGGGATCGAAATAACATATAACGTTCCAACTGGTTGATTATGAGATTTCAAAGTCACACTACCGCTCACACTTCCAAGCTCGTATGAATCGAGAGTTTGAAAACGCCACTGCTTCAACGAATCTTCTAAAGAGACACTATCCCATCGCTTTATCTTAAAGAGCTCAGCTTCTAATGAATACCAATGTAACCCAATTAACGGATCTACGGGCTGTGCAGTAGATGTAGTTAAAGTTTGCCAATGAACAATAAGAGGAACGAACGATGCACTATCCGCTCTTAAACGCAACCACTCGCCACAATGAGCAGTATCTACAGCATCCGAAAAAGTAAAATGAAAAGATGGGTGTAAAGGAACACCAAGCGTACTATCCTTTATAGAGACACTTTCAAGTTGAAATCGTAGCGAATCAGGAATTGAAGAGCCAGAAAATACAAGGGAATTTCCTTTAGGCGAAATAACATTTCCAGCCGAATCCCTGACGCCATTAACTGTCAAACGATATCGTGAGAGCGAATCCTGTTCCTCTGTGTTTATCATTACACTCGTTTTATTGGAAGTAGAAGGATAAATACTATTTACCTTAAGCAACGCATTTGTAGTAGTATCAAGAATAGAAAAATTATTCACATCAAGAGAGCGAGGATGTAGTGACTCAGAAAATGAAGCGTCAACTTTTTTATTATTGATAGGGTTCACTTTAATTAAAATCGGAGCCGTTGTATCTTCGCGCGCTAATTGCATTATAATATTTGAAAAAGAAGAATCAGACTCACTCAAATTATAGTCCTGCATACACACGCCAAAATCGTCAACACCGCAATCGTAGAGAAGATTCCGATACTCATCGCGAATTGCAAAAAGGCGAACCATTCCCCACGGCAGATGAACAAAAGAGAACTCTCCTTTGACTCCGGTTTGTGTGATAAAATCAGGAGAATGGCGAGCAGGATTTAGTGTATCTTTCGAAAATGAGTCAATTCGATAAGCAAAGATCATCACTCCGCTTTTTGTATCATTTTCATTCCGTGGAATGATAGAGCCGCTCAAGGCGCCTTGATTAATTTCTGAACCAGTCGAGAATGCCAGTGTAAACGATTGAGCCATCCGTGTTTTCGTGTAGTATCCAGTAACATCTGTTCCGACAGTAACAACATAGGTAATATTCGATCGTAGCGTATCTTCAAATACTATGTCTACTTTTTTCCCATGCCATTTGAACTCAAGTTGACCAACATACGGCGAAATAAAAATGGACTCTTCGACGGATCGCTCATCCACATATTGATTAAATTCGATACGAATCCGCGAACCCATAAAATTTGTGCTTCCATTCGCTGGCAGTGTAGAAATTATTGCTGGAGGCGTCCGATTCACCGGACCACCGGGCGGCGGCATACGATTAGCGCAGTCTATAAATGTGCAAGCGATGATTGCTATTCCAATCAAATGAAATAGAGATTTCCATAGGATTGGAAATTTATTCTGGCGCATAAACATCGAAGATACAACCTTCCTTTCCATCTCTCTGCTCAATAAAAGCTCCGTCCGTATATAGCTGTTATTGTTCTTCTGCAGAAATTTTTTGCATTGCAAGACGTCGTTGTTCTCGTCGAAATTTACGATACAGTGCAACATTCCGCTGATGCTCGGAATACGACGACGCAAACCGATGTCCACCAGCGCCATTCGATACAAAATAAATGTAAGAATGTTTTTCCGGATAGAGTGTAGCAAGAATAGACGCTCGCCCAGGATTGTTGATTGGACCTGGAGGCAATCCTATCCGACGATATGTGTTGTAAGGAGAATTCACATCGAGATCCCGATACAACAGTCTCCGTTCTTTCCCAATCGCATATTGAACAGTGGGATCCGCTTCGAGACGCATTTTCTTCTTTAATCGATTCCAATAGACGCCAGCAATACGCGGACGCTCTTCATCCGATATTGATTCCGCTTCAACGATTGATGCGAGCGTCAATACTTCATGGAGAGAAACTTTCAATTGCTTCTGACGCTCTATCAAACTATCCGAATAGAATGAAAAAAGTCCATCAAGCATACGTTTGATAACTTCTTCTTCATCGGGTTGCCAGTAAAAAGAATACGTATCCGGCATCAAATACCCTTCCAACGATGGCGCATTTACCCCGTTTGACACAATGAAAGTCGAGTCATAGCAGAGTTGAAGAAAACGATCTGTGCTAATACCAAGTTCTCGTTCATAACGATGTGCGATTTGTTCTAGACGCCAGCCTTCCGGAATCGTAACAGAGATGACAAGCCTTGATTTCCCCTTGCATATATCACGCAGGATTTGCTCATTGGACATTCCGGATAGAAAAATGTACTTGCCGACCTTTATTGATTTCGTGGATCCTAAGAAACGGCCAGCAAGCATAAATGCCCATTTGCTTCGTACAATTCCTTTTGCATCAAGTGAATCGGCAACCGCATGGAAAGACATTCCCTTAGAAATTGTAACTACCTCGCCTTTTGGATTGCTTATAGAATTTGGCAACCAGAGAACGTAAACAAAAAACACTGCCACTAATATTATTAATGCGGCAAAAAGAACAATCAACTTTTTATTCAATCGCTTCATCACTACTTATTGCGTTCTGTTTTTTCGCCAAGAGAACGTTCTAGAATGCGTGACTCATCAACGATGCGTTCAAACAATCGACACAACGCAGCATTTGAAAGCGGTCCTTGATTATGGCGTGTAACATTATCCATAACTTGTTTTTCACGCTCAGGAGAATAGACTTCTGCACCCAGTTTCATTTTAATACTGCCAATTTTTTCAGCGCATCTTGCACGTTCATTGAGCAACCGAACCAATTGAATATCGATCTCATCGATTTTTTTTCGCCACTCTTTAATTTCATCTGTCTCTTTTGCCACACTCCACCTCACACTAATTGTAAATTTGGTTCTACTTCAATCTCAAAAGGCGTACTAATTCCCCGTCGCAGTCGTTCATATCCAACAAGAGCAACCATTGCAGCATTATCCGTGCAATATTCAATTTTCGGAACGAACAACCGTTTTCCATGCTTCTGTGTTACTTCTTCCAATCTTTTCCTCAACGCTGAGTTAGCTGCAACCCCTCCAGAGACGGCAACATCCTGGACATTTTTTTTCTCCGCTGCCTTCATTAACTTCCCCGCTAAAACATCAATGACGCTCGCTTGAAAACTTGCGCACACATCTTTTACAAATTGTTCATCCGCCTGTGCTGGATTAAATCCAACTCTTCTTAAGTAATATAGCACAGAGGTTTTCAATCCACTAAAGCTAAAGTTCAATGAATCTGATTCGAGCCACGGACGAGGAAATGGAATCGCATCAGGATTACCATCGCGAGCTAAACGGTCGATAAGCGGACCGCCCGGATAGTCAATGCCTAACATCTTTGCAACTTTATCAAAAGCCTCGCCAGCAGCATCATCGAGTGTCGTACCCAGCGCTTCATACTCGAAATAATCTTTTACAAATACGAGTTGCGTATGTCCTCCAGAAACTGTGAGATTTACAAATGGAAACGACGGCTTTGGTTCTTCAATAAAATTAGCAAACATATGAGCTTCCATATGATTGATTCCGACAAATGGAATATTCAATCCTAAAGCCATAGCCTTTCCAAAACTCAATCCAACCAACAACGAGCCAATTAATCCAGGACCATAAACAGCCGCAATTCCGTTAAGAAAATTTTTGGAAATTCCCGCCTGCTGAAGCGCTTCATCAACAATTGGGACAATTAACCGAAGATGCGCCCGAGATGCCAGCTCCGGTACAACACCGCCATGATGAGAATGAAAATATTGCACAACAGTAACATTGGATAATAGTGCGCCGTCTTTTATTACAGCTGCAGAAGTTTCATCGCATGATGTTTCAATTCCCAATAAAATCATAGTAATATAATGATACAGAAAAATGCTACCCGTTGCAATATAAACGCCTGAGTAATGTGCTTGACATTTGTTCGTAAACTTTATATAATTTCCACAAAAGAAGTTGTTTTAGGGAAAAATAACCGATGAACCCAATGTGAAAGGAGTCGTTATGAAACCCACACAAACTTCTCAGGGAACCAGTCCACAATTACCAAAAACATCCGAACGTAAAAATTTATCTCAGAAACGATTGCCCCAAAAATTATACAACAAAAAAATTGATAAAGTAGTGCGGTACGTTGCAGCCGGACGAATTCGAGGAGGACTTTCACCTCACTAAAACCTTTGAAAAGTTTTGGCAGCATGGGGAACGCTTGATATTTGATATCGAAACTATCAGCGAATTTTTGTGGATGAATCTATCTTTATATCCGAATCCTTAGATGACGAGTATCTTGATAATACCGATGAAACATGATATCCACGCGCTTGTAATTGAGTCTGATTAGCTTTAAGCACATCAAGAATCGATTCACTTGAAATAACTTGCGTAACTCCGTACTCGATATTCAACCGACGATTGATATAAACATCATCCGTGTATGGCACATCGGGATCGTATTCAATCGATGTACCTTCTCGAGTTGGAGAAAGATAGTATTCTGCCTTTGCGGCAACGAGTCTTACCATTCCAACCACTTCGAAATTCGGCACACCATCGCGAACCGCTAACGCCAATCCACCGCTAAATCCCCTATTCACAACGGCATCAATTAAAAAAGCGCCAGACTTATCTTTGTTTGGATTGCTTACAATCGCTTTTGTAACGATACATTGTCCTGCAGGATAACCAAAGACATAAACAAAACTTCCCCACTCCAACTCTTTTGCGTGACCAAACGGATAATGCAATGACATCGGTGGAAAGTCAGACATAATGCTTGTTCCGACAAGTGCGACATCCCGTTGAGAATCCTGAACAAGAATATCGAGCTCTTTGGAGCCTGCAATTCCTGCAACATAATTTGATTGGCGCTCTTTATATGAGATTGTATGAATATATGGAGTCGACTGCTGAGCATCATTCAAATAGTAAGTGATAAGAGTTTCGGGGAATGAAATAACATGAGCGCAGGTTAATAGCAGAACATTCGTTTGAGATGAAAAAAGAACTGTTGCCGTGCCCGATGAAGAACGATTGAGAATTATTTCTTTCGTAGCGAAACGTTTTGCATCGTCAGATTGTAACTTCTGCAAAGTAACCTTCGATTCCAATGGAAAGAGATAGTTCCGATAGTACGCTACCGAGCTAATCATTTTGACTGACGAAGAAATTTCTGCCAGCTGCGCTGAACAATCTCGATACGGAAATTCCGAGTCATATTTTCCGTCGATCAAGTTTGGATAAATTTCATGATAAATCGGCCTGCATGAAATCACAATACATACGACGCATCCAATAATAATGTTCAGGCTTATATACTGAACGATTCTCATTTACACCTCAAAAAAGAATGAGCGGGATGTGGCACAAAGTCAACAATGAGTACCTTAACACCACCTGTTTGCGATTTGTTGTCGTGTATGAATAAAAATATATTCCTTTGGCAACAGTATTACTTGCCATTGCAATGAGAATCGCAATAGCTCCAACCTGTACACTATCGCCTGGATTTTGAATAATCGAAAGTAAAAAAGGATCGATGTCTGTAACTCCAACAATTGCCGCCAAACCAAGTAAACCAGCATTACCTATAGTGGTTTTAACAATTGTTGTTATCACAGATAACGCCACAAAAAACAATGCAAATCCTAACGCTGGTCGTAACTCAAATGGGTTTTGAAGTTCTGGCAATTCTCCTGATGCATTGCTGCTCTTTGTTTTCTTTTGCACTGATATTAAAGCGCCTGCGGCAGAGAGTATCAACAGCCGATACCATAGATAAGAAAGAAATCCTGGATTGATAATAAAGATGAGTACAAGAATTCGCAAATACATAACACTACTGGCAAGAAGCGCAGCCTGCAGTGCATCGGCAGAACGGGCTGGAAATTTACGAGCTATACGTCCCACCGACAATGTTACAACAGTACTTGATACAATTCCTCCCAGCAAGCCCGAAAGCCATAAACCGAGCCGTTCGCCAAATTTTTTCTCCAGAAAATATCCTACGAATCCTAATGAAGAAACAATAATCACAATCCACCAGACTCGAGCAGGATTGATAAGGAACTGAGTAAATTCCTTATTCGGAAGCACGGGATAGATAATAAGCGTAATGAGTAAGAATTTAATCAGCGCAAGAAATTCAACTTTACTCAATCGCTCTACGGTTGATTCGAGTTTTGCTTTTTCGGATAGTAATATTGTATTTACAATACCCATCGCCATCGCAATCCAGATATCGACTAGCATTGCAAGCGCACCGGTAATAAAGGTGAGGAGCGCAGAAACTTCGCTTGTCGAGCCAAATTGTTCTACTCGAATTTTTGCAAAGTAATTTATCCCTGTCAGCAGCGCAATTGCCAGCAATCCCATTGGCAACATGAACGATGCTCCAATAGAATAAAGCCAAGCGCATCCAAAGCCAAACATACTAATAATAGGGTGCGTACGAACGCCACCGAATACCAGCTTTCGCTCTCCCTTTGCACTCTCTCGTTCCAACCCTACAAGAAATCCCAGCGCCAGCGCCACAATAAATCGTAACGGGATTGTCCACTCAATGGTACTGAAGCCCATTATGACCTCCAGAGATTTTTACATTCCGCTAATCATACTCACTTTCAATTACCACTATAATTTCTGTTTCAATATAGACTTTTCGTTTACTATTGGCAATGCTATCTCATCATCAAGTTGATATTATTTTCCATTCTGCAAATAATCCAACAAAATATGAACATTTCTTATATAGTAACTAGTCGAGAGATATTCTTCCTGCGTAGGATTTTCAAACGGCGATGTATCATATTCATCGCCAACATAAGAAGATGCGTATGCTTCTGTGGTCGAATCGCACGTCGTCGGTTCTCCATGGTAAGGATTACTAATCATTGCGTGACGAGTTTTCCATCGCCCTTCGCTATCAAGAGCAGCCAGAATATCGTTTACATGGTTCACGGTGGCTAAAGGTTCCTCTATCACTGCCTCTCCTGTAGATTGAAGATATTTGCATACCTGTTTGATTCGATCAAGCGGATTTTGATTCGAATCTATATTTGGAATATAAAAGCTCTCAGAGCGCTTCGGTTGCTCTTTTAGAGTAGTTCGATAAATTAAATTGACTGCGTCGAAATTCAATGGCCTTACACTTCTATAATGTCCCAGAGTATTTTTACTATTGTAATCGACATAGTACAAGCCGCACTTTGTGTTCGAGCCTCGCCGATGAGTATACAATGGTTTATTAGTTCCTACTTCTACAAATTTCGGTAATAGAAAAACACCATTTTCTTTCGAAAGTGCAACAGATTCTATCCAACTAAGCGCTTCTGGAATACGAGCTAGATATTTTTTTTCACCAGTCATTTCATAAAATTTACATAGCGCTGCTATATGTTTTGCAGTAAAAAATGGATCAAGACCTGCAGGTTCATAGGTGCGTGCTGCTGCCGGACGAAGGTCAAATGAATATTGCTGCGACCATCCAGCCTGTGGCGCTGGCATTTGACTGACCAAATAAAAATTCATTCCACGCCTGATTGGTTCATCTAAAGAAGCATCGCCAAAGACTTTTCTATAAGTAATCAGGAAGACAATGTTATTCCATATAACATCATCATTGAAAGTATAGTAAGAAGGATAACTCGGGTACCCAAGCTTGTAAAGTGAATCACGCGGCGGATATCGTTGAGGCCACGCGCCATTTGGATATTGACTCTCCTTAATAAAATTGAGAGCCTTCATTAAAGCGGTCCGAACTTCTGCGGTTGGATGCGTTAATTCCATTCGTAACAAAAACATCGTTGCATTAGCTGTAACTCCATCATCAAATGTTGCATTATCGTAGTAGTAACGAAATTCTTCTAGCCTCCATCCGCTCTTTCCAATTGTTTTGTACCACCTGTTCAACGATTCTTTTCCTGCAAAATCAATAAAGTAATGCCACCCTCCGCACTCGAGTTGACCTTGCGCAAGCGTGTGAGCAACTTTTAATGCAAGGTTAAGATAAAATGTATCCTTCGTGGCATCAAATAAATCTAAAAAAGTCTCTCCCATCTCAATACTACCTTGCCCTTGCATCCATGCCATTGATGGATATGCTTCGAGTTCACCCCAACGACGTGAAAAATCTAAAGCATAGTACCAAACAAATCTTCCATTGGAATCGACTCTTTCATCGAAGTAACGAGTCGCCGTTTTCAATGCAGTGAGAATTTCTGTTCTTGATGGCGTTTGAGCTTGCAACGAGAATGGAACACAAAACAATCCGATACAAAAAAGGAAACGAATTTTTTTCATAAGAATCTCCAAATATTATGGATAACGACAGATATGTAATGAATGAGAACAATTTAAGAAAGTTTCGACTAAAAATTTAAGAGTACATTGGGAACTGGACATCGAACAGAATCAGATTATTCATTCACAAGATTGCATCTCTCATTGATGACAGAACAAGCGCAGATTGTTCCTCTACTTTAGCATGGAGACTATTCCCTTGGGCATCCATTGTTACAATGGCTGGAAAATTTTCTACTTCGACATGCCACATTGCTTCGGGCGTCCCAAATTCCAAAAAATCCACGCCAATAACGTTCTTAATACATCGCGCATAGTACTGAGCAGCTCCGCCGATAGCGCTTAAATAAACAGCGCCGACTTCTTTCAACGCATCTAAAGTCTTCTTCCCCATTCCGCCTTTTCCAATAATTGCTCGAATGTGGAATTTCTTGAGAATATCCGCCTGATATGGTTCTTCCCGAATGCTCGTCGTTGGACCTGCTGCAGTTATAATCCACTTTCCATTTTTGTTCAGAACCACAGGACCACAATGATAGAGCGCAGAACCTTGAAGTGAAACTGGTGAATCATGAGTCAATAAATAATGATGCAGCATATCCCTTCCCATGTGCAATACGCCATTGAGCAATACAACATCGCCCACTTTCAAACATCGCGCCTGTTCTTCGGATAATGGTAAAGAGAGAGCAATTTCTCGACCCGAATGATGCAAAACTTCTTGCCTGGACATTTTCTTTGCCGGCTTTTGATTTCGATAGAGCCAATGTTTGATTTTCCCGGTTTGGACATCGAGCACCATCCCTAAACGCCTGAACGCCCAGCAATTGTATGCAACGCTTACAAAGTAACTCGCCGGCAGCCGATGGTATGCTCCAATTTTACATCCGATGAGTGTTGTTTGTCCACCAAACCCCATTGTTCCAATATTGAGTTTATTGGCATTCTCAAGAATATTTGTTTCTAACTTTGATAAATCAGGATTAGGATTAACGTCGTCGAGTTCACGGAATAATTGTCCTTTTGCAAACTCGTATCCACTTGCTCTATCTCCGCCAACAGCAACGCCAATTGCTCCAACACTGCATCCTTGACCTTGAGCCTGCCATACAGCGTGAAGCAAACATTTTCGTACGCCATTTAAGGTACGATCCGCTTTTCCAAGATAAGGCAATTCACACGGTAATGAATACTGAATATTTTTATTCTCACATCCGCCGCCTTTAAGGAGAAGCTTGACTTCAATGGATTTTTTATTCCATTGATGGAAATGGATAGGTGGAAATCCGGAACCTACATTTGTTCCACTATTTTTTCCAGTTAATGGATCAACCGCATTAGGACGAAGTTTCCCATTCTTCGTAGCCATCTTGACTGCTGAAATAATTTCTCGCTGTAATTGAGTCTGAGACACATCAGCGGGCAAATAAATTTCGAAGGTCGGCATTCCTGTATCCTGGCATATCGGAGACTTGCTTTCGCAAGCCATATCAATATTCAATGCAATTGTCTGCAAGGCAAATGAAGATTGTGATTTTGGAAGTTCTCCTTCTATTGCTTTCTGTAATGCACTTCGGACATCACAAGGTAAATTTGTCGAGGTTTCAACGAGCAATTCATAGATACTCTTTCTGAAGCCTTTCAAGAATTCGTTCTTCTTGCCAACACTTTTGCTTTTTGCTTTCATCGTTAATTTTGCCTTACTGCTCTTCGATATGTTTTTTTTCATCTCACCATCCAGCTATAGTTACCACATATTTTCCATTCAATAATAATCCTGCCAATTCATTTTCTTCTCGAAAAAATTCTTTACATTACAATATAGAAAAGAAGCTTCTAACATTCATTTATGGAGAAACGAACGAATGCGAAAAGATTTGATTTCAATTGCCGATTTAAGCGCTTCCGAATTACTATCCATTTTTAAACTTTCATCTCAAATTAAAAAAGCGCCTCAAAAATATTCAAATGCGCTACGAGGAAAATCTATAGCTCTTATCTTTGAAAAGCAATCCCTGAGGACGCATGTAACATTTGAAATTGGCGCAAAGCAATTGGGAGCACATACCGTGTACCTTACAAATGCCGATATTAGTTTAGGAAAACGAGAAAGCATTTACGATGTAACAAAAAATCTTGAGCGCTGGGTCGACGCCGTCGTGATTCGAACTTATGATCACCAGAATCTTGAATTGATGGCTCAGATAGGTTCGTTGAGCGTCATCAATGCGTTAACCGATTTTGAACATCCCTGCCAGGCTATTGGCGATTTCTTTACAATTATTGAACATTTCAAGACTATCAAGAAGAAAAAATTCGCATGGATTGGCGATGGAAACAATGTGTGCCATTCCCTTATGCTCACGGCGGCAAAATTAGGAATGAATTTTACAGCGGCAACTCCCGCTAATTATTTGCCCGATCCAAAAATTATCGAGCTTGCTCGCGAAGAAGCGAAACGCACGAAGGCTGAAATTGTTCTTACAAATGATCCAGTTGAAGGAGCTACAAATGCCGATGTAATTTACACCGATGTGTGGATTAGTATGGGACAGGAACAAAATCGCGATTCAAAGATGAAAGCGTTTCTGAATTATCAGGTGAATACTGATTTAATGAAGCATGGTAAGCCGACGGCAGTGTTTATGCATTGCCTTCCAGCCCATAGAGGCGAAGAAGTTACTGACGACGTCATTGATTCTCCGCAATCTATTGTTTTCGAGCAGGCAGAGAATAGACTCCATACTCAAAAAGCAATTCTTGCGACACTCCTTAAAGGGAAAAGGAAATCGAAGCGATAGGAAAAACTCGAACGCAAATTAACTCTAAAAACTTTCGAAGATGATTGCTTCGATACGCCTACGACAAGTCAACAAGCGACGCATTATAGTTGCTGGAAAAGAGTGTTGTAGCAATCAACTGAACAAATTCAATGATGTGCAATGCGGCGGAGATACAGTATTCCCATTGCTATCATAGCAATCCATCCTTGAACTTTGACTTCTCCCGAAATAAGCTTTTCCTCAACCTCGTCTATCGTCATTTTCACAATTTCCATCTCTTCCAGATCGTCTCGCATTATTTGAGCTACTTGATGAGCATTGCGAGCAAGAAAGAAATGTCCACTTCCACCGCCATGATTTCCATTTCCCTGAAATCCACCAAAATAAATCCATTCCTCTGCTTCACATCCCATTTCCTCTTTCAATTCTCGTTGTGCTGCTATTAAAGGCTCTTCCCCTTGCTCAATGTATCCGCCAACAGGCGCTAACGATGTTCCTTTTACTGCATATTTTGTTTGGTAAAACAATAACAACTCGCTTTCTGAAGTTTCAGGTAATACTAGGACGTAATCGGGAGAAATAATCCAGGGCCAATCATTTATAATCCTGCCATCGGGCAATTCGATCTGATGACGTTCAACTTTGAGAAATTTGCCATGGTCGAGGACAAGTTCGCGTTTTAATGTTTTCCATTGTTGCATACGCTTAATTCTCTCAATGAATAAATTTTTCTTTGACTGGCATCAGAAATAGGAGAAGGCAGAGGTCGTAAGAAACAAAAAAATGCCGACAGCTATAATCTTATAATCTCAACGATGTTTCTTTCTTTATCATTGTCTCCAACTCTGCCTTTAGATTGGATTTATGAATAAAACCATCGGGGGGAACTCCTCCATTATTTAAATTCCGAATCTCATCGATATCATATGCAGAAAAGAGATAAACGCTTACAGTGGGATGATTCAATTTAACTTCTCTAGCAACATCAAGTCCGCTTCTATCGGGTAAACTTAGATCGATGAGGAGAATATCGGGTTTGGTTTTGCTAACGAGAGCAAGAGCCTCATCGCCAGTTTTTGCGTCGCCAATGATTTCCACTCCATGATTCTTCTTTAAGAACTGCACTACAAGCGTTCGCATCGAAGGAATATCATCAACAACTATTACTCTCAATTTTTTCTTCTTACTTGTCATTTCTTCCATACATCCATCACACACTAATACTATTATTAGTATTTATTTTTTTATTTACAAGAATCCTTAATGGCTTGAACTATTTCCAATATGGAGTTTACAAAATCTTCGTCCTAACGCTCAACAATCATCCACAATGAATTGAATATTTTTCGTTGCGCCGATAGCTACATCCTAAACACTATTATTCTTTTTGTGATTCTACTTCCTTAAATCGCTTCAGCGCCGCATACTTTGCAGCTGCAATAGTTTCACGATTTACTTTTTCATTAACTCTACCACGAGTAATATCTTCTATGGTCAAATAACCATTCATAACGAGAAGCTGAAGCACCATGTCGTTGATGATTGTATCCCGACTATATCCTTCCGGAATATAAAGCTTATTTGTAACATCATAAAATTCATCTGCAAATTCAGGATTATTTGGCACAACCATCAATTGTTCATACGTTTCGCTGTAAGTGTTCAACTCAACATTGATGTTCGGCGTTATGAGAAGTGGGCTAAATTCTTTTACAGGATCAACACTTAGAAATCCCTTAATGTTCGAGATATCGATCGGCGTCGTCTGATCATCAATACGAACAAGTTGAGCCTTCTTCATCTGCTCTAACTGGAAGAGAACAAAATTGTATCGGCAAACCTCACTGTTATGTTTATGATCATTAAAGATGTGGCTGTACTTTTCGTACACTTTCTTCTGTATGAGATTTTTATTTTGGTTCACATCCTGTCTGAATATTCGAACCTCTTGAATCATTGCACGCATATCTTCTGCGGCTGCCTGCGGACCGGTAATCTCCTTCCCCTTACGACCTAAATCAGTTGAGAGAATACCAAGACGAACTTTCTTGCCAGCTCCTTTTCCATCCTTGCCGCCTTTGAGAATTTGAATAAGGTGCTTGCGCCCTTCGATTTGTCCTTCCTCTGCAACAAACGGTTGTCCAGCAGGAGTGCTTGCCAACGCATTAAAGAGTGATTCAAATATCATTCGATCCAGCATAATTTCAGCCTTCGTCTCGATCGGTTTTGCAGGATCGTCTGGATTTGGCATCGTGCAATGAGTCGTCGCAATGAATCGATTCTTAATAATATCGAAATTCACCTTGAGAATTTTGTATGTATTATTATGCTGTCGGAATACTTTACCAACGAATATCTTATTCACAACATCTTCAATATCGATCTTATCGATCATTTTATACGATGCGCAGAGATAATACTTGCCGGT
>Ga0208825_1000576_pt1 | contig 33914 bp, 33 predicted proteins | sample AD_UKC113_MetaG_FD_184450 | JGI IMG/M metagenome (GOLD analysis project Ga0208825, IMG submission 184450) | Active sludge microbial communities of municipal wastewater-treating anaerobic digesters from Hong Kong - AD_UKC113_MetaG (SPAdes)... | ecosystem: Engineered > Bioreactor > Anaerobic >... | reverse complement strand
TTAGGTGGTTGTGGTTTAGGTGGTTGTGGTTTAGGTGCTTGTGGTTTAGCAGCAAATGAAAAAGCAGTAGAAGAAGAAATAAAATATAATATCACACAGACGATAAATGTAATGATTATAAAAAACAACATTTATTATATTAATTGTAAATTAATATACTATCATCGATTTTGATTTATCGCATATAGTTTGTTCATCTATTTTAATATGTAATATTGATAATTCACCACTTCTTTTTGGAATGTGTTTTATTCGATTGTTTCGTAGTATCAACTTGCATAATTGTTCCATTTCAATTATAGAAACTGGAATTTCAGCAAGACGATTTGATTCTAAATCTAATTCACCTAATTTTTCCATTTCTGATATACTATTTGGTATACTTTGTATTCTATTTATATTTAATCTTAAAAAACTTAATTTTTTCAATTTACCTATAGATTCAGGTATACTGGATAAAAAATTATTGGTCAAAAATACAAATATCAATTCTTTCATATTACCTATTGAATCTGGTATGTTTTGTATTCTATTATTTTCACTATATAAATATTTTACATTTGTTAATTCACCTATATTTTCAGGTAAACTAGTTAATTCATTATTTCGTATAATTAAACTTTGCAATTTGGTTAATAAACATATAGATTCAGGTAATTGATTTAACTTGTTATCATTGATATATAAAACTTGTAAATTATTCAAATCTCCTATATTTTGAGGTAAATAAGTTATATAATTACTAGTTAAACATAAATTATTTAATAATTTTAACTGTGATATAGTTTTAGGTAAAATTGTCAATTGATTTCTTGCAACATTTAATCCTATTAATTGATTTAAATTACCTATAGAATTCGGTAATTTATTTATTCTATTTCCACTTAATAACAAGTAATTTAAATTTATCATTTCTCCTATAGATTCTGGTATACTATTAAGTATATTATTATCAACACATAAATATTTTAGCTTGGTTAATTTACCTATAGATTCTGGTATTGTTGCAAGTTTATTCCAATCAAGATGTAAATTTGTTAAATTACTTAAATTACCTATAGTGTCTGGTAAAGTTTTCAATTCATTATTTACTAAATTTAATTCATATAAATTATTTAAAATTCCAATAGATTCAGGCAATTCTTTTAATACATTATTATTTACATGTAATTTAGTTAAGTTATTTAATGTAGATATAGTATTAGTAAAATAATTCCACTTCAAATTTGATATACTCAATTCTTTTAATCTTTTCATTTGTTTAAACTCGTCTGTATTAGGTATATTTATAAAATTTATTTTGTATACCCATTCTTTCATATTTTTTGGTAAATCCTTGTATAATAATTTAAAATCAAACTCGATTAAACATTTATTTTTATTAAACCACAATCGGAAATTTTCAGAATTAAACAACTTTTTCGTCACTTTTAATTTATTATTTTTATAAATATATTTCTGAAGTATATACCATTCTTTACATACTTTTGAACATTCTATTTTTTCTTTAAAAGTCAAGTAATTAAATATTTCAATCCATAAATCATGATTTAGATTCATATTATATATTATTCAAAGAATTTCTTTAAGTAATTCTTGCAACTTGGAATTTAAAATTGTTAATAATTTTAAATTCCTGAAAAAACTTTTTGATTTTCATAAAGTGTTTTATTTTATGGGAATGAAACCAGATTAAAATTGCAAATACCTTAGGTATTTGCAATTTTAATCTGGTTTTTCAATTCATTTTTTATTTTAAAAGTTGTAAATGTGATTTTCATCTTGTATTTATTCTTTTGTAAAATACAATGTTAAAGAAAACTGAAATATTGTATTTTGATTGGTAGTTGAAAAGATAAAAGAAGAATATTTAAAATCCTGAAAAACTTTTAAAATCTAAAAGTTTTTTCAGGATTTTAAAAGTTTTTTGAGAAAAGATAATAGAAAAATTTTCGATTCAATATTTTTATTTTTCATCTGTAAATCTTTTTATAATTTAAATTGATGTATATCAGAATAAAAATGACTGATGTAACCACTACTAATCATCTATATAATGGTACTGAAGAATTTATTAAAAAAGCCAATCTTTACATACCTATTATTAAAACTGTACATAAATTGTTAAATAAAACTGAAACTAGTTCAGATGAAGTTATTAGAAAAAGAATGGAATACATTAGAGATATATTTTGTCATCAACAACTAACTGAAGTGTTAAAAGATGAACCAGATGTAGATAAAGAAAAATTACAAGTAGCTCAATTTACTTTAGACCATTTAAAACGACATAAAGCATTTGGAGTAGATACATCTTATGGAAATGTTGTTAAACAAATAAATTCTATATCAGGTGAATTACAAATTGTATTGAATGTATTGGTAAGTAAAACTGAACATGAACTTCATGATACATGTATTGAATTTTGTAAACATATGATTCCAATAATATGTGTCTATAATTCTCGTTTAAAATAAATATTTTATATTATAAATGTTGACTCATGTTTTATTAGATTTGGATGAAACCATTATTTGTTCAACACGTGCAGACTTTCCTTTAGATACAGAAAATTATAATCGAGTTAAACATTTAACCCACCATATTAATGACCCTTTTACTATATTTGAAAGACCTCATTTACAAGAATTTTTAGATTATATATTTAGTCATTATAAAGTATCAGTTTTTACGGCTAGTTCTAAAGATTATTGTCTATTTATTATTGATAAATTTTTACTAACTAAACCAGATAGAAATATAGAATTTATATTTTTCTCTTATCATTGTGAGTTGTCAGAAAAAAGATATGCTGGGAATAATAAACGACTTGATATATTTAAAGATTTTGATTTATTAGATACATTTCCTTTAGATAGTACTGTTTTAATAGATGACAGAACAGATTGGGCAAAAGACCAACCCGAATTGGTAATTAATATTAAACCATTTCAAATAGATGACCCTGATTCAGAAAATGACATAGAATTAGTAACTGTCATGGCTCAATTAGATATTAAAAGATTAGAAGAAAAATGAAATTTTAAAATTTAAAAGTGTTAAATTTTAAAATGTTATTCCCCATTCGTTGTATAACTTGTGGTAAAGTAATTAATCAATATTACCAAGTATATTTAAATTTAATTGAAAATGGTAAAACAATTAAAGAAGCATTAGATTCTTTAAATATTACTAGATATTGTTGTCGTCGTATGTTTATGTGTCATAATAAAGACACATTTGAATATATATCTCAATTTGATAAGACAGATTTTCCATTTATCCACGATAAATTTGAGAAAAAGACTAGTATAGAAAATGAAACTGCTCAAAAATTTGCCGAAGAAACTAAAAATTCTGATTCCGAAAATTCAGATAATGAAATACCAGATGATGACAACTTTGATTTTGAGAATGATAATGATATTATTGAAGAAGATTTTGACGATTAAGTGCTTCCGTCAATTTTTCAATACTCGAGATAAGTGATGTTAATAATACCTTTATATCTTCTTGTGATTGTGGTGGTGATTGTAGTGGTTCTTCTTCTAAAACATTTGATTCAATTTCTGGTTCATGTTCGACAGTATGTCTAGATTCAGAAATTTCTTGAAAATTGTCCAACAATTCTTGATATGTATACATAGTAATTTGATTTGTATTATTATACACTATATCATATAATCGTTTTGAAATTAGACATTTATTTAAAATATCCAATTTCAATTGTTTAATTTTGTTTTTTTCAGTTTCATACTTGTTATTTTTAATTGTTTTTACTATAAGTTCAGCACTTGTTTTAAAATCATCTAAATCTAAAAATAAAAACCCTCCATTTGGAAAAATACTATTGGTATTAAAAGCACCACTATAAAATAAAAATGTATTGCCTAATACTCCATCATAAAATTTTTCAGTAATGTAATTTAATTTATAAGAGTTTTCACAATTGAAATGATATTTATATGGTAATATACCATTATCCTTTTTATACAATGGCAATTCTCCCAAATGATTTTTAATGCCCCATCTAGATAAATTTCCTTTACCATATATGTCTAGTTTAATTTTGTGATTGTAATTTTCTTGAAGATAACGAATAAAATCGATTCGTTTCATTTGTCCTTCATCTTGATATTTATCTGATAAAATTACTGAAATTGTATCTCCTTTTGTTTTTTCATCAAAGGTACTCTCTTTGAGTTCTTCAAAAGTTTTATCAAGATGCCATTCAACAAAATTTAAACATTCTGGTGGTGATACAACACTTTTAAATTTTGTATAATCTGGTTTAGCCCAATCTCCCCATAAATGTAAATTTTCTTCCATAAAAGGTTCCATTCTAATAAGAATAGTTTTTTCATTCATAAAGTCGAAATTACCTTCAGTTGGATTGGGTTTATTAAACACTATATAAAAATCAGCTTCTTCTCTACAAGTCGTAATTTCTATATTTGGATAATTTACCTTGTCCAATTTATTTTCCCAATGATTTGATATAGCTTGATTTGAATCCCAATTACATGTCAAATAAAATTTTGTCATTTTATATTTAAAAGTTTTGTTTTAAATATAATTTTAAAAGATTTGGGATAAATATAAATATAAATGGATTATGAAAAAGAATATGAAAATTATTTATGGGAATACAAAAAAGTCCCATATCATGTGAAAAAGAAATTGGTAAATATGCCAAATAACAAAGGTTTTATATGTAATGGAATATATATGTATGGACATCAAAAAAGTACAAGTAATAAAATCAATATTTTATTCGAGAAACGGTATCCGTATATTTATATTCATGAAATTACATATCGTAATTATAAAATAATTCAAATGAATATAAATACAAAAGAGAAACAATTGATTAGTGATACATTACGTAAAAAATTCAAACCAATGTTTACGCGTACTGATTAATCTTTTGTTGAAGAAGAGGGAGGTCGATACCATAAATCTTGTCTAAAATATTGTTATTCTTGATGAATAAAGTAGTTGGTAAACTAGTTACATTGACAAAGTTGTTAGCAACATCGGATTCAATAAAAATAACATTTTCACCATATTGATTAGATATTTGCTCAAATTGAGGTTTATATGCTTGACAAGGACCACACCAATTGGCATATACTTTGAATACCAATAAATTGGGGAGATTTAAAAGTGCTTGAAATTCTTCAAGCGTATTGACATGATAGACTGGCATTTTATTTATTACGAATTACTTTTCTTAAAATAGCAATAATTAATTACACATTTGTATTAAAAATGATTTTTCAATTTTTAATATTTATTAAAACAAATGCAAGCAACAAAATCAGAATATGATACTATGAAGTTAGCAGACTTGAAACTTTTAGCCAAGAAACATAATATTAAACGTTATAGTACTATGAAAAAAGGTGAGCTTGTATCTCATTTGAAATCTCAATTGGGAAAAAATATAGATGGTGATGAATTTACTATTCATTTTAAAAAATCTCCTTATAAAATTTTAAATCAACTGATTGAAAATAAAAAATTAATCATTTTACAAAAATGTAAAGATAAAACTGGTAATTGGATTTTATATCACCCCGACACTTTAATTGTATTTGTTAATGTTGATACCAAAAAATCGGACCACTATATAGCAGTTGGATATCTAAATGAATCTATTGTTTTACCTTTAACTAAAGACCATGTTTACACTTGCAAAGATTGGAACTTTGATTACGCATTACCTGAAAATTTGACAACCAATGATATTGATTCGTTTCAAAATATAGAATTGGAAGAAATTGTAAATAAGGCAAATATAGATGATGATGATGATGATGATGATGAATATTTACCCAATTATGATGAGTTATTGTGATCAAAACCATTTGTTTGATATTTATCAATTATATTTAAAAAGGGAGCATATATATTTTGTTGCATGCCAAACAAAATAGCTGGGAATATCATTCCTGGGTTACTTTTATCCAACATATTTTTAAATGAAAATGTATGAAAATAAAATATATAAAGTAATATAATATTAACAAGTATTTGTACACTGGATGAAATTATAGAAAGTATATTTTCACTTATAGGTTTACCCTTAAACCATTCTTTCAATTTTTTATTTAATTTTCTAAATACAAGTTCAAGTATTGTACCTAATATAATAGCCACTAATGAAATTAAAATGGCTTCTCTAAAAAATTTTATATCACCTTTCATTTATTTATCGTGATATAAAATTTGTATAATTATACGCTCCACCACTATAATCATATCCAAATGAACATGCATCATTACAATATTGACAATTACCATGTGCAACACAATCGCTACAATCACAATACATTTATTTACTTATAAAACTAAAATTTTATTCTGATACATGGCTTCTTCATTCAAATCTTTTATTCGTTTACCTAATTTACTCGCTATATCAATTTCATTTAACATGGCTTTATTAGGTATTCTACCATAACACAAGTTATTTGATTGGTTAATAGCCAAATCTTTGACGAGTGTATAAAAATCAATAGATAATTTATTTCGTTTTGATAAAAATGTAGTGCTATATTTATCTACATTTTTACGAATTTTATTATACATGTCAAATTCTTCTGGGTCATATCTAAGATAAAAAGAGTCGGTATGTTTAAATACTTGTATATATATACTTTTAATTAAATCTTCTTTACTTTCTGATATAACAAACGGAATTTCGAAATGAACTATACAATTTTTTGATACTCTATCTCTAATTTTTATAAAAGAAGAAATGTATTCTATTGTAAAATATTCTTCAAACAACTTTTGAAATGTTTTATAATCTAACCCAAAAAAATTCATTTACCTTTTCAACTATTTTTTTCTTAAATTTTCATTTCATTTTTAACAATAAAATGAGTCTAAGTCATTATTTTGAATTAACCCCTGAACGTTATATGCGCACGTATTATGGTTTTCCTACTTATTATAACTGTGTGAACAAAATTACTGATGTACCACCTAATACTAGATACGAATACAGTTTGTATGATGATGGTATAGAAAAACCTTGTTGCTGTCCTAATCATATCGATTTTATGGAATGGTTTACCCGGAATCAACGTCTTTTAAATTCGTAAAATAAAACCATGTTGTTCCTAAAATATAAATCCAAAGTACTACCACAATCACTGTGAATTGAATTTTTTGAATCAACTTGTAATCTTCTCTTGGACATTGATATCGTGGCCATGTGATAATTTGTCTACAAATTGGACATATTTTCTTTTTAGTCATTAAAAAGCAATCAACATGTATAGGGTGTTTACAAGGTTCTATATATTTATTATCCGTTATAGAGTAATAACAAATGACACATTCGTCATAAAGTGGAATAGTTTCCTCTTCATTCATAATTAAAAGTTATTCCTTCTTTTTATAAATTTTCATTTTCATCTTTTAATTTAAATAAATGTTGAAATATCTTTTATTCATTATTTTAATAATCTGTATTGCACTATATAAAAGATGTAAAGCCTGTAAATATGATATTGTATTATTTGATGGAGTAAATGATGTCCCTGTATATACTTATATTCCATCTAAATACGATTGCAATTCTCCACTTTTTATAGTTATCCATGGTGCTGATAGAAATGTTCCATCTTATAGAGACATTTTTATCCCATTGGCTGAAAAATATAATGCAATTATAGCTGCTCCAGAATTTATTACTCGTAAATATGGTAGTGGAGGTAATCCAAAATCAACCTGGACTTTTAAAAATGCTACTCTACTTTTCAACTCTATACTCGATGCATTTGACAATCCTAGATTTGCACTTATAGGACATTCTGGAGGAGCTCAATTTATATCTCGTTATACTTCTATTGAAACTGCGTTTAGTCAGAATGCGAGTGCAATAATTGCTGCTAATGCCGGTTCTTATACATTTCCAAATAGTGATTGGAAATGGCCCTATGGGTTTGAAAATGTAAATCCAATTATATTTACATTTCCTACTACAATTTATTTAGGTAAAAATGATACTAAAAGAAGTAAAATATTAGACAAATCAAATGAAGCAGATTTGGAAGGTAAAAATAGATTAGAACGGGGTAGAAATTATTATAAATATTGTAAACAATTGACCCAAAAAAATAATTGGCCTATGATTTGGAAAAAGGTTGAAATAGATGGTATTGGTCATAGTGCGAGTGGTATGTTTAATAATGATGTCATGTATAATATTTTGAATCAATATTTCACAACTCGAACAGAGGGATGAAATGATTTATTTTACCATCATAAACATAAATGATAAATAGTTCCTTTTTAGTTATAGGATTTCCTCCAGTAACTTTTACAGGTATACCATAATTCATATTTGAAAATGGAATACATGTAAATGGAAATGCAGGAATTTCTTGATTAAATTCATTTGTATTTGATTTTTTAATTATCCAATTATATAATCTTATAAGAGCCTCATCTAATGTTTTTGTCATTTGAGCTAAATAATTAATATGATTGTATCGAAGAAAGAATAATTCAGTTGTATAATTTATAGGTGGCTGTGTTTTTAATTTTGTATCATACAAGTTATTGTAAATCGTATACAAAATTTTTGTACAAACAATTTCTTGATTAGGATATTCTTTGAAATCTAATATGGAATTATAAAAATTTTCAAGGTAATTTTGTAAACGATAATTTACAATACCTTTTCTATTATTCAATAGATGAACACGTATCATATAATTTATTCTAGACCTCATTTCAATTGATTCGATTTCAACTATTTTGGGATTAGATTGAACCATGAAATTTATATTATAAGAAATATCACCAGTTTTATTTATTATGGTATGTTTTTGTAAAAAATTATCTACCAATACCTGAGTTTTACTAGTCGTCGATGAATTTTCATGGATATATTTAGAAAATAGATATAACAAATATTCTAACAAATGTATAGAAGTTCGTTTATTATACACAAAAGTGTCTATTGCACTATTACTACCTATATTTTTACCTATTTTGGAAAATATTTGAAATCCTTCCTTAGTTATATATGCATCTGTACCATGAGGTTGAAGACTATATTTTGCTATAAATTTGTCGACACCTTTAATTTCTGGCAATGTTTTTTCTATAGGTACATTAAATGGTTGTATAGGTTGACAATAAATAACAGCATCTATACCTTTGTATACAAGATATCTAACTTTTCCAAAATTATCTATATATTGACTTGAAATATTTTTAACATCAGGTGGTTCAACTGGTTGAATCAGTTGATTACTTTGATAATTTGGATACATTTGTAAAAGTTGTTTATATAAATTTATAACAATATCATCAGTACTATTGAACAATGTCATTGTTTTAAGAGTTTTAGGATTAAATCGAATAATTAATTCACACGAATATTTATTATCCCATATACCACCAACATGTTCATAAATAAAAATAGTTTGTCTAGATTTTAATGGTCCAATTATATAATTACTACTAATTTCATGGTTGGGTAAAATAAAGTTTCCATGTGGGTTTCTATTATCTCTTTGAAATAAAAATATATTGACATTGTAAAATTCTTCCAATGCTCTAATATACAAAAGTGGGGATAAATAATGTGTAGTATCAGCTATATTTAATTCAATTTCATTTACACTTAGATTATAACATTCTTGTTTACATAAACCATTTCCTTTTATAAAACTTGCTATCAATTTGCGTTCTTCTGTTATAAGTTGCTCCCTTTTAACTTCATCATTACCAAAAGAAAGTATATTATTCCAATTCAAGGCATCTAACACACATTCTAGAAATGAAGACATGCCTAATATTGGATTTTGAAAATGCATACCTCGACGATAATATTCATTATTCTTATCTATAATAGAAAGCAATTGTTTTATATTTTCTGGTAATACACCATAAGTACCAAATTTGGCAAATTTCTGAGTCTGTAATAATCTCTCATATTCTTGACCACTTTTTTCAATTTCCTTATCTTGAAAATATTTATTATAATTACTAGTTGGATTAGATTTTTGGTCCAATTTAAAACAACAAGGTAAAAATGGATATTCGACATTGTTAGATAATTTATTGACAACCATACCTGCAAAAGGATATTCTTCAGAATCACATTCAAAATATTTAGAATTATCATCATCCTTTGGAAATTCTAATTGAGATGGTTTCTTTTCATCGTAAGATTCTTCTGATATTAATTGAGGTATTTTTTGCTTTGCACATAATCTAGAATATTTTTCTAAAAATACATTTGGCATAACATCTGTCAACGTTTCCTTTTTAGAAACAAATATTTTTGTATTTACACCACCTATATATTTAGAATATTCTTCCGTGAGTTCTTTAACATGTTTATTATACATAGTTATAAATTTCCCAATCATTATTTTGAAATGATTAATAACATCTATATTAGCACCTCTAATAATTTTAAATACACTTATAGGCTCCCCAATTTTTATAGAAGAATATTTTAATAATTCAGTTTTAGTAGCAGCTCTAGTAGACACATGACACACAAATCTATTTTTTGTAATAGGGTCTATATAATGAATAATATTATGAAATTTGGTTTTAGTTATACTAAGATTTAAATCAAATGCTAATAAATTATCGTTTGAATACATGAAATTTTTCAATACATCATTAAATAATAAAACATCTTTAGTTATAACTGGATCTAAAATTTGGTGTAATGCATAAAATTCTCCAGAAATTTTATTAGTTGTAACTAGTGTAGTAAAATCTATATCCCAATTTAAAACACCCTTTAGATTTTCAACAATTGAATCAACATTGACATTATTTTCTATATCCATTTCAATAACTATGTCATTTACATCATTTTTTCTTATCACAACTACATTGTATAAACGATACCACATTAATTTTGATGTATTTTTATATACAATTTCTTCTATACCATCTTCTTCTATATCATCCTCATCATTTTCATCTTCTTGAATATATTCTATTTGAGATTTTTTATACAAGAGAACAATACTATTTTCATAATTAGGTACATTACCATTCAATACAAAACTTTTAAATATTTTACTATATTCATTATATATAGCTAAAGGTATATTTTCTGTCAGTATAATTTTATCAAAAAGATATTCAAATGGATAATCAAGTTTATCAGATTGAATTGTAACTGTTATATATTGTTTTTTTTGAACAAATTCAGTTGTATCATATACATCAACATTTTCAAATTTTAAAATTTCTGAATCAAATTTTTCAATTTCTTGTTTCAAATGTGTTGGTGGTTTATAATCGATATCCTTTTTCTTTTTATCTAAACCGGAAAATTCATGGGGATACAATTTTTCCAAATTATTTATACTCTCAGTTAAATCAGAATTTAAAATTTTTATCAGTTGGTCATCTCCTTCAGTAATTTCGTATATATAATTTAACCATATATTGTATAATTCTTGTGGAGTCAAGTCATAATTTGGGGTAATATATTTATAAAAATTGAAAAATGTTGTGTTATTTTTATATTTAGATTCAAAATTTTTAAAAGCTTCTTGTAAAGGTATGATTTTTATATTTTCAGGCCATTCCTTTTCTTTATATAAATTTGATGGAACTTTAAATTTATTCAAATATTTAGGTTGAATATCATAACTAATTGCTATTTTATTTTTTATAGTATCAAAAGTATCAAAATTGTGTAAAGTAATTTCATGATGATTGGGTAATTTCATTTATTACTTTACACAATTTATTTTTTTAAATCGAACCAAAACCGTTTTAAACATCTAAAATCTAAGTGTAAATGTCATCTCAAACATCTGAATTACCAGTTGTATTTGCAAAAAATTTAGTTAGAACTCAGGTTATAAGTGATGGTAATTGTATGTTTCACGCTATTTTATCTTCATATTCAAACAAATATATAAAACTTTCAGATGATGAAAAAATTGAATATGTTAAACATCTTCGCGGCATGTTACCAGATATTATTACCAAAGATATTTGGTTAAAAATAGGTTATGGTGAAACTAGTCGTCTAGAATATAGTATTGTACTTAATGATATCCTTCATAATATATATGAACATATATTAAATGACCAAGGATTGATATATGAACAACTTGGATATTATATAGGTAGAAATGCACCTATTTGTAGTTTTATTTGTAAAAATATTACAATAGAAAATATTGATAATGATATTCTACCTAATTATAAACATGATAAAGATGTATATTTTGATGCAACTCGTTTTGTCAAATATATTGGCAAATTTTTCAAAAACAAGTTTGGTAAAAATTTGAATGAAAATGATTACTCCAAGTTTAATTCTCTATTAGAAAAAGTTTACGAATTTTTTGAACTCATTGCTAAACTTTCTATTGAAATTGCTTATAATCATTGTAAACAACAACTTGGGGATAATCATGTATGGTTAGGTACTGAATATATTTCATTCATTTCTGAAATATTTAGTGTTAATATCTATTTTATAGATGCCAATACTGGTTTACCATATGTATTTGGTGATGAAAAATTGTTTCCATATAAAAAATCAATTATACTATTGTGGATAGATTCATGTCATTTTGAAATTGTTGGTATAGTAGAAAACGATTCTATTAGACGAACATTTAATTCCGATGAATCACTTATACAAATGATACACACATATACAATCAATCCTAATCTTGCTAAAGAAATGTTTTCAGAATTTACCGTTAATTAATTTTTGATTCATTAAATAAAATCAATATGAATCAAAAATTTTATTTTTCTTCTCATACAAAACGTGGTTATTATCCTCCTGGTCCTTCGTATGGAAATCATGGATATGGTTATGGAAATCCACCAGTTATTATGACCAAACCGTTTTTTTATGTTGATTCATCTTCGGAATCAGTATCTGAATCCGATTCATTTGATTCAGACATTGAATCATCTCCCATTGTAATATATGATTTTAATTCTGATACAGATTCTGATTCAGATTGATAACTTTTTACATCACATAAACACATTTTTTTAGGAACAAGTTTTACAGTCAATTGTTCAAATTGTATTGTACTGTTATTATTACGTCTAAGTGGTACGACAATTTCTTCATTATCTATATTTTCTATCAATAATGTACCCCCAGTTGCTATTGTATAACCATACTTGTACAAATCATTTCCATAAATTTCAAAATAATAACCGTAATCTGGATAAATTTGTAATCCAGTTGTAAAATATTCAATTCCATCCTCTTCCTTTACTTTATCTAATAATTTTACAGTAAATCCAATATCAGACACTGAATTTTTATATGGATAATCAGCTTCTGGTACTAGTTTATTACAAATAAACTGTGGAGCTTCACAACCTTCTGTACAATCTAAAGATTTAGCTCTTTGAATTTTATCTACTATTGTTTCCAATTTTAACAATTCATCTATACTAGATACTAAGTTACCATTTCTATTATATAAATCTCCTAAAAATGTTAAAGCATCCATATCATACCAAGTATACATATATTTACTATATCCACATATTGCATAATATTTTTCAATATAATATTTGAAAAATTTAACAATTCTATAAGAATTAAATTTACAAGTTAAACTAGTACCACTAGATTTAATATTTGGTTTACTACCTTCAAAAAATCCTCTGCAAAAATATTTAGTTTTAGTTACTAAAGAATTATACTTGTCATTTTTAAATAGGTTTATCATATGTCTATCTTGAATAAAGAAAATGTATTTACGACTCATGATAAACCATTCCAAATAATTTACATAATATTTAGGGTTATTTAATTTTGATTCAATTTTATTAAAAAGTTTATATTCATCATCATTATTGATATCAATAGTAAGTATTTCTTGACCATTATAATATTCTAATTCTCCTTTAGAAAGAACCCAACCATAAATATATTGATATATTTCGGGTTGATTATAATATACACTTTGATTGAGCAATTCTTTCATAACATTTTTATACAACATTTTATGTTGAGTTTTAAATACACCATTTGTTTCTAAATCAGATATCAAATTATTCAAATCTTGATAATCGTCTTTTACTTCATGAATTGGTTTATAAAAAAAACTTGATAAATAATTCATTTAGTAGTACCATCTATTTGATTAAATATCAATTTATTCGATTAAAATTTCTCTATAGTGATTTTTAAAGTAAAATTTCAATTCATTCATACATTTCCATTTACCCAATCTCCATTTATATTGCTGTGATACATAATCCTTTATACCTAGACCAACAAATAATAATTCATCCATAGGTGTCGACATTAATTTTAAATAATATAATGAATCTATATTAATCAAATCTCCGTGTTCAATCACATAATCATAATCTTCAATTTTTTCAAACTGTTTTCCACCATGTTTATCCATATTTGTTACTATATATTCTATACGTTGTCCAGCTGTAATCAATTTACCTCTTCTTCTCATTTTTTCTGACAACTGTACATTTGCTGGTAAAGATTTTAACTTGTAATCTTCCTCATTGTCACATTGTAAATCCTTTAATCTTTTATTTCTCTTTTGAACATCATCTGACAACGGTCTTACTTTATAATCTCCAACATCACCAATAGATTTTGTTATAATATAAGATGCCAATGCATTTTTCATTATAAACAAGTCATCAATTCTACTTAGAATATTTTCTAAAATTTCATTCATATCTTTTTTATAAAGTATTGCCATTACTGTATCTTTATATATTTGTCTTATAATATCTGCATTGTCACGTCTAGTTAAAAGTACTCCTCGAATAGTTAATTTATCAGATATGTGTCCATCTTTATCTGCTTTAAGACATATATATCTCTTTTTAGTTAAAATTAAAAAGCGTTCATAAATAGCACTTTCAAAACTCAGATGCATAGGTTTCATAAATAGACTATTAATTTCTTTTTCAACTTTTTCACAAAAGTCCCAAAGTTCACTACATTTTTTATCATGAAATTCAGGGAAATTTACATAGACTGAATCTGTATTTTTAACAATCAATTCACCTACACCCGCATGAAAAGTACCATCTTCTGTTTCGATATCGTATACATATATATCTTCTGCTTCTTGAATTTGGGTGATTTCCACATTTGAATCGACATCTTCACAATTAATATCAATTTCATAATATCCATTTTCACAAATAACAAACGACATATTTGCAGAATAAATGGATTTCAAAATAAAATACATACCTTGGGCTAAAATTGGTGTTTTACATATCACCTTATTTTTATCACAATCAAATGCATCAAGATAACCATATAAAAATTCAAATTTGGTTTCTATATTAGAATTTAAAATAATTGTAGGAATACTTTCTGTCGATTTACGTAAATAATATAATAATCTTTCACTTCTAGAATATAACATGCCATTTTCAACATTAAATTGATATTTATCAATCAACTCATTTTGAACTTTGACATTTGTAGTTTGGAGATATATAGTATTACCTTTAATAAAATTTTTACAACCTATACACAAACCTAATAATCTAGCATATTGAATAGTTATACTATATATACATTTATTTGGTATATGTGGCCATGAATGTAATAATTTTTTATCTTTAACATCCAATGGTTTAATATATTTACCATTTTCATCAATTAATGAATGGTCTTCTGTAACTTTGATAAATGCGTTATTTGTTTTAACTTGATAAATTTTTTTGTTTGTTTTATGTCTAATAACTCGTCTAATTTTAGTCCACCCATTTTTAGACCAAATATATCCATCATATGTAGATTGTTCTTTACATGATAAACCCCAAGTTCCCCACTTAAATTTATTATACGATTTCCATTCACCATTATTTAACTTTTCTATAGTTGTAATATGAATTGCATTAGTGCGTGGTATTTTAACTAACAAAGGTGTATCACCAGTTACACTATCACCATATACCAATTTTGCATTGTAATGTTCTTGAATATATTTACCAGCCTTTATAATATTTTCTCTACCCATAGCCGTCGTACATTGTGCACCAGGTAAAAATGGTAAATAACCCTTTCTTGTTCCATATGCACCATATACACTATTGGCTGATACTTTGTATGCTAATTGTCTTTTTTCCAAAACTTGATATTCTAATTGAAGATGATTTTTTTCATCTTCAGTAATATCATCTTTTCCCATTTCTTTTTTCAATTCCTTTTGTTTTTTCCTTGTATTAGAACGAGCTTCGAGTAAATCTTCTAAAAGTACTGGAACAATTCCTTTTGGATTTTTTAAAAATCTATAACGATGATGTTGACATACAATTTTATCTGGTTTCAATTTCACTCCACTATCATCGTGTTCACAACCTTTATGTTCAGCATATTCAATAACATTACACAAGTCATCACTAATAGGGTCATCGTCCTTTACCAAAGTAGAAAAACATAAATTATACGCTATAATAGTTGTGGGATACAACGATGTGAAATCGAATGGAGTAATTTTATCATATACACCAGGTATAGGTTCTAATACAATGGCTCCAGTCAATTTATCATTTTCATCGGCTATATAACCATCTTTTTCAACTACATAACCTTTTTGTAAACACACTTTATAAATTTGAGAAAATACTTTAATTTGTTGTCCTTGAGTGTATAAAGTAAAAATAGGCACATTACATGTTGTTGCCATTTCAACTAAACCAAACCAAGTTTGCAAATTGTAAAATAATTTATAAACTAAAACACTATCTTGAACACAATATTTACCTACAATACTTATAGCATTTTGACTAACTTCATCATTCACATCTTTCATACCAATTTTATAACATTTAAAAATATCTTTGGCTGTTAAAGGGTCTTTTGTTTCTCCTACAAACATATCTGATACCGTTTTTAACTTGTAATTATTTAATTTATAATCTCTTTGAATAATAGGCAACATATCTACATATAAACGACCATGTACATCTAAATATTTAAAACACTGATTTTTATAAGCAGTACTAGACCAACGAATTTCTTTTTCTTGAGAAATTGAATCGTTATAACCTTGAATAGTAAAATCGTAATATACATTTGTTTGTCTAGATCTTTCAATCATATATGGTATATCAAAACTAAAAATATTATATCCCATTAATAATTGTGGGTTATGTTTATGAATAAGGTCAGTAAATGATAAAAGTACATTACCTTCATTACAACATTCTATAACTGTTATAGATTCGTCTAACAATTTTGGATTTACTTTACCCAAAGTTATAAGATATTTATAATCAGGTTCAATGCTATCAGTTTTACCGATAACACAAGATATCTGAAAAATTTTATCAGCTGCTAATAATGCATTTGGCATTCTACCTGGATTGCTTGAGTTAGCTTCCAAATCAAATGACATGACAGTAGCACTAGGTACTTGTGTTTTGTTATGAACTGCAACAATATTTTCATATTTGGCAATATATTCAAAATCACATTTACTTTCTCTATTTTCTGATTCGACTTTTCTACCTCTGAATTTAATCCAATTAGAAGTAGGTAAATTTTGATTACAAATGTATTGCAATACTGGAGATGCATTGTTTTCATGTACCTTGAAATGAGTTTGACGATTTAAACTTTTTATAGTATATTTGTTCTTTACATATTTTTCAAAATTATAAATCGAAATCTTTTTATTAAAATGAATTAACAAATAAGGAAACAATTTATCCTTCCACTCTCCTTCTTCTTGATATTTATGATTATAAAATAATTTCTTTCTCTTTACATATTTGATACTGTCTATATCACGAAACCTATTCTTAAAATCCCTTGTAATCTCTTGAAGTAATCCATTTGTCCATGAAATATTTGTGTCCAATTCTAAATAAATGTATGGCTTGAATCCAGTAATTTTTAAATATACACTTTGATTCCCTTCTGTTAATCCATAACAAGAGATGGTCATATCTGATTCGTTATCTTGGTGTCCCCACCAATATGTAAAAATGTCAACGAGTTCCATTGGAATATTATAATTATTTCATTAAATATAATATTCATTTTTATTGTGATTTTTCTAACAAATTATTAATTTCATGTATATTCATTTTGGAACGATTTATCATATTTGATACCATATTTATAATCATTTCTGGATTTAATTTACAATCATTTTGTATAAAATTATAGAAAAAATTAATCATAGCATCTTCACTAAATATTACCTTCCAATTATATCCACCAAATTCTTTAAATGGAATCGAATTTACTATTTTAATTAAAATTTCTTTGAACGATTCGTATTCAATTTGTTTAAGCTGTCTATGAATTTCATGACGTTTATCAAATATATAATCTTTAACAATTTTATCTTCTTGGTTATTAAGCAAATAAAAAATATTTGAAGCAATTATATCTTTATCAATATTTTCAAGAGGAATATTGGATAACAATTCAGTTATTAGTTGCAAATTTATTTCAGATACATTTACAAAATAATTTAATTCCATTTAATTAATCTATTACGTCTTTATATTCAATTTTGCTATTTAAATACGTACAATTCCATATTAAGAATATGGTATTCAAATACAATCCTCAGCATCATGTTATTACTAAAATGAAAAGTGGGAAACAAGGGTTGGTGGGTATGATTTTAGATAAATCAAATAAAAATATTAAAATTTATAAATTCTCTTCCATTTTAAACATGTTAGCTACACATGAATACAATATAATGTCTTCATTAAAAACTGTCAACCACATTACTCCATATTTTACATCTTGTTATGAACTTGTAAATCTACCAGTCAACCAAAATTTTAAAGATGATGACAATCCCTTTGAATTAAATACTAAATACAAATATTTTGTAGATGTATGTATTTCTGAATATGTTGAAAATGCACGTAAACTTACCACATTTATACGTCATTCTAAACAAGTTTGTGATAATATAATTATTTCTCTTGTAAAACAATTATTAATTGGTTTATTGATGGCATATAACAATTGTAATTTTACTCACTATGATATTCACTCTGAAAATATCTTTGTTCAAAAATGCTCTTATAACGATGTATTTATTTGGTATGATAAGACAAGTGCCACACCATATGTAATTCCATCATTAGGTTATTTACCTCGTATTATTGATTATGGTTTTAGTTATTCAGATGGAGTCAAGGGTACTAACATTACTTCACCATTAGATTTTATGAAGGAAGGATATTTTTCTGTACATCCGGACAAATTTGTAGACTTTAAAATATTTTTAATAAGTATTCTTGAAGACTTGTATAATTACCGTTCCAAAGGTTATTTATTCACATATTTGCGACGCATTGTTAAAAAATTATACAAGGATACAAATGTAGATTGGGAAAGCGGTTGGTTTGTAGATAAAAAATCATCTGCTTCAAAATTTTTATATGAACATATGGTAAATAATGAAAAATGTTTACATTACTTGTCTAGTTCTCCAACTATGAATGAACACTTTTATTCGATGCTCGAATATTTCCAACTACTTATCAATACACCATTAGATACGGATCCATTACCAGATAAAACTATGCCACAGTTATTTGATGAATTTGTATTTGGTTTTAAAGAATTTTATAAACATTTTATCAAACTTGAACATTTGTTTGAAGACAATAATAAAAAGGAAAACGAGTATGAACCTAATCCAGATATGGGGTTATATATCATTCGACAAAGTATTCAATTTATTATTCAAACTAGAGATGAATATATAAATGAAACTACAACTAAAAGTGCAGTGAGAAAGTTTCAAAATTTATTATTTGAATCTATTTGTTCAAACAAAAAACTTCATTTCCCTAAAATCAATTATGAAAAGTATATTGCTTCTATATATATCATGTCTAACGTATTTCAATCATTATTGTATCGAGAATATAAATATCGATGTCAATATGTTGAAAATCAATATGCTACTCTTCCAGTAGACAATTCAAATGACATTTTCTATATTATTAATCATTATCTAGATGTACCGTATCATTATACAACTGACACCCGTTTCATTGTCATGGATGAATTTAAAGGGGTATCTAGTATATATAATTTAAACCAAGACCAATGTAATAAAATTAACGAATCACAAGAAATGGAAATTGTAGATAAAAATAAATTGATTTACGAATTTATCCAAAATTCAGACCCAAAACAAACTACAACAAATAACATTTCAATCAGAACTTTAATGTATTCCAATGAACAAAAGATTGATTCACCTAATAATAAGGTAGGTATGAGTAATTGGTCACCTAGTGATGATGAAGAATATGACAGTGATGACGAAGAATATGACATTAAATATGATTGGTCTATTAAACGTGTAGATAATATTTCAGAAAAAATTCCATTGGAAAATTATGGAGAAACTTCTGAAGAAGAAGAAACTTGTGATGAAGAAACTTGTAACGAAGAATCGTCTGAAGATTATTAGAAATATAATTTAAAAACTAGTTATATAAATTATATAAATGAAGAAACATTTGGTTATCAATTATCATAATAAATTGGTCAATAGATATACAAGAGGAAATGGTTTAGTTAAAATTGATGTTGTAAAAATGTATAAAGGCGGAAAAGGTAGACCTTATATTTTAGACAAATATTATCAAAATGGACAAATAGTTAGATTTTATATGAAACCTTGTGGGTTAAAACCACACAAGACAATAACACTTGCATTTTAAAATTTTTAAAATCTCTAATAGAATTTTAAAAATTAATCAACAAATTTCCAAACATAACCGTAAATACTTTTAATCTGTCCTTTACAACATTTTGATATTGATGTTATATTTTTCATATTTAAACCCATTGATATGGCAGCTTCTGTTAAACTAGCAAAAGTTTGTAAAATTTCACCTGTATTTATATCTCTTTTTTCAACCTTCAATTTTTTATTATTAGCTAATGTGACTGGTTTAACATCACTTGTATCACATTCCGACGCATATCTCCATATATACCCGTGAACATAGTTAAGATGACCTTTACAACAATGCAAAATATCACAATGTGCTGAACGCAATAATTGCAAATCTTTGACTGCTTCTGCTACAGAATTATATGTTTTAATATATTTACCATCTAAAGAATATTGATGTATACTCACTACATTTTTTTCCAATTCATAACCATGACACCATTCTAAATTATTTACATTATTATTTGTTTTATCTCCATCTTTATGTTTTACAAATATTTTATCTTGTGGATTAGGTAGAAATTGATTTGCAATTAGACGATGTAATGAAACGTTTTTACCATTCAATTTGATAAAACAACCTCTGTCAATTGTATACACTTTTAAAATTTTTTTTGTCTTGGTATTATATATTCTTCCATCACGATGTATTAAGTATTTTGGATATTTTTTTAATAATACAAATTCCTTTAACTTTATATTTGATATTTTTTCATAATCGTTATTGATATATTTAAAATAAAAATTTCCGCTCGGTAATTCAATATAATCAATTTTATCGTATAAATATCTTTCGGGAATATTCATAGCTTTAGCAGCATCTCTCAGTGAATAGAATCTTTTAATAAAGGTGTCAGTATCACAGTTCCATTGTTCAACTATATTGCCAGTATATTTTCTATCTGGTTTTTTATAAGATTGTTTAACAATATCGGAATGTGTAGTCCATTTTAAATTTTCTACACGATTGTCACATTTATTTCCATTAATATGTATTATCCAATCTAAATTTTTAGGTTTATCCATAAACATTGTTGCGATTAATGTGTGTACAGCTATTACTTTTATATCATTTGACGTGTAAAATCTGTAAAACATGTATTTACGTTTTAGAGGTGTAAGAATTTTTTGAGTAGTTAAATTTCTAGCACGTCCTAATGTACTTATTTCATAATTTATAAAATCATTATCCAATTTAATCTGTTTCCACGTTTCCAAATCTTCCATCTCCATTTTTATAAATATTATAAAAAATTATAAATTAGAATTATCAACATATCGCCATTTGTAACCATATGCTAATTTTGCATTTCCATTACAACATTTTGAAATCAATTTGAAATTTTTCCTATCAAGACCTAAAGATTCAGCTGCATCTCTCATACCTGGAAATATTTGTAAACATTCTCCAGTGTCTTTATCTAATTTTTCAACTGGTTTATTTTTATTATTTGCCAAAGTTACGGGTTCAATATCTTGTTCATCACAATCAGAAGTAAAACGCCAAATATATCCATGAGCATATTTAATTTTTCCCTTACAACATTTTGATATATCACTATGTTGAGAATGAGTTAAATTTATACTTTTCCCAGCACTTGCAATAGATGGAAAAGTTTTAATATATTTGCCATTTAAAGAGTATTGATGAACACTTAATTTCTTATCTTCCATATTAAATTTACAATATAATTGACGTGTCAATTTATAATTCATTTTTTATATTGACATTGCCATTGCCATTTATAATTATATGCTAATTCTATTTCTCCATTACAACATTTTGAAATTAATGTATTATTTTTTCTTTTTAGACCTAAAGATTCAGCAGCATCTCTTAAACAATTAAATACTTGTAAACATTCTCCAGTATCTTTATCTAATTTTTCAACTGGTTTATGTATATTATTTGCCAAAGTTGCAGGTTCAATATCTTGTTCATCACAATTAGAAGCAAAACGCCAAATATATCCATGAGCATATTTAATTTTTCCATTACAACAACTTGATATATCATTATGCTGAGATTGAGTTAAATTTATACTTTTCCCAGCACTTGCAATAGATGGAAATGTTTTAATATATTTACCATCCAAAGAATATTGACGAACAGATTTAGTTGTAATATTTAAACCTGTATCATAAGCATGTGATATATTTTCAGAATGAGTTGTCCATTCTAAATTATCTACATGATTATTTAACTTGTTGCCATCTTTATGATTAACAACTTTTTTATCTTCTGGATTAGGTATAAATTGAATTGCTACTAGACGATGTATAGGTATATTTTTATCATTTAAAATTATAGATAGGTAACCTTTATCTAATCTAGGTTTCACGAATAATTTTCGTTTGTAATTATAAATTCGTCCATCTCTATGTATTAAAAAATTAGGAAAATCCTTTATAGGTACAAATAAGTTTAGTTCTTCTTCATTCATTTGAATTTTAGGTTCTGCATATTTGAAATAAAATTTTCCACTTGAAGAATTTACATAATTTGTTCTTCCAGATAAATTTGCTGCAAAATTTTTTTCTGAAATTTCCAATTCTTTTGCAGCTTCTCGAATAGAATTAAATGTTTTAACAAATTTTTTTGTTTCATAATTCCATTGTTCGATACTTTTACCAGTAGATACTCTATTTACATTTTGATGAGCACGTTTAACATTTTCAGAATGACTAACCCATTCTAAATTATCAACTCGATTATCATGTTTGTCTCTATTTTTATGGTCAACATATTTATATTCTGGATTATCAGGTTTGTCTAAAAATAAATTAGCAATTACTCTATGTACAACTACAGTTTTTACAAAATTTTCACCATAAAATTTACAATAAGAATAACCATCTTTACGATTATTAATAGTTAATAATTTTTGAGTAGTTAAATTTCTAACACGTCCATGAGAACTCATTTCATAATTTAAAAGTTTCCCATCAATTTCAACTTGTTTCCACAATTCCATTAAAATTTTATAATATTATTTAAATATATAATTCATTTTTACATAATTGTATATCAATTTTTTTAAAATTTATAATTATACTAAAGATAAATATGAGCGTTTTATCATTACAAAAATCTGTCCGCACATGCCGCGTGGACACCGGCTGGGCGTCAAAATTACAGTCTGACCGTTATTTAAATAGTTGCCAAGTAGTTTGCCCTGTTTGGACGGGTACCGATCAATATGGCCGGATAGTCGCTCCAGACTCGATGATGATTGAGACAGCGGGTTGTCGCAGTGCTCTTGATAGGGTCGACGTTGAGAACTACCAGCGCCCACAATACTTTGAGCTTGTTAATCTTGATGGTTTTGGTGTTCAAGGTAACATTTACTCTGATGATGCAAGCAATCGTACAGCCTTTAATCAAAACTTGTACCAACTTGCCGGTAGTCCAGGTTATGACTATGGTGCATTCGTTCAACCTCGTTGTGTTGATGGGGATGACCGGTATACTGAATTCAATCATGAGGCTCGTACCATGTGTCGTTAAACTTTTAAAAATTAATTCAAATTTAAAGATATACAAATATAAATTGTCAACATAGCTCAGTTGGTAGAGTTTCTGACTGCAGTATAAAGTAATCAGATTGTCCTTGGTTCAAATCCGAGTGTTGACTTTAAATTTTATCATTACAATCAAATGATAAAATTTTAATTAGATTGGTTTCCATTTGTAACCATATGCGCTTTCAACTTTTCCAAAATAACAATTAGATATAATTTTAGTATTTCGTTTATCTAAACCAATAGCCATAGCTGCATTAGATAAAGTTTTATGTTCCATTATAAATTCATCATTTAAAGTATATTGTCGAACTTTTCTATCTTTATGTTCTTCTTTTGAAACAAATTTTATAGGTGTATCATCATTTTGATATTTCCAAATAAAGTTGTATGCATAACGAACTTTTTTATCACAGCATCTTGTAATTAACGTAATACAATGTACTGGAATATTTAAATCTAGACATGCATCTGTTATAGATTTGTGTAATTTTACAAATGTTCCATCAAGTGTATATTGTTTAACAGGAATTTTACATGGATTTAAACCAGTATCTATAGCATGTTGATTATTTTCTGAAACAGTCATCCATTCCAAATTGTCTACATGGTTATTCAATTTATTACCATCTTTATGATTGACAAATGGTTTATTTTCTGGATTTGGAATAAAATGTTGAGCAACCAATCTATGAATAGCTATATTAATATTATTTCCAAGACGTACGTACATATAAGTATTTTCACGTGGTTTTAACAACATACAAGTATATTTGCTATAAATTCTTCCATCTGGATGGATATAATAATTTTTATTATTTTGAATTTCAACAAATTCTGATAAATCATAATCTGCCTGTTTTTTTGATTCTGGTTTATCTTTATATTCCAAGTAAAAACCATATTTTTCGTCGCGTGTTTCAGCTAATCGAGTAACTGTATGTATAGACATGTTTAATTTTCGAGCTGCATCTGATTTTGAATGAAATTCTTGTAACAATTTATTTGTACCAGATTCATATTGTAATATTACATGACTTATAGATACTCGATTTTCATTTTGATGAGAGTGTTTGACATTATCAGAATGATTTATCCATTCCAAATTTTCTACTCGATTGTCATTTTTATCATGATTAATATGATTGACATATGGTAAATTATTTGGATTTTCTATAAAAATTACTGCCACTAAACGATGAACAAGATATGTTTTTCTTTTAGAATTATGAGTTAAATGACACCTAAGATATCTATATTTTTCATCTAAGCTCATCAATTTTTTAGTTTCTAAAGACTTTACATTACCTAGATTGCTAATTTCATAATTAAACTTGTTCCCGTTCAAAATTATTTGTTTCCAAATCTCTTCTTTACCCATTGATAAAATTTTAATTTCACCATCCAATGAATTTTCATTTTTAAAAAACTTTCAAATCTAACCTAATTTTGTATTTAAAATGATGTATATGTTTAATAAAATGGAAGAAAAACTTGAAGCTATATATTTAATCATAGATAAATTTGCTACAAACTTAAAGACTGAAATTGAACGTATGTATAAAGAAATTGAACCACAAAATCCTAACAATGACCTTAAAGTCCCATCAAATATCAAGGATGAAATTATAAAACTCAAATATGAAATGAAAACTAAAGATAACCTAGAAGAAAAATTTGCAAACTGGGTTTATACATGTTTTTTATGTAAAGGTTATAGACAACATAATGATTGGTGTCCATCGCTTAAACATGCTATACAATCAAATCCCCAAAAACCATATACAATGAAATTTTCATGTGGACATTGTGGCCATGGTCGTAATAGTAGTGGCGAATATGTTATGTGCCATGCATCAGATTGTTGGTGGAATTTAAATTATGGACATTGTAGTTGTCATAATAGTGATATGAGTCATTCACCAGATTGTCATTATCAATGGAAATTGAAACACAAATCGTGATATATATTTTTTATTTTTTGTAATAAATTTCAGGAAACATACTACTTTCCATGACAATTCTAAAGCATTTAATCTTTAAATATTTTTCAATAGTTTCGAGTTTTTGATTCAATTTAGAAATAGTGTTATAATCATTGAAACCAATATTATTAATATCAAATAAAATACTGTTCACTTCTCTACATACTAATTTTGCTTTGTGAATTTTAAATAAATCAATTTCGATTCTATCTCTATATTTATCCAATTTTGGTTCAAATTCTAAACATTTTTCATATTTTTCTAAATTTTCTTTTGCTATTTTTTTAATATTTGGTCTACAATGTTCGATATCAGCCAAATATATAGGGTCATATACCTCCATAGTTTTTACATTATAAATTTTATCACATTTTTTACATTCTACAATGTTATTTGACACTGTACACGAATCATTACATAATTTACATTCAATCTTTTTATCACTTTTTTTCAACATGGTAAAATCGTACAAGATTCTCTTTTTATGTTTTTTATAGTCATTATTGAACCAAGGTAATCCCAAAATTTTTATAGTGTCGAATAATGTAAGTAATTCATTACACTTTGTATTAGGACAAAGAAAATCATTGATAGAAGTTTCCAAATTTTTTCTTAAACATAATTTGCAACAACTAAAATCACAGTAATAACAAATATATGCATCACTATGACACATTTTATCACAAATAGAACAATTCATATTGTACAAACAATGACAATTTTTACATGATTTTTCATCTCGAAGACAATCAATACATATTGTATCTTGACAAGAGATACAATATGCCACGGAATCTTTATGTTGACACATTTTTATTACTTTTTCTTCCACTATATCTTTTTCATTTTTAATTTTTATACAATTAAGCATAACGGTCAAAACGAGCATTCACACGAGGAACACCCATACTAGCTTGAGCCCAAGCCATTTTAGAGGGATCGAAACAATTGCAGTCACCCGCTCGGCCACAGTTGCGTCCATTACAAGCGAACTTGAAAGAATATTGAGGTCGACGCTTGTAACCACAATCTAAAGTACGAGATGGGTCTGAAGAACAATGGCCACCATAATCATCTAAAACTGGGACAGGGTTAAAAAGGATATCATTATATACAAGTTCATTAGTGTACACATTTCCAGGTGCTAATATTGTACGACCTGAGGTATTCGTATCATATCTTGAACACATTTTTATTTATTTAAATTAAAATTAAAAAGTAATTTGCAATTTTTTATTTTGCGTGAACCATTCCAATAAATATTTACAAATATCATTTTTACCCATATTGAATACATTATAAATTGTTTTAATTTGTTTGTCATTTAATTTTTCCAGTTCATCTTGTGTAAAAGTTTTATATACTTTATCTTTAATTTTATTAGTCATTTCAGTATTTCCTGGTATAATAATACCACCTGGTATAATAATTTTAGTTAATAAATTACCAGGAGTGAATGAAGTACATTCCATACCTTTACCTTTTCGCATAACTGCTAAATTTTCAGTAGAACGTAATAATAAACTCTTTGTTAAAAGATTATATATTGCATAATATTCTAATGGAGGTTGACCAAAACGTTTTCTTATCAATTCATTCATTTCGTCCATTTCTTTAGGATGTGATACACTGGTAATTTGAATCCATTTTGAACCGTCGTATTGTAAAGGTGAAAGTACATTTCTAACTATATACCAGTATTTATCATTGTGTATTATAACAGTATCAAATACTTTGAGTATCCATTTTTTAAGGTCTGAAGTAGAAGTTGAAGTAATGGCGTTTTTAATCATTTCATCTATATGTTGAGAAGAAATTTGTTGTAGCAACAACATTTTTTCATTATCATCATTATTTTCTATAATTTTCTTTACAATGGTTATATCCTTTTTCTCCAAGTAATTGGTTATAAATTCATTTAGTGTTGTATTCATTTGAACCCAATGGTTTTTGAAATAAAAATTGTCAAATACATTTTGACTATAAATGAGATAAATATTATCATCACTAGCATAATTTATTAAATTTTCTATACCCATATTATTCTTTATATATTTGGAATGTAAAACCATTTGAGCCAATACATTTTTAACTTGAAATTCTTGTATTTTTTCATCAAATTGGTTACAGAATTTAGTCAATTCTTTAATATTGGTATAACTTGAAGAATTCTGAAGGAAAAATTCTTGGATACATTTTTCTATCTTGGATTTATACATATCATCGTATAATATATTGTATGAATCGAAATTTATAGTCTTATCTGTAGTATCTTTGGCATTACATTTAATTATACAAGATGTATAATCACATTCTCTTGAACCATCTATTCCATTAAGAATATTGTTGTTTTCACTATTCAAAAAACAATCAAAAGAAATTTCTTTAAGTATGCGTTCAATTTTTTTAGTTTGATAATCCTTTTTCTCTGATATAGAATACATGTACAAATCGATGGAATATAAATTCTTTTTCAAATTTTCTGCCAAGTGTTTATCTACTTGAACAATTTCAGTTTTCTTAGATTCTTCTTCTAGTACCATTTTACCCAATTCTTTTTCTAAATCAGCCATCATTTCATCTTCATCAGAATCTAAACCCAAATTTTTATTACTTTTTTCTTCCTCAAGTACCATTTTTTCCATTTCTTTTTCTAAATCAGCCATCATTTCATCTTCCTCATCTTCATCATCCGAGTCTAAACCCAAGTCGTGAGCCAATTTCTTTTTATTTACAACAATTTCTTCTTCAGAATCTGAATCTAGGCCTAAATCATTTGCAAGTTTCTTTTTATCATCTTGTGCCATTATAAAATCATCTATTTCTTCTTCTTCATCATCAGATACTTGTTCAATTTTTTCTTCACTTTCATCTTCATCCATATCCATTTCTAATTCCATTTCTTCAGCCAATTGTTTTTCCAAATCATTCAAGTCGTCCCATTCACTTTGTAATTGTATATTGTCAATTTTTTTGGGTATAGACGCGTGCATGTATATATTTACAACTGGTTTTTCCCCCAAATCGATAAGAGCTTGGTGTGAATATAAACGTATAGTCCGAGCAATTGCTTGTTCAATTTCTGTAAAATTCCAAAATGGAGTCAATATATGAATATGTTTAACATTTTTAAATGTCAATCCTTCTGATGTAATTCTACTACCTATAATAATTCTTATATATTCTCCTCTCACATTATTAGGAGAATTAAATGTATTAATAATATTCATTGTTTTAACTGGATTTGACAATTCATTAGTAATGACGGCATAACGTTTATTATTTTTAGTTTTTTCCAGACCATTATTGGTTCTGGTAAAACCCACCGCATCCATTAATTTTGTCAATACCATTAAACCAGAACCTTTTACAAAGGTATTGTAAATAAATATATTATCATTAGGGTGTTCCAATATGTTTGCCAATAAAGATGCATATTTGGTTGAATATTGTGCGATATATTGAATCTTTTCTTCCACTGAATTTAATGTTTTAAGATGGTTCAATATATTTTTTATATCTAATTTTCCACCCCAATTTCCACTATCATCTACCATTAAAGAAGCTTGACGAGAATGTGAAAATATACCCTTTTTCTCTTTATCATCAAGGAGAGCCTTTGTATAACTATTTGTTTGAAATACAGACATATATGATGGTACTACTTTAAAAAAGGAAAGGGTGCCTATACCAGTTTCTCCGATAAATTTCTTTTGAATATCTTCAAAATTACTCCTAAAAAAACTAACATAACCAATCAATTGTTTTTTCAATATATCCAATTTATTATTATACAATTCTTGTGTCTCAGGATTGATAAAAGTAGATATAAATTGATTTCCAACTGGTATTTGTTTATCGATTGGTAATATCAAATTCATCAAATATGAAATTTCAACTATAGAATCTTTAATAGGAGTACCTGTTAAAAGTAAAATTCTCTTATCATTTAGTATATGAAATAGATTGTGAAATAAAGTATATACATTAATACTTTTATCAAAATTTGGACGAATATTATGTGCTTCATCTATTATAAATAAATATCTATCAAAAAGTAAATTAACCTTGTCTATAAATTCATTATTGTTTTTGGATTGAGTTTTAAGTTTACTGATACGTTTGGCAAATTTTATATAAGTAGTAAATTCATAATAACGACCATATAATTTTTTGGAACGTATTTGTTGAATACGTTTATTTAATTGATTGTGCTGTGCATGTTTATACTTGTCTTTTGGTTCAACACATACATTAACTAATTGTTCTATATATTGTTTCTCGATAGCCCCACCTCTAGTAATGACCAATGTTTTTCTAACACTTTTAGTTTCATGTAATTTTTCAGATATAGCTATAGATGAACACGTTTTACCAGTTCCTAGACCATGATATAATAAAAGTGATTTATAATCAGTATGACCATTCATAAAACGTGATACAATTTTTTGATGTTTTAAAAGAGTATCTGATTTCAAATCTTGAAATTCATATTTTTTATAAATATCGAAACTAAAATTATCAGCATCAGTTATTATATCTGGGTACCTATAAAAAAAGTGTTGCATATTTATTTATAACTAACTTACAAGTTATAAATAAAAATTACCTAAATTAATTTTGATAATTATATACATCATATTCTTCTTTATCATTGACCTTTAATTTTAAATTGTTTGACAATTTTGTACACAAAAATATAAAATCATTACTATTTACAATTTTTTCCAAATTTGGATACATTGTTTGTATTTGTTTTTCATATAATTTAAAGTATAAATAATCATGATTTTTACTCTTTGAATAATCTATAGTAACATTTTTATCGTCAAATACGACATATTTAATAAAATGAACTTGAGCAGCTTTTGTAGAACATAATATATCAGATATAACATATAAACGCATTGTACGAGGTAAATGATTTAAAATATAATAAGAAAATACAATCAAATCTCTGCGACCACCATCATTTGTATTACATTGATGAATTTGTTTACATTGATATCCACTTGTTTCAGTACACAGATTTCGTATATTGAATTTTTTAGCTAGTTCTGATGAAACTCCTGAACGGTCAAAATCATTTAATAAACATAAATGAGATGTATCAATATATACTACTCGATTTTTCAAAGTATATGCCAATTTAAATGGTTTTTTAATACATTCAAGTATACGCACATTTCCAGTATGTATATCATTATGTCTTAATCCAAGTTTATTCATAGCCATCAAAGTATATAAAGTTTGAAAATAGATATCAACCATATCTGTATTCTTTTTGGCATTATACATAAAAGTATTGAGAGATTCTGGAACAAAAGCAGTTGTAACATATTTTGCTATATCAGTTTTAGTCATATTAATATTACTAATTTTAGGTTTCAATTCATTCACATGACATATACCAGAATCAATAGGTATCAATACATTGGGGGAAAGTTTGTTATTAAAAACAAAAGGAATAATAAAAGTATAAATATTCCATTCACCGTCTAAACAACTAAGAAGTTCATGATTTTTAAAGATGTGTTTTTCATCTACTTTCCAAATTTTTATAATAACATCATTTTTAGATTGTTGCAAAATTGCACTAAATATACCAGCTCCAGATGCTCCTGGGCTACCCAATTCTTTAACTGATGTTATATGTAATTTACAATCAGTATTCGCTAAATTACCTTTGGAAAATTTAAGTGTATCTGTAAAATTTGTTTTTCGATTATTAATCAATTTATCAAAATCTGTCTTTACAACTTGAGATATGACTTGTTTAGGAGTTTTATTTGTTTTTATTTGAATAACAGATTCTGGTTCAGGTTCTTCATCTAATAATTTGGATACCCATTCCGGTTCAGGACTGATTACTTTACCAGTTTCTATTGTTTCAGTTTCCCATTTAGATGATGGTCTAGACAAAGATTTAAGTGAAGATTTAAGTGAAGGTTTAGGTGGACTTTTAAATTTAGGTACATTTATATTTTTATATTTGGAGATAATTTCATCACAAACTTGAGAGTTTGTTTTTTTAGTTATTTTAACATTACATTTTCTAGCAATTATTCTAAGTTCATCTCTAGTTTTTTTGTTACATTCATCTATCGTTAAATTTGTACATGGATTTGCAAGTATAAACTGAGTCAATTCTTTTTTAGTCAATTTCGTTATACCTTTTAGATCCATATCTTTTGCAATTTTCAACAATTCTTTTTTGTTCTCCATTTTATTAATACGATTTAAATAAAATATGTATCGTGTTATTTTAATATTTGTTATTTTTATGTTTATTTTAATCCTATTGTGCTCTCAAAAAACAGTTGAAAATTTAGAAACTTCAACAAAAAAGGAAGAAGAAAAGACAGATGCACCTCATTTAACCAAAATGTTAAAACCTACTGTCGTAGATAATAGTGTATATGATATACCAAATAATCCAGATGATTATCTTGTACTAATTACTGCTACTTGTTCAGGTTATATGGATTGGCAAAGTTTAGCTGCATATGAAAAAATTAAAAAAGTTTGGCCAGAAGCTAGTGTTATTCGCTTATTACATTGTAGTGTAAAAGATAGAGAAAAATATAAATATAAACATATTGTACCTAGTGTATATACTACAGATTGTTCTATTCATCCTCGTTATAAAGATGACTATCCTCCTTTAAATCGTCCAGTTGCTGTTCAAGAATTTTTTGAACAACATCCTATCGAAACTATTAAACAGAATTGGATTATTATTATGGATTCAGATACTTTATTACGTAAAAAATTAAATTATTTCCCAGTTTACAAAGGTAAACCAGTTGGTCAATTAGCTAGTATATTGATGGATAAAATGTACACAGCTGCTGAATATACAGTTTCAAAAGACCCAGAAGTTATTAAAACATTACCTTTATATGATATAGGTTCACCATATATTCTTCACAAAGAAGATGCATATAAAATGGCACCTTATTGGGTTAAATATACCAATGATTTAAGAGAAAATCAATATACTAAAGATTATATAGGTTGGATTGTAGAAATGTATAGTTATATTATGGCTTGTGCTAAAGTTGGTCTAGACCACAATGTTAGAAGTGATTTACAATCCCGATGGCCTTATACAGATACAAAAGAAGATGTAGCTTCATATCATTATGATTTAGATCAAAAGAAAGATGGACATAAATGGTCCAAACGAGATTATATGACTGATATTTTAGATTCAGATGTATTGATGGATACAAATAATTGTCCAAATGAACATGTCAAAGATATATTAACTTCTATCAATGATGCTCTTATAAAATGGCGAAGAGAAAATAAAAAAACTATTTAAATAAATGATTTTTTTCATTATTGTTGCAATAATAGTTGTTGCTATCATTTGGTTATTAAGCGATAGAACTAACATACAATATGCTGTTAAACCACCTACACCACAAAAACCACAACAAAAACCAAGTGGTGGTAAAGGTAATACTGGTGGTAAAGGTAGTAGTGGTAGAGGTAGTAGTAATACTGGTGGTAAAGGTAGTAGTGGTAGAGGTAGTAAAGGTAGTAGTGGTAGAGGTAGTAGTAATACTGGTGGTAGAGGTAGTAGTAATACTGGTGGTAAAGGTAGTAGTAATCGTTCTACTAGAAAACCAAAACCTGGTACTAACCTAAATGCTAGAGAAAATACTTTAATTTATAAAA
>Ga0208825_1000567_pt1 | contig 34224 bp, 28 predicted proteins | sample AD_UKC113_MetaG_FD_184450 | JGI IMG/M metagenome (GOLD analysis project Ga0208825, IMG submission 184450) | Active sludge microbial communities of municipal wastewater-treating anaerobic digesters from Hong Kong - AD_UKC113_MetaG (SPAdes)... | ecosystem: Engineered > Bioreactor > Anaerobic >... | reverse complement strand
ATCATTTTTATTTTTGCCTGATTCTTTTCTAATTTTATAACGCCAGGGCAGTGAATAACAATAACAAATTGTTCTGAAGCTAAATCCCGTCCATTTAAATTAATCAGGCTGAGAAGGAAGATAGGACAAGCCGGCCGCCCGGGCCAAAGACATGGCAGGAACTGCTGCCTTTAGCCACCTTTATTCTCTCTAAAAAACTGCTAAAGCCCGGAGGCCATAACGATGGCAATAATTCAGGTCAGACTGACCATCGGACCAGACTAGATATGGAAACGAATGCTCAGGATATCACCATCTCTGACCATATAATCTTTTCCTACCAGTTTGAACTGGCCGTTGCTTCTGACTGCTTTATCAGAGCCAGCCGCCATTAAATCAGTGTAGTTGAAACATTCAGCCGCAATAAACCCCCGGGCCAGATCAGTATGAATGGCGGCGGCCGCCTCGAGAGCTGTTGCTCTGCGTCTGATATTCCAGGCTCTGACTTCGTCTTCTCCAACCGTAAAAAAACTGATATAACCAAGGGCTTCATAAGCCAGGGCAATTAACCTGTCCTTAGCCGATTCTTTTATTCCCAGATCCTCCCTAAAAGCCCGGGCCGATTCTTCATCCAGCTGCGATAATTCCATCTCCAGCTGGCCGGCAAACTCCACCGCCTGGTAATGCTGCTTGATGGTCTCCAGGATACTTTCATTTTTTCCGGCTGAAGCTTCATCTGAATTCAGGCTGACCATGGCTGGTTTTTGAGTGAGAAATTGAAAACACCGGATAAGAAGATCCTGATTATCATCAAATTTCAGTTCCCGTAGCGGCCGCCCGGCATTGAGGGCCTCGACTATCAGCCCGAGAACATCCCGTTCCGCTTTTAACGTCTGGGCATTATTTCCGGCGCCACCTTTTTTAAGGCTTAACTCGACCTTTTCCAGGCGCTTTTCGGCAATTATCAAATCGGCCAGCAGTAATTCCTGTTCTATCTTTTTTAAATCCGAAAGTGGAGAAGGCACAGAAGAAGCGGCGTCCTTAAAATTTCTTAAAACTATCGCCAGCGCGTCAACGGTTCTGGCCAGCTTCATCAGATCGCCAGAAAAAGCATCTGACTTTCCATCTCCTTCATTTACCCCGGCCAGGTCAACGATCTCAATTGTCGGATAAACCAACCGTTTGGGTTTATAAATGGCGGCCAGTTTTTCCACCCGCTCATCATAAACCTTAACAGAAGCCAGATTGGGACCGATCCGTCCGGTAGAAAAGGCCGAAACCTGAGCCGAAGAACCGGTCAGGGCGTTAAACAGAGTGGTCTTGCCTGATTTGGGTAAGCCGATAAATCCTATTTTCATGATTATTCTTTCTTCCTGGCAAGACGGCCGTTGACTTTAAAATCTGACACCTTTCTCTGACCCGGCTTTTCAGGCTTCTAACTTTAATTTTTTCCCAGCTTAAGCTGATGATTCGGGATTTTTAAACCGGACAAGAGCAGGCGGCGTTCAGGCACCTTAATTCTGAGCGGATGGCCAGCCTTACCTTATATCTCTACCAATAAACCTAAGTTTATTCCTAAGTTTTAGATTATAGCAGAATCGGGTCAGGGCGTCATCCTAAAGCACCTGACCTTTCCCTGAGACAATTTAATTTTTTGAGTTAATGATCTTAAACAACAGACTTAAAATGAGGCTGATAGCCAGAAGGCCGAATAACCAAAATTGTTAATTGACAATCACTTAAACTGGCTTTATATTAAAACAGGTGGGTAAAATGATGGATAAAAACCGCAAAGCAAAAGTCTTATTAAATCGGGCTGGCTGGATAAGCTTGGTGGCTCTAACCATCTTGATTGTCCCTTCCTGTCAAAATCCACAAAACCCATTTTCTCCACTCGAAGATCTGGGCAGTATTCCAGAGACCATAACAATTAACGGCGTTAGCCTCAGCTTTCAAGTCTTACTCTATCGTGACTTTATGCCAGCTTTAGATGAGAAACCTGGTTCTGATTTAATAGCCGTGGTCACGCTGATCGCCGATAATGTAGCTGTCTTTCCTGATTCTATAACTGCTGATAAAATCTATGTCCTCAAAGGGGAAGAAACCTGGGAAGCCTCTCTAAAGGAAGAATTCAGACCCGTTAGTCCAGTTGAGCAAAACAAGATAAGCCTAGGAGCTTGGAGCGGGCCTAAGTGGGAAGTTGGCAGCCAGGCTGAGGTAGTGGTCAGAATATCCGCCAAAGATTTAGGCTATAAATTCATAAAAGCCAGTAATCAGACCATCAGCGCCATCTACTGATGTTGGGTGAATTAAGGCAGATTAGCTCTGGCGGTTAAGCATCTATTTAAGCCTAATCAACCGATTCCAGAATCATATCTTTGAGTTGTCCCTTGATTAGGGTAATATAAATAGCAAGAAATGACGGTTGCCGGTTTTTGAAAAGGGCTTGGCTCTGATAAATATCTAACCAGAGAGCGGATAACTTATTTAAAATAAATGAATTGGGCTGGCCCGACCCCATTTAAAGAAGGAGGAAGGATGGAAGACAATCTTAATTACCTGAGGTCGCCCAGGCCGGACAGCCAAGAAGGAAAATCAGGAAAGTGGCTGGCCTGGCTTAATCTGTTCGGTTTTTTAATCATGGTCACGGTAAATTATTTAGCCAATGCTCTGCCCCTTAATCATCTCAACACCGGTCAGCTATCAGATAAGTATCCAAACCTTTTTGTTCCAGCCGGTATCACTTTTTCCATCTGGGGAATAATCTATCTGGTACTGGGGATCTTTGTTTTCTATTCTCTCTACCAGGCTTTGACGAAAAGAGCGGCCTTCCCGGCTTATAAGCGCCTCGGTTTTTTATTTTTTTTAACCTGCCTGGCCAATGCTGGCTGGATATTTGCCTGGCATTACGAGCAACTCCTGCTATCACTTCTGGTCATGCTGATTTTGCTTGTTTTGTTGATTACTATCTATCAAAAACTTGAAAACCGTTCTCCGGTGGAAAAAGCTCAGGATAAATTTCCAGCCAGGGTTGCTTTCAGCCTTTATCTAGCCTGGATTTGTGTGGCCACAGTGGCTAACGCTGCTGCTGTTCTGGTTGGCTATGGCTGGAATCGTTTTGGCCTCAGCCAGCAATTCTGGACAGTAGTTGTTCTGGCCCTGATTACAGTCTTAACTCTTATTTTTATCCTTAAAAAAAGAGACCTCATCTATTCCCTGACTATAATCTGGGCTTTGCTTGGCATTCTTTATAAAAGGCTCGAAGACACCTCTTCAGCCGATCAGATTGTCCAGATAGCTACGGTCGCCAGCCTGGCTGTTATTGTCCTGGCCATTGTTCTCAGGTTTGGCTGGAAGCGTCAAAAAGCCGGGTCCTGAGAAAGAGTTGTAATTCAAACTTAATTTTTCTTTTCAAGACCGGGTGCTCAGCTCCAGACTGTCTAAGTCTTCCGGCTGGTTGAGCTAATCAATTTTCCAGACACGGCTTTATCTGTTAGTATAATAATAGAGGAGTTAGAAGGCGCTGATGAGAAACCAGCCAGATCAGAAGCCGCGCCCTGACCAGCCCCGGCCCGGAGCCGCCAATCTTCTTGAGCTTCGCCAGCAGGTTATTTCCCTGGCTTCCGAAGCCATGCTGGACGAGGCTTATTCTGCCCGGGAAAGAGTGGTCAGGCTTATTTCATCTAACCTCCACCGGAAAAATCCGGCTAAAGCCGCCGGGATTCTTCTCAATCTCAAAAAACAGCTGGAACAATCGGCCGCGGAAAAACTGGCCCGCCAGAGAAAAAAGCCCCGCCTCTTTTATCCCCCTGAGCTGCCTATTATCAGGCACCGCCAGGAGATTGTTCAGGCTATTAAAGATAACCGAGTGATAATTGTTTCGGGTGAAACTGGCTGCGGCAAAAGCACCCAGTTGCCCAAGATGTGTCTGGAAGCTGGCCAGGGCCTGGCCGGTAAAATCGCCTGTACTCAACCCCGCCGCCTGGCGGCCATTACCATTGCCCAGCGAATCTCTGATGAATTGCATCTGCCCTTAGGCCAGGCTGTTGGTTATAAGATCCGTTTCCAGGACAAAACCTCCCCCGGCTCTTATATTAAGGTTCTCACCGATGGGATGCTGCTGGCCGAAACTCAGGGCGACCACCTGCTAACTGAATATGAAACGATTATTATCGATGAAGCTCACGAACGGAACCTCAATATTGATTTTCTTATTGGCCTCACCCACCGCCTGCTGGAAAAACGTCCGGAACTGAAGCTCATTATCACTTCGGCTACCCTGGAAGTAGAAAAATTTGTCAAAGCTTTTGACCAGCCGCCCGTTTTTAAGGTGAGTGGCCGGCTTTTCCCCGTCGAAGTTATGTACTTTGATAGAACAGGTCAGCCGAAGAAAAAAGAAGAGCAGGACTATGTTGAACTGGCGGCTGAAGCTGTCGATTTCATCAAACGGGAAAAAGAACCTGGTGATATTCTGGTCTTTATGCCCACCGAACAGGATATAATGGAAACCTGCCGGCGGCTTCAGGGCCGGCATTATCCTGACTCAACTATTCTGCCTCTCTTTGCCCGGATGCCGGCTCAGCAACAGAAGCAAATTTACTCTATCCAGCAGGGCAAAATTGTGGTGGCCACCAACGTGGCCGAAACTTCACTCACCATCCCCGGAATTCGCTACGTTGTTGATACCGGTCTGGCCCGGCTTTCGCAATATCAGCCATCATCTGGCATCCACAGCCTGCCGGTCCTGCCCATTTCCCGGGCCAGCGCCGAACAGCGGAAGGGACGCTGCGGGCGAGTCAGCGAAGGCCTGTGTCTCAGGCTTTATTCGAAAGAAGATTTTCTCGACCGGCCACACTACACGCCGCCTGAAATCCTTCGCAGCAATTTAGCCGAAGTTATCCTGCGCATGCTCTATCTTGACCTGGGAGATCCGTTGAAATTCCCTTTCCTCGACCCACCAGCAGTCAGAAGTGTTCAGGACGGTTACCGGACACTTTCCGAACTTGGAGCTATTAGCAAAACTGATGGCGGCTATGACTTGACCCCTCTTGGCTACCAGATGGCCAGCTTGCCCCTTGACCCGCGTCTTTCGCGGATGCTGCTCAAGGCCGTCCGGCTCGGCTGCCTGGAAGAGGTAGCCATTATCGCCGGAGCCCTGAGCATTCAGGATCCTCGCCTCCGGCCCCTGGACAAAGCAGCTGACGCCGATCGCCTCCAATCTGTCTTCGAGCACTCCGAATCTGATTTTTTAACCTTAGTCAATATCTGGCGGGCGATGAAGGCTGCGAGCCCCGATCTGGCTGATTCCCCCTCTCTTAAAAAATTTGCCCGTGATTATTTTCTTTCCTATAACCGGCTCCGCGAATGGAGTTTTATCCATGATCAGATCCTGGAAATTCTGGCCGAGCAGAAAATTAAACCTGCTTCTGATCAAACCCAGCTAACCGAATCAGACCGTTATGCCGCCATTCATCAATCAATTCTCAGCGGATTTATCTCTCATTTAGCGGTTCAAAAAGAAAAAAATATCTACCGGGCTGCCCGCCACCAAGAGGCGATGCTCTGGCCTGGCTCGGCTCTTTTTAAAAAACCAGCCGCCTGGATAGTGGCTGCTGAGCTGGTTCGAACTAACCGGTTATATCTGAGACTGGCTGCCCGGGTTAATCCAGGCTGGGCTGAGACTGTGGCGCCTCATCTGTGCCATTATTCTTATGAATCCCCCTACTGGGACAGAGATCGCGGCCAGGTGCGGGCTAAAGAAAAAGTCAGCCTGTTCAGCCTGAATATTGTCGAGGGCCGTGACGTTCCTTTTGGCCAGCAGGATCCAGAGAAAGCTCATCAAATCTTTGTGGAAGAAGCCTTGCTGAATAACCAGGTTAACCGGCCATATGATTTTCTGCAATTTAACCAACAGGTGATAAACCGGATTAAACTGCTGGAAGAAAAGCTCCGCACTCGCCAGATACTTATTCCGGAGCAGTATCTGTTTGATTTTTATTCAGGCCGCCTTCAGGGAATTTACCGTCTGGAAGCTCTGGATGACTTAATAAGAAGAGCCGGTAGCGACGATTTCCTCCGGTTCAAGGAAGAAAATCTCTACCTGACCAGGCCCGACCATCAGCTCGTTTCTCAATACCCTGATTATCTGAAAATTCTCGGACACAGCTATGAATTAAGATACCGTTTTGCTCCCGGAGAAGAAGAAGATGGCGTTACCATTCTAATTCCGCTTCAGCTGGTCAAGGCTATTCCAGAAGCTCTGCTGACCTGGCCAGTTCCCGGTTTGATGACTGAAAAAGTATTAGCTACGCTTAAAGCTTTGCCCAAAGAGTACCGTAAGTTCTTACAGCCATTATCGGAAACGGCCGAAATTATTTCTAAGGAATTAAGACCGTCCAATGTTTCTTTTTATGAAGCCCTGTCATCCTTTTTAAAAGAGCGCTATAAGCTCGACCTGCCTCAGGACATCTGGGCCAGGCTCGAACTCCCGCGTTACTTAAGAATGCGAATTTCTGTCATCAATGAAAGTGGCCAGGAAATCCTGGCCGGCCGCGATCTGGCTTTTCTCCGCCAGCTGCTAGATGAACGATCAAAAAAGCCAGCCGAAGAGGAGTCACCAGGCTGGCAGGCAGCCAGAAATGAATGGGAAAAAGAAGATCTGACCGGCTGGGACGAAAGCCTCAGTGACCTACCAGAAGAAATAATCATTGACGATTTTTTAAAAGGCTATCCAGCCCTGACGGCCAGCGGGCAAAAATTTGGCTTGAAACTGTTTAAAGATAAAAGTCAGGCCAGCCAGAGTCAGCAGCAGACAATAGAAATTATTTTAAGCCGCCAGTTTGAGAAGGACCTTAAATTTATCCAGCGGAGTTATACCTTCCCGGAAGAGCTCAGGCCGGTTTTGCTGTTTTTCGGAGGAGAAGTGGCCGTCAAAGAGGACCTGATTAGCCGGGTCAAAAAGGAAGTATTTCAGAAAGATTTCAGGCGGCGGCCAGAATTCGAAACTTTCATCAAAGAAAAAGCCATGAAAGAGCTGTTTGAAAAAAGCCACCAGGTATTTATGGCTGCCCAGGAAATTCTCCAGGAATATCAAAACACCGCCAGGCTGATTGAAAATATCGAACAGGAACAAAAAAGGGTGAAGGTCAGTTCGGCTGTACCGGACACTTTGAAAGCCGAGCTCAAGAGGCTGGTACCCAAGAATTTTATCCGGGTTTATCCTTCAGACTTTCTAAGTCAGCTCCCGCGCCTGGTCAGAGCTCTGGGCATCCGGGCCGGGCGGGCCCGGCTGTCAGCCGAAAAAGACCGGGCCAAAGCGGCTCAAGTGGAACCATTCGAGTCTGAATATGACCGGCTGTTAAGGCAGCTTAAACCGGAAAATTTAGCTGAGAATGAACAGCGGCTGTTAGAGCTGCGCTGGATGATCGAGGAATTTAAAATCTCTGTTTTTGCCCCGGAAATAAAGACAGCTTTTCCGGTCAGTGCTAAAAGGCTGACGGCTAAAATCAAAGAAATTGAAGACAACCTGGAATCAAAAAAATAGAAGCCAGGAAGATAGAGCAAGGAGGCGATGATGGCTGATGACCTTAAAATCTCAAGCCATAAAAAAAGTCAGGAACCTGAACAGAAAAGAATCAGGCTGAGACAGCTGAAAGAGATGGTCGGGCAGGAATTTAATGTTTCTGACTGGCTGACCATGACTCAGGAAAGAATCAAGGCCTTTGCCAGTTGCACCGAAGACTATCAGTGGATTCACGTTGATGTGGATAAGGCGGCCAAAAGCCCGGTCAAAAGTACCATCGCCCATGGATTTTTGCTGCTGTCGCTCTTGCCTTATTTTCTGTCCCAGTCGCCCCTGGCCAGAATTAAAGTTAAAATGCTTTTCAACTATGGCCTGGATCGAGTCAGGTTTATCAGTCCGGTTAAACCCGGTGACCGTATCCGGAACCGGGCCGTTCTGACCAAGATCAGCCGGAAAGGATTCAGGCGGTGGCTGATTAAGCTTGATAACACCATAGAAATTGAGGGCAGTTCCCGGCCCGCTTTATTCGCCGAGCTGATCATCTTTATATTTTTCTAATGAACTGGCTGATTTAAATCCGGCTCCAGCTGCCGTCTTTAGCCGGGTCGCTTTGTTCAGTCCTTCAGGGGAGCAATATCTTTCAGGCAGGCTATGGTCCGGTCAATTTCCTCAAAGGAATTATAGATGTGGGTGGACTGGCGGACCCCGAAGACATCCCCCATTGAGCGGGGCCTCATCCGGCCGCGGCGCCAGAGCTCGTCCTGAATGAAATCGCCCGTCAGCCCATCAATGTTATAGACAGTGATGCCTGCTGCCATTGACGGTTCGAGAGGGGTAAAGATTCTTATTCCAGGAACTTCCTGAAGGCGTGTTCTTAAATAATCTCCAAGGGATTTAATCCTGGCATAGACCTTTTCAGGTCCAAGCTCAAAATGAAAATCCAGAGCCTCATCGAGACCCATGAGCAGCGACAGATTGCCTGTTCCACGCTGGGAAAGGCGGAAGCCGTCATCTTCATGGTTATCCCACTGGGCACTGGCCAGAGTCGTCCAGACCAGTGGGGCCTTTTCCTTTTTAAGATAGAGGAAACCATTGCCCGCCGGAGCACAAAGCCACTTATGGAAACTGCCATAGTAGGCATCGCAGTTCAGATCTCTAACGTCGATTTTGATCTGGCCGGCAGTCTGAGCACCATCAATGACCGTGAAAAGGCCTCGCCTGGTGGCGATAGCACAGATTTCCTTAACGGGCAGGATGGCACCGCTGCCAGTAACCAGATGGGGAATAGCAATCACCCGGGTCTTTGGCCCGATGGCTCCGGTAAACAGGTCGATGACTTCGGCCGGTGATTGGACAGGTTTGCCGAGGGGAAGCTGACGATAGATAAGGCCGCAGCGTTTGGCTTTAAGTTTCCAGCCTGATTCACCGCCAGGGTGCTCCTGGTCAGTTCCCAGGATTTCGTCTCCGGGCTGAAGATCAAGGCCATTAGCGATGTAATTCATGCCGGCGGTAGCATTTTCGGTCAGAGCAATTTCTTTAAGGTCACAATTAATCAGGCGAGCCGCTTTTTCCCGGACTTCTGACCAGGCCTGGTAACCTCCAATCCAGTCGGCCCCATAATAATCCCACTCAGCTATTTTTTCTGAGGTTAGACGCAGGTGATCAACAACGCGGTTAAAGACGCGGCGAGGCATGGCCCCCAGTGTTCCGGTATTAAAAAAGGCCATTTGCGGGTCAAGACTGAATTCCTGCCGGACTTGTTCCCAGAACTTTTCATCTCCAATCTCTTTAGCCATTTTTTCTCCTTCTCTTAAAATGGGGTCGGGCCAGCGTTTTTTCTTTATTATCAATAACTTAACTCTTTGCCCTTAACTGCCTTGATTAGCACCGGTCATAAACTGCTCTGTTCTCAAAGAACTCAACAGCCCAGAAAAATTTGACTTAGAGCTAACCCAATTTTGCTCCGCTTTCAGGCTAACTCATTTATTATGATTTACTTACCGAGGCCCGACCCCATTTACAATGGACTGATAGACCAGAGTCCGGAATTTGTCCTGAAGGTCAGTCAAGTTAGCCGGCACCGGCAACAATTGAATCATAAAAACAGCTACCAGTTTTTCAACCGGGTCCACCCAGTAAGTGGTAAAATAAGCTCCACCCCAGCCAAAGGCACCAATTGTGCCTGGAATACCAGATGCGCCGAGGTCCTTAACAATAGAGAATCCCAGGCCAAAGCCAACCGGGCCGCCAGAGTAAAGCCGGCCGACATGATCTGAGGCCATGAGTTCAACAGATTTAGGGCTGAGAATTCTGATTCCACCCAATTCTCCGCCATTTTGAAGCATCACCAGAAACCGGGCATAATCCTCGGCGGTTGACACCAGCCCGGCTCCGCCAGAATAGCATTTCCTGGGGCCATAGATATAAGGACTCGTGGCTGGATCTTCAATCATCTTTATTTTGCCATCTTCGTCAGCTCCATAGGCTGGGGTCAATCTTGAAGCCTTTGATTCAGGCAAAAAGAAATAAGTATCTTTCATGCCCAGCGGACCGGTAATCCTCTTCTCGACAAATTCAGCCAGCGTCTGACCGGAAACCACTTCTACCAGGTAGCCAAGAATATCGGTGTTATAGCCATAGACGAAGCGTTCCCCCGGCTGGGCGTCGAAAGGCAGTTTTACCAGCTTCTTTACCACCTCGCCTATGGTCATATTTTTATCAGTAAGATACCAGCCATGGATTCCGGCCTGGAGATACTCATCGCGGGCCGGCCCGTCTCCATAAGAAATACCGGCGGTGTGGGTTAAAAGGTCGCGGATAGTTATTTGCCTTTTAGCTGGGAGCTGGCTATACCCCCTGATGTCCTTGCCTTCCGGTTTAACCGCTACATAAGTTTCCTTAAATTCTGGAATATAGCGGCTTACCGGATCATCAAGAAGAAGCTTACCCTCCTCCATCAGAATCATCACCGCCACAGAGGTGATAGCTTTTGATTGAGAAGCAATGCGGAAAATGGCATCAACCGGCATTGGCTCGGATCTATCTAAACGGAACCGGCCAAAGGCTTGCTCGTAGGCAACCCGCCCATTTCTGGCTACCAGAGCCACCATTCCCGGGGCCCCCTGCTGGTCACAGTAGGCCTGGAGTGTCTGGGTCAGGCGATTAAGCCTGTCGACAGACAGGCCAACTTCCGACGGCCGGGCTTTGGGCAGTTCAGAAGCCAAAGCCAGAATATTAATTGATAACAGGAAAAAGGCTATTAAGCTTAAAACTCTGGCCCCCGCCCGGGCTCGCTTAGCTTTAGTTTTTTGAGTCAAATAAATGGTCTCTTCAGACCTGGCCAAAAATGGATTATTTGCCTCCAGTTTTCCTTTATTAATAACCGCACTCTGCATTGATTTCCTCCTGAAGACTTAAATACAGGTCTGGATTTTATTAAATAAATAGATTAGATTCAATACTGGTTTTTTCTGTTTTTAGCTTTTAATTTGACTGACCTTGACTGGACATAATATACTCCAGCTATGTCAAAACCGGCCGCCCGGACCAGGATCTGGGAAATAGACTTCCTCCGCGGCCTGGCCATCATCTTGATGGTCGGTTACCACCTCCTTTATGACCTCGGTGATTTTGTCGGACTGAAGAAATTCCTGGGCTTTTCTACCGACCTTTCTTCTCCGGCCTGGCTGGTAGCTCAGAACTTTTTTGCCGGGCTTTTTGTGATTTTGTCGGGTATCTCCTCAACTTTTAGCCGCAACCACCTGCGCCGTTTTGTCAAATTTGGAGTTGTAGCTCTTCTGATCACTGCTGTGACTTATGTCTTTGACAGCTCTTCAGCTATTTATTTTGGCATCATCCATTGCCTGGCTGTTTCTGTCCTGATTTTTGCCCTGTTTTTTCAAAACAGAAAGCCATCCACCAGAATTGCCTGGGGAAGCCTGATCCTTTTGGCCGGTTTTTTTCTGCCAGCCTTAAGAAAAGCCCTGATCATCAAAACTGACTGGCTTATTCCTTTCGGTCTATTCAGCCCTTCCTTTGCTTCCCTCGATTATTTTCCTCTTATACCCTGGTTCGGTGTTTTTCTGATTGGAACCGCTCTGGGACAATGGTTATATACCCAGAAAAAAAGCCTGATCAGGCGCCCCCTTCCTGGGACATTTATTAACTGGTGCGGCCGCCATTCGCTTCTGATCTATCTGATCCACCAGCCCGTGATCATAGGGATTCTCTACCTTCTTGGTTACATAAGTTTTTAGAATGGGGTCGGGCCAGCACATTTTCTTTATTATCAAGAAGATACTAAAATATATATAAACGAGATCACCACTACCATTGGTCTTGTCAGATTAGGCCTGCTTATTTGATTTGTTTAATGATGAGAAGCTCGACGATGTTAAGAAACTTCTTCGTCCTTATCTATGTCATTGATAATAAATGGAATCCGCCGGCCCGACCCCATTTAGGAAGCTCCATTTAACAGCTTCTGGAAGGTGCCTTTTTTCAGCATCTTTTCCATTTCAAAAAACTGCTTCAGCAGCTGGTTAACTTCCTGTACCGGCCGGCCGCTCCCCTTAGCAATTCGCGCCCGCCTTCGCCCATCTATAATCCGGGGATTTTCTCTTTCTTCCCCGGTCATCGAGTTAATAATCGCCTCAAAATAAATCAGTTTTTTATCGTCAACATTTAAATTCCCTATATTTTTAAACGGGCCAGCTTTTGGCAGAAAATTCATCAAGCCCGACAGGCTGCCCATTTTCTTCAGCTGGACTAATTGCTGGCGAAAATCTTCCAGGGTGAACTGGTTTTTCTTCAGCTTCTGGGCCATTTCCTCGGCTTGCTTGAGATCCGCTTCTTCTTCGGCTTTCTCGATTAAACTCAGAATATCGCCCATGCCCAGGATGCGCGAAGCCATTCTGTCCGGATGGAAAACCTCCAGCTTGTCAAACTTTTCTCCGACGCCGATAAACTTTATCGGACGATGGGTGACAAAAGTAATCGACAGGGCTGCCCCGCCCCTGGCATCACCGTCCAGTTTGGTCAGGATAATAGAAGTCAGCCCGATTTTTTCTTCAAAAGCCTGAGCGCTCCTGACTGCATCCTGACCGGTCATGGCATCTCCCACATAAATCACCTCAACCGGTTCCAGGATGTCTTTTACCAGGCGAAGTTCAGCCATCAGTTCCTCATCAATATGAAGCCGGCCGGCGGTGTCGACCAGAAGCGGATCATAACCACGGTTTCTGGTAAAAGCGATCAGTTCCTGGAGAGCCTCTTTTGGATTCTTCATCCTATCAGCCGTCATTTCATAGAAAGGCAGGTCCAGAGAACTGGCAATAATTCTTAATTGATCCTGAGCAGCCAGTCTTTTCAGGTCAAAGGAAACCAGTAATGGATTTTTCCCAAGTCCCTTGACATACCGGCCAAGCTTGCCGGCCGTAGTTGTCTTGCCGCTGCCCTGCAGCCCAACCAGCATAAAGACTGACGGCGGATGGCTGGCGAAGGTCAAGCTCCGGGCTTCCTGTCCGAGAATCTCGGTCAGCTCATCTCTGACAATCTTTATAAATTGCTGGCCCGGGGTCAGGCTCATCATAACTTCCTGGTTAAGAGCTCTGGCTTTGACCCTGTCTTCAAATTCCCTGACGACCTTATAATTGACATCGGCCTCAAGAAAAGCCAGCCTGAGCATCTTCAGGGCTTCAGCTATGTTTTTTTCGGTTATCTTGCCTTCGCCCCTGATATATTTCAGGGTTTTCTGCAGCTTTTCGGTCAATTGTTCAAACATCTTCCAGGCCTTCTCAGTTTTCTGAATCTTACCGTTTTTATCTTACCCTATGGGTTTATAGCGGTCAACCGGTTCAGCCCGGCTGCTTTTAGATAATTAGCCAGAAAAACCGCCAGCTTGACAATTAGCCTGTAGATTAGTAAAGTTTTAGTTAACTTTCGGGAAGGTGCATTATGACTCAAAAAAATGGCAAGCCTGAAGACCCAGGCCAGGAAAGCCCCTTTAAGTCAAAAATTGACTATGAAGAGGTAAAAAAACTGATTGCCCTGCTTGAGGAGAAAAACCTGACTGAATTTGAACTGGAGGTCGAGGGCTTTAAGATCAAGCTGAGCCGCCAGCTATCGGCTCCGGTTCAACCTTCCACTCTTGTTTTTTCCGGTGTCAGATCAGCTGGAAATCCTGAAGTCAGCCCTTCCGTCCAGGAGCAGCCTGGAACTCCGGTTCCGCTTGAAGATAAGAATATTCACTATATTACTTCTCCGATGGTTGGGACATTTTACCGGGCTCCATCTCCCTCTTCTCCCCCTTTTGTGGAGATTGGAGACACAGTTAAAAAAGGCCAGACCCTGTGCATTATAGAAGCCATGAAACTGATGAATGAGATAGAAAGTGATATCAGTGGAATCGTAACCGATGTCCTGGTAGAAAATGGCAAGCCCGTCGAATATGGGCAAAGACTTTTTGCCGTCAAGGCGGGTGCTTGAGAATGTTTTCTAAAGTTCTGGTGGCCAACCGTGGCGAAATTGCTCTGAGAATTATCCGGTCCTGCAAAGAGCTGGGCATAAAAACTGTAGCTGTTTATTCTGAAGCTGATCGCCGTTCGCTGCCTGCCTTACTGGCCGATGAAGCTATCTGCATTGGACCGCCCCGGGCCTCCGATAGCTATCTCAATATCCCGAATATAATCAGTGCCGCCGAGATAACCAAAGCTGAAGCTATTCATCCTGGCTACGGTTTTTTAGCTGAAAATGCCAAGTTCGCTGAGATTTGTGAAAACTCTGGCTTTGTTTTTATCGGTCCGCCGCCTGATATTATCCGGCTAATGGGCGACAAAAACCGTGCCCGCCAGACCATGAAAAAAGCCGGGCTGCCGGTAGTGCCGGGCAGTGATATTGTCCTTGAGGATATTTCTGAGGCCAAAAAAATCGCCCAGAAGATCGGCTATCCAGTGATTATTAAGGCTGCCGCTGGTGGCGGCGGTAAAGGCATGAGAATCTGCCGGACTTCGGCTGATCTGGAAGAGATGTTCCCCATGGCCCAGAATGAAGCTAAGTCAGCTTTTGGAGACCCTTCTCTATATATTGAAAAGTACATAACTGGTGCCCATCATATTGAAATTCAGGTGATCGGCGACCAGAAAGACCAGGTTATTGTCTTTGGTGAAAGAGAATGCAGTGCTCAGCGCAAGTATCAGAAAATAATTGAGGAAAGCCCTTCGCCCTTTATTGATGAGCGGATCAGGCGCAAAATGATGAAAGCTGCCCAGGAAGCAGCTGAAAAAATCCACTACCAAAGCCTGGGAACATTTGAGTTTCTGGTAGATGAAAAGAAAAGATTTTATTTTATGGAAGCCAATACCCGGGTCCAGGTCGAGCATCCTATCACCGAAATGGTTTATGGCATAAACCTGATCAAGGCCCAGATCAGGGCTGCCGCCGGAGAAAAAGTCGGTTTTCCTATTGGTCTTGAGATGCGCGGCCAGGCCATTGAGTGCCGGATCAATGCCGAGGATCCCGAAACTTTTATTCCTTCTCCCGGGAAAATAGATTTTCTGGTTTTCCCCGGGGGTGAAGGTATTAGAGTTGATTCGGCTGCCTATGCTGGCTGGGAAATTCCGCCTTATTACGACTCGTTAATTGCTAAAATAATCGCTTATGCCCCTTCCAGAGCTCTGGCTATTGCCAAAATGAGGGCAGCTCTGGAAACAACCACGATTGTCGGCATCAAAACCAATATTCCCCTTCTGCTCAATATCTTATCCAGCACCGATTTCATCAATGGCAATTATACGACTCAATTTGTGGAAAAGTTCTTGAATCATAAGCCGCCGGTGGAGACACAGTAAAGCCGGTCAGTTTCATTTCGAGCCAGGCCTGGCCCGGCTCAGATTTCCCCTCTCTATCTTTTAAAAATGCTGACCGTGAAGTGGCCGCTATTATCAGCATAAACGCTATCATTTACTCCTAAATAAAGCTTCCCTTCAAGGGTTATTTCTATCCGCGAATAGCTGCCAATAAAGAAGACCTTTGTCACTTCTTCTCTTATTTCTTCTCCTGTTTCGCTGTCTTTCCTGACGCTTAAAACCTTGACCACTTTGCCCACCAGGGCACCCAGATTTTGGCCGGTAAGAGGCTGTTGAACCGTCTGCAAATCAAGGCCATCTGGCCCGCAGTCAGCCACCGGATTGCCCTGCTGGCAGGAAATAGTTCCGGTAGCCACAATTTCATATATTTCGCCTTCTTTGACCTCCAGACCGGTGTCAACCCAGCCGGCTGAAGCCTGGATATCCATCTGCTTGAGTGGAGGACCGGGGTCAACCGTCTGACCCCAGGCAGTCAGACCCAGAAAAGAAAACAACCAATAAAATAACCCGAGCCATAGAAAAAAAGGAGTCCTTAACCCTGATCCCCGGTAAAATAACCTTTTGATTCGTCTGACTGACATTTCTATCATCTGGCCTCGCTTGTCTTGATGATTTCCAGCATGGCCGGATGAATAAGTCCGTTACTGGCTACAATATCAGGACTCTTTAAATTAAATTCCCGGCCAGACAGGTCAGTCGTTAGACCACCGGCTTCCTTAACCAGCAACGAGCCGGCGGCCAGATCCCAGGGTTTAAGTTTTATTTCCCAGAAGCCATCGAAGCGGCCGCAGGCGGTATAACATAAATCAAGGGCAGCTGAACCGCACCGCCTGATGGCCTGAGCCTTCAGGGCGAAACGGCTAAAATAATTAAGATTGTTATCGGGACTGGTCCTGACATCATAAGGAAAGCCGGTGGCCAGCAAGCTTTTGTCCAGTTCTCCAGTTGAGGAGACTCTTACCGGACGGTCATTTAAGAAAGTTCCTCCGCCTTTTATAGCCGAAAACAGCTCAGCCCGGTTTGGATCATAAACAACCCCGGCTACTACCTCCCCTTTAGAGGCCAGGGCAATTGACACACAGAAAACTGGCAGGCCATGAGAAAAATTAGTTGTGCCATCAAGCGGATCAACGATCCAGCCTAAATCCGAGTGGTTATCTCTTCTGATACTTTCTTCGGCCAGAAAGTTGAGGCCAGGGAAAAGCTCATTTAGTTCGTTAAAAATCATTTCCTCCGATTGACGGTCAAAAGCAGTGACCAGGTCAACTTCGCCTTTAAAATCGACCTTTTTAGCCTGATTAAGACCGGTCAAGAGAAAGTCCCCTGCCTGCCGGGCAATCTTAGCGGCCGCCTTAAGATAACTGGTATAGATATCCTTCTTCCCCATGATTGCATCTTAACAGCTTCTCTCTCGGTTGACAATCAGCTAAACTTTTACCACTATTTTTCAAAAATAGGGTATAATTATGAAAGTTTATGATTTCAGGAAGGATTAAAGATGGCAGGAAAGAAAAAGTCGGCCAGAAGAAGACGCAATTTTCTCTTTGGTGGAATAATTCTGCTGATAGCGGTAATTGTCCTTTTAAACCTTCAGGCCACCAGGGAAAGGGCAGTTAAAGTCTCAAGTGAAAAAGTCAAAAAACAGGATATCACCTCAATAATTTCGGCTTCAGGTGAAGTCAAGCCCAAGAAAAATATCAATATCAGTGCTCTGGTTGCCGGCCGGGTGGTGAAAATCGGAGTTAAAGAAGGCGACGAGGTTAAAGCTGGAGATTTTCTGCTGCAAATTGACCCGGCCTATTTTGAGGCTCAGGTTGACCGTTACCGGGCCGCCATCAATCAGCTAAAGGCTGAACTGATAAAAGTTCAGGCGCAGTACCGGCGGGATAAAGGCTATTATGACCGCCAGAAGGCCCTGTTCGATAGCGCTTTAATTTCCAAAGATCAACTGGAAGCGGCCAGGGCCCAGTATGAGGTTTCTTCCGCTTCACTCCAATCTCTCAATTTCCAGATTAAAGAATCGGAAGCCGGTTTGAAGAGTGCCCTCGATGATCTGAAAAAGACGACCTATGCTTCACCCATAGATGGCATAGTTACCAGCCTGAGGGTGGAAGAAGGCGAAGTGGCTATTGTCGGGACGATGAATAATCCGGGAACAATTCTGATGAGTATTGCCGATTTATCAGTCATGGAGGTTGAAATCCAAGTAGATGAGACCGACGTCATTAACGTTAAACTCGGACAGGAAGCCAGAATCAAAATTGATGCTTTCCCCGATAAGGTCTTTAAAGGAAAAGTTACCGAAATCGGCAGTTCAGCCCTGGATAAAAGTTCCTTAGGTGCCCAGGAATCCAGAGACTTTAAAGTTATTGTTACTCTTGAAAATACTGAACAGCATTTAAAACCAGGCCTGTCAGCTTCAGCTGATATCATTGTGGCTGAAAAAAAGCAGGTTCCAGCTATTCCCATCGCCGCTCTGGTCATCAGGGAAACGGGAACAGAGGCTGGACAAAACACCGCCGGAAATAACAATGAGAAAAAGGAAGAAGAAGGAGTTTTTCTGATAGAAGCCAGCCGGGCCAAATTTCAGCCGGTCAAGAAGGGTATCATTGGTGGCATGATGGTCGAGATAGAATCGGGCCTGAGCGAAGGGCAGGAATTTGTCAGCGGACCTTATTCTGCCCTGAGGGATCTAAAAGACGGCACCCTGCTTAAATTGGAGAAAAAATAGCATGCCCGATACCCCCAGCGACCACGACCTTATTCTGGCTGTCAACCTGACCAAGACTTACGAACTCGGCCAGCAGCAGGTTCAAGCCTTGAGGCAAGTCAGCCTGACCATCAAAAGAAATGAATTTGTGGCCATTATGGGTCCTTCCGGTTCAGGAAAATCCACCCTGATGAATATCCTTGGTTGCCTCGATACTCCGACCTCAGGTGATTATTTTCTCAATGGCCAGCTGGTCAGCACACTGAGCGAAGATGAATTGGCCTATATCAGGAATAAAGAAATTGGTTTTGTCTTTCAGGTTTTTAACCTTCTCCCCCGGGCTAACGCTTTCAGAAATGTCGAACTACCAATGATCTATGCCGGTGCTAGCCGGGAAGAAAGAGAAGAAAAAGCCAGGCGGGCTCTGGAGATGGTTGATATGAAAGACAGAATGCATCATCTGCCGGCTGAGCTCTCCGGCGGTGAAAGACAGAGAGTGGCTATCGCCAGGGCTCTGGTCAATAATCCATCAATACTTCTGGCCGACGAACCGACCGGCAATCTTGATACCAGGACTGGTGAAGAAATTTTAAAGCTGTTTCATAAAATTCATGATGGCGGGAATACCATCATCATGGTTACCCATGACCATGAGGTAGCCAATCATGCTCAAAAGATCATCCAGATTAGAGACGGTCAAATTGAAAAAGAAGAAATGACAGGAGGCTGGTCATGAAGACAGGAGAAAGATTTGCCGGAGTTTTTTTCAAACCCGGGGAAACCTTTAAGGCTTTAGCCGAAAAGCCAGTCTGGGTTGAGGCTTTAATCATCATTCTGATTGCTCTCGCTCTTTATAATTATCTGATTGCTCCCTTTGCAGCCAGAGATTCATATACCCTCTACCAGCAAAGCACTAAGTTGAAGCAACAGCTGGGCGAAGAAAAATTCCAGACTTTTCTGGAGCAAACAAGGAAAAAAGCAGAAGACATGTCGGCCAGCGCCCGGATCACCCAGGCTCTAACCGGCGGCCTGCTGGGAGTCGTCATCTTAATTTTCCAGGCTTTGCTTCTGTTTGTTCTGGCTAAATTCTTTTCAGCTCAAGGAACATATCTTCAGGTGATGAGCGCCTTTCTCCATGCCAATTTTATTAATGCTATCCTGGGCAATGGTTTGAGATTCCTATTGGTTTCGGCCAAGAAGTCGGTTTTCAGCATCTCCACCGGCTTAGCTGTTTTTTTCCCCAGGCTTGATCCGACCTCAACCGGTTATATTATTTTGACCAGTATAGATTTCTTTCAACTCTGGATGTTCGGCGTCCTGGCTTACGGCCTGTCAGCCATCTTTAAAACGGAGATGAAGAAAGCTCTGACTATTTCTTACCTTTTCTGGGGACTTAAGACCATTGTCAACATAATTCTGGCTATCTGGGGAATGAGCCGGATTTAAGCCGGACTGCTGGTTGACAAGTCACTTCAGGCTCTATAAATTAAGCTTATGGCTAACGGTTCAGACAGGAGTGAATCACTCTATTTTCTGCCCGAAATGCTATTCGAATTATGGGAAAATCACCGGACAGGCTCGCTTCAGATCAATCAGAATGGCGGAGAAAAGACTTTTTGCCTGGTCAAAGGTGAACTTTCAGCCATCAATAAATATTTCCCTGAGAAGGAATTTTTTGACTGGTTAATCGAAACAGGTAAAATTCAGCCTCCTTTACGGCTTAATCATAACCTTTTAGGTGCGGAGAAAGCCAGCTCAGTTCTGGCCATCTTGATTGAGCAGGGCTTTATTCAACCTGATGAAGCTTTCAAGGTGATGGCTGATTTTCTTGAGACTAAATTATCGGACTTTTTCGTCTTGCCCGATTGGCCAGCCACTTTTACCGAGGAAAATTTTACTACCGAGGATATTGTTTTTTCGGGCCTGCCGGCGCCAGTCATAATTTTAAAGGGGCTGAAAAAGGTTTCCCGAATTGAGGCTTACCGCCGGTGGCTGCCTTCAGATCAGGCCCTTCTTTTCCGCCTGGTGCCTGCTTATGTTTCCAGGCTCGGTTTAAGCCAGACCGAGATATATGTCTGGAATTTACTCCAGACCCCCAGAACTTTTTCCTGGCTGCTAGAAAATTCCTGGCTGGGACCGGCTGAAACCAGAAAAACTGTTTTAATTTTGACCTGCCTCAGGCTGCTTGACTTTAACCGCCAGGAATCAGGTTATAGCGAGGTTAGCCAGCCAGAGGGGCTGGACCTGGAAAAAAGCCTGGCCCTGTTTAATGAGAAAGCCAACCTCATCCAGCGCTATATTACCAAGCAGCTTGGCCCGGTTGCTTTTAATCTTCTCGAAAAATCATACCGGGAGATACAGGACAGCCTTGATCCTGTTTTCCTTAACCTGGAAATCAAACCGGACGGCAGTTTTGAACCGCGGGCCATGCTGAGAATCAGCCTGAACAATCTTGAGCCCCGGCAAAAGAAAACTCTGCTGAGAGGCTTTGATGAGATCCTGGCAGCCGAGATGCTGCTGGTTAAAAAAACCCTTGGTAACCAGCATGAAGAAAACCTGATCAAGCTTCTCTCCCGGTCAGGAGAGATAACTTGAAAAGGAAACAGCTGCTGGGATTGTTAATTATCCTGTCCCTGCTGGTGGTCTTCATTTTGCTCAGGATTAAAATTGGTCAATAACCAGAAAAAAATTCTGATCATTGTTGGCCCGACAGCTGTTGGGAAAAGCGCTTTAGCCGTTGACCTGGCTAAAAAATTCCGGGGTGAAATCATCAGCTGTGATTCAAGGCAGATTTACTGCGGGTTTGATATTGGGACTGACAAGCCGCCGGCGGCGGTCAGGCAGGCTGTCCCTCATCACCTGATTGATGTGGCCGCCCCTGAGGAAAAGTTTTCGGCGGCCGATTTCGCCCGGCTGGCCCTGGAAAAAATTGACCTGATTATCAGCCGGGGAAATTTACCCCTAATTGTCGGCGGGACCGGTCTCTATCACCGGGCCCTGGTGGCAGGCCTCTTTCCTGGACCGGGGCGTGATGACAGCCTGAGGGCCAGGCTGAAAGAAGAGGCTCAAAATAAGGGACTGGACAGCCTCTATCAGCAGCTCCAGCAGATTGATCCGGCTTACGCTGAAAAAATCAGCCCGGCTGATAGCCTGAGAATCATCAGAGCCCTGGAAGTTTTTTATCTGACTGGCCAGCCGCTCTCCAGGCATTTTGACCGGACGGTTTCTCCACTTGAGAACAGGGGTTTTATTCTTTATCAGATTGGGTTAAAATTAAAAAGGGAGGAGCTTTACAGGCGGATCGATGAGCGAGTAAACCGCATGTTTGCTGAGGGCTTGGTCAAAGAAGCTAAGCAATTATTGGAAAGGGGAATATCTGAGGAGTCAACCCCTTTTAAAGGCCTTGGTTACAGGCAGGTTTTACGCTACTTAAAAGGAGAAATAAGCTTGGAAGAAGCTATGACTTTGACTCAGATAGAAACCAGGCATTATGCCAAGCGCCAGCTAACCTGGTTTAAAAAATCAAAGGGAATTACCTGGTTCGAGGCTGATGATAGAGAAGGCCTCGAAAATTACATCCAGGAGTGTCTTTCAGCTTAAAAAATGGAAAAGGCCATCCTTGTCAATTTAGCAACTACCAAAAGAGAAAAAGAAGAGGCTAAGGAATCAATGACCGAGCTGGCTGGCCTGGCCTCCTCAGCCGGGGCAACGGTCCTAGAAGAGATTTATCAATGCCGGTCAGGCCATTCTCCAAAATTTTTTATTGGCGAAGGGAAGGTTAAGGAGCTGGCTCTTAAGGTCAAAGAATCAGGAGCTGATCTGGTCATTTTTGATCATAATCTCAGTCCTACTCAGCAAAGAAGCCTGGAAGAAGCTATCCAGGTCAAGGTTCTCGACCGAACCCAGATCATCCTGGACATATTTGCCCAAAGAGCCAGAACCAATGAAGGTAAACTGCAGGTGGAACTGGCTCAGTTAACCTATCTCCTGCCCAGGCTTAAAGGCAAGGGTCAGGCTCTTTCCAGGCTGGGAGGCGGTATCGGGACCAGAGGCCCGGGTGAAAAAAAACTGGAAGAAGATCGCCGAAAAATTACAGACCGGATTGCCAGAATCAAAAAGGAAATAGATAGAGTCGGGGAAAGGCGGGCCAGGCAGCAGGAAGTCCGCCGTCAGTCACCTGTGCCGGTTGTTTCCTTAGTCGGCTATACCAGTGCAGGGAAATCTACTCTTTTTAACGCTCTGACTAAGGAAAACCGCTATACCTCTCCTCATCTTTTTGCCACTCTCGATCCTATGGTCAGAAGAGTCACTTTTTCTGACGGGCTTTATTTTTTTCTGTCAGATACTGTCGGTTTTATTAAAAAGCTGCCTGTCGAACTGGTGTCTTCCTTCCGGGCAACTCTCCAGGAAATAAAAGAAGCTGATTGCTTGCTGCAGATCATTGACATCACTTCGCCGGAGGCTTTTGAACAGGCCCAAGCGGTCGAAGAAATACTGGCCGAGCTGGAAATAGCGGGCCTGCCGGTGATTAAGGTTTTTAATAAAATTGATCTCCTGCCGGCAACTGAGAAAAAGTTGCTTCTTAGCCGCCAGTCAAAAGATGAGTCTTCTCCAGTTTATATTTCAGCCAGAACCGGCGAGGGACTGGACAGCCTCAAAGACCGGTTGCGACAGGTTATTTATAAGAATTTTAAGATTTACAGGCTGTACATACCAAAAGACAAAGCAGCCATGGCCGGTTCGTTAGTCAGACAGGTCATGGTCATCAGAAAAACCGAAACGGCTGAGGGCTGGGAATATCAGGTTTTAGCTCAAAGGAACAACCTGTTTTCCTACCTGCCGTATCTCCGGAAGGGAGAAAGCCTATGAAAAAAATAAGCTGGCTGGCACTGATTCTAACCCTGACTGCGGCCTGTGCCACCTTTCAGAAAACTTACATTGCTCCTGCTTTTTATTTGGAAGACCCCCCTTCTCTTGAACTGGCCAAGCTCACTCTCAATGAGCGCTTAGCCTTTGAACAGGGCTGGGCTAACCTTAAAAAAGGCAACATCGAAGGAGCCAGAAAAGAATTCTCAAAACTCGGGACCAGCCAGGCTTATTTCAATCTGGGTGAAGGTTATTGCCGGTTATATGAAGAAGATATTCAGGCAGCTGAAGCCTTTTTCCTGAAGGCCATCGAACTCAACCCGGATTTAACTCCGGCCAGACTCGGGCTGGCTACTATCTATGAAGAGAGAAATGATAGTGACCGGCTGTTTGTCCAGCTAAGGGAAATTCTAAAAAGGGAACCTGAAAATTCCTGGGCCAAACCTAAATATGAAGAACTTCAGACCGGGATAACCCAGAACTTAATAAAAGAAGCCAGCGGGCTTTTGAATCAAAACAAAAAAGAAGAAGCCAAGCAAGTGCTGCTCAAAGCTTTATTTTATTCACCTCAATCACGGGAAGCTCACTGGCAACTGGCCCGCATTTACCGGAGCGAGAAAAAATATGGCCAGGCTATTAACCATTACCAGACTCTCAGCCAGTTAGCCCCCGCTGACCGGCAGGTGCTGAGAGAATATGCTGAAACCCTTCTTGAGCATGATGACCTGAGCCATAGCCTTGATGTCTATACCAGGCTAAAAGAGCTGGCCCCGGACGACAAAGAAGTTCAGAAAAAAATTGACTACTTAAGAAATCAATTGGGCATTATTTCTTTGCCAAACATGTATAACGAAATTCCTAAATCCCAGGCCATTACCCGCCAGGAACTGGCCGCCATTCTGGCTGTTAAATTTAACCAATACCTGCCCGAGCCAGTCAGGCCGCCTATTATCATTGACATTTCTACCAGCTGGGCCGCTAATTTTATTGTCCGGGTAGCAGCTGTGCCTCTGATGGATACCTACGAAAATCATACTTTTGAACCTAACCGGGTGGTAACCAGGGCTGAGCTGGCGGAAACCTTCTTCCGCCTTATCAATTTTTTGAAAGGCAAAGGCTTTAAACTCATCCCGCAGATCCCGCCAGACAGGATTCAGATCAGCGATCTCCCGCCAGAAAACCTTTATTATCTTCCGGCTGTCCAGATGGTTGCCTACCAGCTGATGGAATTAGCTGCCCAAAAACGTTTCCAGCCAGACCGGCCAGTTTCTGGAACCGAAGCTTTGAGGCTGGCCGACCTTCTGCTAAACTTGATAAAATAGCCCGGAGAAAATAGATGGACAACAGCCAGAACAGAGCCTATGAGCTGAAAGCAACTTTTGGTACCCTGCCTAACTATCTTACTCTGCTCCGGATAATTTTGGTCCCGGTTTTCGTTCTGTTTTTACTGCAACAGAAAGTGACGGGAGCCTTTTTGATTTTTCTTCTGGCTGGCCTGACCGATGTCCTGGACGGACTGATAGCCAGAACCTGGCATCAAAAATCAGTGGCCGGGCTGTGGCTTGATCCGCTGGCGGATAAACTGCTGATCTTTACCAGTTTTTTCCTTTTGAGCTTTTCCGAATATGCTTTTCCAAATAAGATTCCCTGGGTGGTTTTCTGGACAGTTCTTGGCCGGGATGCTCTAATCGTTATCGGAGCCCTTCTCTTAATTATTCTTAAAAAGAAACATGATTTCCCGCCGACTCTTATCGGGAAAACCAGCACCGTTTGCCAGGTTCTAACCGCCACCGCCGTCCTTTTTTTAAACTTCCTCAAAGTCAAATCGGGACTGCTCAGCTGGCTTTATGACCTGACCATTCTGGCCACTATCATCTCCGGCCTGCAATATATCTGGCTTGGCTGGTCGAGCTGGCGGAAAGCCAGAATTGAGATTGACAATTGACTGCTGTGACCGTTCAGGCTGAGAGCCTTATTCCTGTTGCATCAAATTCCGGCTTAATGATATCATCAGGGCGAAACTAATAATAACCGAAGGAGAGATCAATGCCCGATAAAAAAGTTTTTTCCCGGCTGGCTAAAAGGCTTGATTCGTACCGGGATGAAATGATTGAACTGCAAACCAGGCTGTGTGCCATTCCAGCCATCGCCCCCTCCAGTGGCGGAGAAGGAGAAGCCAAAAAAGCTGAGTTTCTGGAGTCATATCTAAAAAACTCCGGGCTGAAAGATATCAGGCTCATCAAAGCTCCCGATCAGGAAGCACCGGCCGGTTACCGGCCGAATATCCTGGCTATTTACCCGGGAAAAAGTTCCGCCAAAACCGTCTGGATAATGACCCATCTGGATGTTGTTCCCCCGGGTGAACTGGCTCTCTGGCGCGGTGATCCATTCAGAGCCTGGGTCGAGCAGGGTAAAATTTATGGACGCGGGGTAGAAGATAATCAGCAAGATCTGGTCGCTTCGATCTTTGCCATCAAAGCTCTGCTGGCTGAAAATATTAAGCCGGCCTATGACCTCGGCCTGGCTCTGGTAGCTGATGAAGAGACCGGTAGCCAGAAAGGGATTGAATATGTTCTCAATCAGACTGAAGTCTTTAAGACCAAAGACCTGATTATCGTCCCCGATGCCGGCAACGAAAAAGGCACCATGATCGAGGTAGCCGAAAAATCAATTCTCTGGCTGAGAATTAAAACCCTGGGTAAACAGACTCATGGTTCAACCCCGGAAAAAGGAATAAACAGTTTTAAAGCGGCCAGTTTCTTGATTACTGAATTTCAAAAGCTTTATCGTTTTTACGGTCTGAAAAGCAGGCTTTTCGGCCCGCCTGTTTCTACTTTTGAACCAACCAAAAAAGAAGCCAATGTGCCCAATGTCAACACCATTCCAGGTGAAGATGTTTTCTATATGGATTGCCGGATTTTGCCCGATTATCCGGTAGAAAAAGTAGAAAAGACTATCAGAAAGATGGCCGATTCGGTTGAAAGAAAGTTCAAAGTCAAAATAGAAATCAGCTTGGTGCAAAAGGCGCCGGCTGCTCCGCCCACCTCAACCAGATCAGCTGTTGTCCAGGCTTTGAAGAAAGCCGTCAGGGAGGTCTATCAGCTGGAAGCCCGTCCGATGGGCATCGGCGGCGGGACGGTGGCAGCCATTTTCCGCCGGGCTGGTTTTGAGGCTGCCTGCTGGTCAAGATTAGATGAGACAGCTCATATGCCGAATGAATATTGCCTGATTGATAATATGATCGGAGATGCCAAAGTCTTCACTCATGTTTTTATGCAGGATTGAAGCTGAAGCCAGGGCAGAAGCCTCAGGCCGCTAAAATATTTCAGACTGACTGCCTGTCAAGAATTTTATTTAAATTGAACTGCCAGGCAGAGAGAAGACCGGTTATTCCGACAATTATTTAGCTGAAATCAGCGAGGCTACTATAGATGGCGGGCTTTTCCTGCTGACCCGGATGGCTTCTTTGATGGTATTTAAATGAATTTCGACGGTTTCCTCAATTTGACCGGCATAACCGCCTCCCAGAACAATAACCAGCGGAATTTTTAGCCGCCTGGCCGATTCAATTATCAGCCGGTCACGTTTTTTCAAGGCCAGAGGAGAAATATCCAGACCACTCAGCAGGTCTTTCTGGTAAGGATCAGCTCCGGCTATATAAATCACCAGATCCGGTCTATATTCCTCATAAAGGCGGGGAAAATAGGGCTCAAGAGCTCTGAGATAAGTTTCGTCATTATCGCCTGACCAGAGGCCCACATCAAGGCTGCTCACCTGTTTATTGGTTGGATAGATATCCATCTGGTGAATGGAAAAGGTAAAGACGTAATCTTTCTTAGAAAAGATATAGGCTGTGCCGTTACCCTGGTGAAGGTCGCCATCAACAATCATCGCCCGGTTCAAGCGGTTTTCACCCTTCATTTTTTCCAGGGTGACAGCCACATCGTTAAAGAGGCAAAAGCCTTCGCCATGGTCAGGGAAAGCATGATGAAACCCGCCTCCTAAATGAAAGGCCAGACCGGTTTTTAAAGCTTCCTCGGCCGCCTTTATCGTGCCGCCGGTCATCAATAGAAAGAACCGGACCACCTCTGGAGAGAACGGCATTTCCAGGGCCTGGACTTCCAGAGAAGACAGAGTCCCTGAACGGACTTTATTAACATAGTCCGGAGTATGAACCAGCAGGAGATCATCGTCGGAAACTGGTTCGGGTTTGATAAAGTCTTCTGGCCGGGCGCCCAGGGCTATGACTTTTTCATAGAGCATCCGGTACTTCTTGACTGGAAAAATATGAGGACCCATGTCCACCATCCAGTATTCGCTGGCGTAAACAAATTTAAAGGGAAGCTTAATGTTAAGCCAGGAAAGCACAGAATCAACCAGATCAGCCATGAACGTTGATATTTAACTTACCAGAAAATAAAAAAGATTAAAAGCCCCAAGCTATCTGGAAAAATATTCGTCAGAAACAGGAGCTTTTTGATTAAGGCCGGTAAAAAAACCCGGGCCTGTTGGGACCCGGGCTAATATCCTGTTCAATCCCGGCCGCCAATTATTTTCCTCTTCGCCGCGACTTGCTGGCGGCCGCCCGCGCTGGTTTTCTGACCCGCCCTGATTTCTTAATCTCCTGCTCCTGTCCCGCCTTTTTATCCTGAAGAGCAATCTGGGCAGCGGCCAGTCTGGCAATCGGAATCTGATAAGCAGAACAGCTGACATAATTTAAGCCTATTTTATGACAGAAGGTAATTGACCGGGGATCGCCGCCATGGACACCGCAAATTCCAATCTTAAGATCTGGTCTGGTTTCCCTTCCTTTTTCTACAGCCCATTTCATCAACAGGCCTACACCTTTCTGATCAAGGGTTTCAAAAGGATCATCGCTCCACAGGCCGTGAGTCAGATAATAGTTAAGAAACTTGGCGCTATCATCTCTGGAAATGCCATAAGTGGTCTGGGTCAGGTCATTGGTGCCAAAAGAAAAGAACTCAGCTTCCCGGGCAACTTCATCTGCCGTCAGAGCGGCTCTCGGTATTTCGACCATGGTGCCCACTTTGTATTTGATCCTGACCTTGTATCTTTTCATGACTTCTTCCGCTACCCGGTTAACGATCTCCTTCTGATTGGCCAGCTCGGTGACATTGCCAACCAGGGGAATCATGATTTCAGGCAAGACCTTCTGACCCCGGGTTACCAGCTCACAGGCCGCTTCCAGGATGGCTTGAGCCTGCATTTCGGTTATCTCGGGGTAGGTCACCCCCAACCGGCAGCCGCGATGGCCCAGCATCGGATTAAATTCAGACAAAGACCTGACCCTGGCTAATAATTTTTCCAGTTCAGCAATTTTTTCCGGAGCTCCGCCCGTGGCTTTGAGCACAGCCAGTTCCACCATTAAATCTTCCTTCTTGGGCAGAAATTCATGGAGAGGCGGGTCAATCGTTCTGATGGTAACCGGCCGTCCCTGCATCTCCTGGAAAAATTCAAGAAAATCGCGTTTCTGAAAAGGCAACAGCTTGGCCAGGGCCTTCCGCCTTTCTTCTTCAGTTTCGGCCAAGATCATCTCTTTGACCAGTGGCAGCCGTTCCGGTCCGAAAAACATATGCTCAGTTCTGGCTAAGCCAATGCCTTCGGCTCCGAAAGCAAAAGCTACCCGGGCGTCAGGCGGCGTGTCGGAATTAGCCCTGACACCAAGTTTCCGGAATTTATCGGCCCAGGCTAAAAGCTTGGAAAAATACTGATATAACTGGGATTCACCGGCTTTCCTTTCACCTTTGACAACCTGGAGAATTTCCGATGGTCTGGTCAAAACCTGGCCCTCCAGCACCTCGCCGGTGGTGCCATCAATGGAAAGCCAGTCGCCTTCCACAAATTTCTTATGGCCAACAAAGAAAGCCTTTATTTCTTCCTGAACCTTAAGCGCCCCGCAGCCAACCACGGCTGGTTTACCCATCTGCCGGCCAACGACCGCTGCGTGTGAAGTCATTCCACCGGTAGCAGTCAGAATACCCTGAGCTGCACCCATCCCATGAATATCATCCGGGGAGGTTTCTTCCCGAACCAGAATGACTTTCTGGCCCTGATTGGCCCAGGCGACAGCCTCATTAGCCGTAAAGACCACCTGGCCACTGGCTGCCCCGGGAGAAGCGGCCAGCCCTCTAGCCAGAACTGGATGCTTTTTCTTTTCTTCCAGATCAAATACCGGGTGAAGCAGCTGATTTAAAGCTTCCGGTTCAACCTTAAGCAGAGCTTCTTCAACTGAAGTCAACCGTTCTTCGACCAGATCGACTGCAATTTTTACCGCAGCCATACCTGTCCTTTTAGCATTCCTGGTCTGCAGCATATACAATTTGCCTTCCTGAATCGTAAACTCAAAATCCTGCACATCGCCATAATGTTTTTCGAGTTTTTTAACCACGGCCAGCAGCTGCTTGAAAACTCCAGGCATTGCTTTTTCAAGATCTTTGAGCGGCGAGGGGGTTCTGATTCCGGCCACCACGTCTTCCCCCTGGGCATTAATCAGGTATTCGCCATAAAGCTCTTTATCTCCAGTGGCTGGATTCCGGGTGAAGCCAACACCGGTAGCTGAAGTTGGGCCATAATTTCCGAAGACCATTTGCTGAATATTAACTGCTGTTCCCAGATCATCAGGAATATGATACTGCCGGCGATAAGTGATCGCCCGGGGATTATTCCACGACCTGAAGACCGCGGTGATAGCCAGTTTCAACTGCTTTTGAACATCCTGGGGAAATTCCTGGCCGGTTTCAGCTTTAACCAGTTTCTTATAATCGGCAATAACCGTCTCAAGGACAGACTCGCTTAATTCATAATCATAGCTGATCCCGCTGGCCTCTTTTCTGGCCCGGAGAATTTCTTCGAATTTCTTTTTGGGAATCTCCAGAACGACGTCGCCAAACATATGGATCAGACGCCGGTAACAATCAAGAGCAAACCGCCGGTTACCAGTTTTTCTGGCCAGGCCTTCCACTGTCCGGTCATTAAGACCAAGATTAAGGATAGTGTCCATCATCCCGGGCATAGAAAACTTGGCACCTGACCTGACTGAAACCAGCAGAGGATTAGCCTCATCCCCAAATTTCTGCCCTGAGACCTTTTCCAGCCTTTTGAGGTGAGTCATGACCTCGTTTTCAACCCCGGCTGGCAGTTTATTGCCTGCCTTAAAAAATAAAGCACAAACTTCAGTCGAAATGGTAAAGCCAGGCGGAACCGGCAGCCCGATGCTGGCCATCTCAGCCAGATTGGCGCCTTTACCACCCAGAATATCCTTCAGTTCTTTGTTGCCATCAGCCGCTCCGGCCATAAAAAAATAAACTGACTTTTTAGCCATGTTTTACTCCTTCTTCTTTATTAATATTCAAGAAAATATACACTCCAGCGCCTTAAATTTCAAGAGTTCCGGGTATTAAGTATCTGGAATATCAGGCCTTGGAAGACTTGCCTTTGAAGAGGCAAAAATCATTGGCTGGAGAAAATAACAGGACTAAAGAAAGAGCCAGCCAGAGGGAATCTTCGGCTATCAGCCACCAATCAGCCTGCCGGCTGAAGGTTCCAAAACAGCCGCAATCAACGTTTAACCCCCGGGCCATGGTTATGGCCACTAAAACAATGAAAAAGCCCAGTAAACAGCTGATCAGGAGTGCTGATGATTTTGGATATAAACCGATAATCAGCCATAAGCCGGCAATTAATTCTACCCAGGGTAAAAAAACAGCCGTCAAAAAAGACAGAGTTTGCCCAACCAGCTGATAATTTTTGACGTTCTGGGCAAAACTCAGAGGATCGGCGATTTTGCTGACCCCGGCCCAGATAAAAACGGCTCCAACTATTAGCCTGCAAGCCAATAAGACATATTTATTTGGCCACATTGGTTTCCACCGGCAGGCCGTTTTGCTGCCATTCGGCCCAGCCGCCCAGAAATACTTTTAGATTTTTAAAGCCCCGCCACTCCAGTATCTTGGCTAAATCGGTGCTATCCTGACAACTGCCGCTTTCACAATAGATTACAATCTCGGGTACCTCCGGAATCAGGGTCAATAAATCTTCGCGCCCGTTTTTCAGGTCTTCCAGAGGAATGGAAATAGCCCCCGGGACATGACCGAGGTCGAACTGTTCCTGGCTCCGGCTATCAATAAAAACAGCCTCTTGCCTTGACCAGGCCTCCTCGGCTTCAGGCAGTGAAATGAAGACCAGCTCAGGGAAATCTTCCTTGAGGATAAAAGCCTGCTTGAATTCTCCAGCCAGAAATCTTTTAATCAGGCTGGGATGACTGGCCAGGCCGAGAATGATTGACAGGCCGATAATTGAGACAAGCCCTGTCCAGGTTTCCCGGTCAGTTAGAATCTTTTTTAAGCCCATCCGGACTCTATGCAAAAAGTTTCCTGTATTTCTCCAGACCCTGACGGAGGATTTCGATCGCTTCCACCAGGTCCTCTTCTTTAAGGACGTAAGCAATTCTCACTTCATCCAGACCCCGGCCCGGAGTAGCATAAAAACCAGGACCCGGGGCGGTCATAACTGTTTTCTTATTGATCGAAAAATCGGTCAGCATCCAGCGGACAAAATGCTCAGAATCCTTGACCGGTAAACGGCAGAGAACATAAAAGGCCCCTTCCGGCTGGCGAAGAACCACTCCAGGAATAGAGGTCAGCCCTTGATACAGCACATCCCGCCGTCTCTGATATTCCTGCCTGATTGGCTCAAAATAGCCCATCCCCATTTTATAAGCAGCAATGGCTGCATATTGTTCAACTGAGGGCGGGCAGAGCCTGGCCTGGGCGAACTTTAAGATAGCCTGATAAACTTCCTGGTTCCTGGTAATGACTGCTCCAATTCTGGCTCCGCAGCAACTGAACCTCTTGGAAATGCTGTCAACCACAACTACCCGGTCTTCAACTTCTTTAAACTCCAGCAGGCTTTTGTGCTTCAAGCCGTCATAAACGAATTCTTTATAAACTTCATCCCCGATTAAGAACAAATCATGTTTTTTAACCACGTCTACTACTCGCTGGAGTTCTTCCTTGCTATAAACCGTCCCGGTCGGATTATTAGGCGAGCAGAGCAGGATAGCTCTGGTTTTGGGGGTAATTAAAGCTTCAATCTTTTCAGCCGGAGGCAGCCGGAAGCCATCTTCGACCTTTAGAGGCAGCGGGACAATGCGAACGTCGGCGAAAGTTGCGAAACCATTGTAGTTGGTATAAAAAGGCTCCGGGATGATGATTTCTTCCCCGGGGTCAGCCACCACCGAAAAGGCAAAATGGACTGCCTCTGAACCGCCAATGGTAATCAGGACATTATCTGCTGTCAGCTTCAGGCCATAGCCCAGAAAATAATCGGCAATAGCCTGACGAAGCTCGTCAAAACCCTGAGATGGACCGTAGCCGAGAATTGGATCATGATAAGCATGAAAGGCTTCGATGACCGGCTGTGGAGTAGGAATATCAGGGTCACCAATGTTAAGATGGAAAATATGGATTCCTCTCTTTTTAGCTTCATCGGCCAGTGGTTTAAGCTTTCTGATCGGAGAAGCCTGGATATCCTGGGCCCGGCGGGATATTGACATGGATTAGTCCTCCTTAAATTATGATGAGGATTTATTATAGGAAAAGAGAGGATTTTATACAATAAGGCCGCCTCTGGAAACAGCTGGCCGGCTGGGGCTGTCCAATTGAATTAAATTTTACCGCTCCCGTTTACCCGCCTTTTTCATTTGCTATTAAGTTGTATTTCTGGTATTAATTTCAAGAATAAGCCGGGTTATAAAGCCAATGTTTCAGGATAAGAAAGCCGGGATAATCAAAACTGCCAGCTGGGGAAGTTATTTTCTTATTACCCTGGCTGCTCCTGAGATTGCCCGGGAGTCGCAACCAGGCCAGTTTCTGATGATCAGGGTTTCCGCCGGCTTCGATCCCCTTCTGCGGCGTCCTCTGAGCATTCACAACCGTTCCGGCCAGGAAGTAGAAATCTTTTTCCAGATAGCAGGAGAAGGAACCAGACTTCTGGCTCAAAAGAAGTCCGGAGATTTCTTAGACATTGTGGGGCCTTGCGGACAGGGATTTTCTTTGAAGTCCGAATTCAAAGGTCAAGAAATATTCTGCGTGGGTGGCGGACGCGGCTTAGCTCCTCTCTATTTTCTGGCCAGAGAGCTGCAGGCGGCTGGAGCCAGACCGGTCATCTTTTATGGTGGACAGACTTTGACTGACCTGCCTCTAAAAACCCGCCTGGAAGAAGCTGGCTGGGAAACGCATTTTTCAACAGATGACGGGAGTTTTGGCTTCCCTGGTCTGGTAACCAGACTGGTAGAGAAAGAGCTGGAGAAAAGAAAACCTGATTACCTGTTTAGCTGCGGGCCGGAAGCTATGATGGCCAGCCTGGCTAAGATCTGTCAGACAATTGCCCTGCCGGCTGAATTTTCACTCGAATCAATCATGGGCTGCGGGCTGGGAGCGTGCTGGGGCTGTGCCAGAACAATTAAAAAAAACGGCGAAATAAAATATCTCAGAATCTGTCAGGATGGCCCCGTTTTCCCGGCAGAAGAAATTATCTGGCCTGGAGATTAGAAGATGGTTGACCTGTCAGTTGATCTGGGTTTTTTAAAACTGAAAAACCCGGTAATCGCCGCTAGTGGAACTTTTGGCTATGGCCTGGAATTTCAGCCTTTATATGATTTAAACCTGCTGGGCGGCCTGGTGGTTAAAGGGCTCTATTTTAAGCCCAGAGAAGGGAATCCTCCTCCCCGGCTGGCGGAAACTCCCGGTGGATTGATTAATTCGATCGGATTACAAGGGATTGGAGTAGAAGCCTTCTGCCGTGAAGTTCTGCCCCGGCTGGCGGGTTTGAAGACGGCTATTATCGCCAATGTCTGCGGCGAAGAAGAGGAAGAGTATGCCCGGGTGGCTGAATATCTCAGCCGGCAGGCCGGGCTGGCGGCCTTAGAGCTTAACATCTCCTGCCCCAATGTGAGAGCAGGCGGGAAATGCCCGGCACAAGACCCTGAGGCCACTTACCGGACAGTAAAACGCGTTCAGCAAGTTTCATCTTTACCTCTAATTACCAAGCTCTCACCCAATGTCACTGATATAACCGCAGTAGCGCTGGCTGCCCGGGAAGCTGGCAGCCGGGCAGTTTCTCTGGTCAATACTTTTCTGGCTCTAGCCATAGATCTCCAGACAAGAAAACCGAAACTGGGCAATGTTCTGGGCGGTCTGAGCGGGCCAGCCATTAAGCCTCTGGCTCTAAGAATGGTTTTTGAAGTTGCCAGGAAAATAGAG
>Ga0208825_1000566_pt1 | contig 34245 bp, 30 predicted proteins | sample AD_UKC113_MetaG_FD_184450 | JGI IMG/M metagenome (GOLD analysis project Ga0208825, IMG submission 184450) | Active sludge microbial communities of municipal wastewater-treating anaerobic digesters from Hong Kong - AD_UKC113_MetaG (SPAdes)... | ecosystem: Engineered > Bioreactor > Anaerobic >... | reverse complement strand
TTTTCCTTTTATTCTAACAAAAGCACGAATTGTTTTAGTTTGTTCATCTAATTTAACTATTTCTGAACCAAAGATTTTATTTATTTCTTCTTTTGAATAACTCATTTTTTGTTTATTTGTCTTATCTGCAATATATTTATGTTTTCTTAAAATAAAATTGCTACTGCCTTTATCAATTAAATAGATTGAAATTCTTTCGGGTGAAAATGTTTTTAATAAAATGTCAGATATATTCTCAAGAAATGTATCAATGTCTGTAAGAAATCCAATATTTTTGTTCAACTCAAAAAGTGTCTCAAAAATTTTTAATCTTGATACTTCTTTTAATAAACTTCCAATTTCTATATTTTTTTTAATTGTTTTAAAAAATTGATTAATATCAAATGGATAAATCAAAAGGTCATTTGCACCTGAATTTATTGCTTTTACTGCATTTTTAATTTCTTCATCTATTACAACAATTGGTATTAAATTATTGAATTCCCTGACGTTTTTAATAAACTGGAATCCATCAATTTCGCTTATTTGTAAGTCAAGTAAAATAAGAGTAAATTCATTATTTTTAATTTTATCAATTGCTACAAAACCATTATTTGTTTCCTCAAAAATAAAATTTCTTTTTTCAAGTAAATCCCTGCATAATTTTTTTAAATTTTCCTTATCAGATATAATTAAAATTTTTTCATTCATTTTCTACCTCTCTTTGTTCATTTTATTTTAACAAGATAATGGAACAAAGTCAATATAATACCATTTACCCTATAATTTTTGAATTGTTTATTTTTTATACTGCTTCTTCTTATGGTAAAATTAAAAAATGCTTGAAACAAAAAATTTAAAAAAGAGTTTTGGGAGAAAAGTAGCCGTTAGAGATATTTCCATAAATGTTGGTAAAGGAGAAATTGTTGGACTTTTAGGTCCAAATGGGGCAGGAAAAACGACAACTTTTGAAATGGTACTTGGATTTTTAAAACCAGATAAAGGTAATATTTTTGTTGATGGGATAGATATAACAAACTTTTCTGTCTGGAAAAGAAGTCAATTGGGTATTTCTTATCTTCCACAGGAAATATCAATTTTTTCAAAATTAACAGTTGAAGAAAATTTCTATATAATTCTTGAATCATATTACAAAGATAAAAAAAAGATGAAGCAGGTTGTTGAAGAATATCTAAAAAAGATAGGGCTTTATGATATGAGGGAACAGCCAGCAGGAACTCTTTCAGGCGGAGAAAAAAGGCGACTTGAAATAGGAAGAAGTTTAAGTTTAAATCCCAAGTTTTTTCTTTTAGATGAGCCTTTTTCAGGAATTGACCCAAAAACTGTATCTGAACTTCAGGATATAGTTGTCAAATTAAAAAATTCAAATATTGGTATTTTACTTACAGACCATAATGTAAGAGAAGCACTAACAATAACAGATAGAGCATATATAATTTATCAGGGCAAAATACTTATTGAAGGAAAACCAGAAGAAATATTAAAACATCCAGAAGCAAGAGGTGTTTATTTTGGAGAGAAATTTCAGATATGAGAAAGAATTTAACGATATTACCGGTACATGTTGGAATTATAATGGATGGAAATGGAAGATGGGCTAATAAAAAAAATTTGCCAAGAATTTTTGGTCATAAAGAAGGGATTAAAGCAGTAAGAAGGGTGGTAAAGGCAGCAAAAAAATTTGAAATTAAATATCTTACATTATATTCCTTTTCAACAGAGAACTGGAAAAGACCGCAAGAAGAAGTTTCTTTTCTCCTTAAACTTATAGAAACAAGACTGATAAAAGAAGGAAATAATTTAAACAAAAATAATGTAAAAGTTGATTTTATTGGTAAGAAAGAAAAACTTCCTAAAAAACTTATTGAAATAATGGACAGGGTAAGAAATTTAACTAAAAAAAATACAGGACTTACTTTAATTTTTGCTATAAATTATGGAGGCAGACAGGAGATATTGGATGCAATAGAACAAATAATTAAACATGGGAATATAAAAAAGGTTGAAGAAGAAAATTTCCGGAATTTTCTTTATCTTCCTTCTCTTCCTGACCCTGACCTTATAGTAAGAACAGCAGGAGAAAAGCGAATAAGCAATTTTTTATTATGGCAATCAGCATATTCAGAGCTTTACTTTACAGATGTTCTCTGGCCTGATTTTGATGAAGAGGACTTTTATAAATGTCTTGTTTCTTACCAAAGAAGAAAAAGAAAATTTGGGGGGCTTGTTAAGTGAAAAGAGTTGTTATTTTTGGTTCAACAGGGACAATAGGAATAAATACACTTGAAGTTATAAATAGACAAAAAAATAAATTTAAAGTTGTCGCTCTTGCATGTAAAGAAAACAAAAAAATTCTTTCTCAACAAATTGAACAATTTTTACCTGAATTTGTTTATATTGAAGAAAGAGATACATCTTTTGAAAGGAAATTTAAAAATATAAAATTTTTTTATAAAGGAGAAATGTCTGAAATTTCAAAAGTTGATTCAGATATTTTCATTTTTGCTATACCTGGTATTGACAGTTTAGATACCTTTGTTGAGTGTCTGAAAAGGAGAAAAAAAATTGGACTTGCAACAAAAGAAATTCTTGTTGTTGCAGGTAGTATTATAAAAAATTTATTAAAAAAATACAAAAGTGAAATTCTCCCTATTGATAGTGAGCATAATGCAATTTTTCAGATTATAGAAAAAGAAAATAAAAAAGATATTAAAAAGATATACCTGACTGCATCAGGGGGACCTTTTTATAAAACAAAAATTAAAAGTCCATCTTTAAAACAGGTTCTTTCTCATCCTATATGGAAAATGGGCAAGAAAATAACAATTGATTCTGCAACAATGATGAATAAATGTTTTGAAATAATTGAAGCACATCATCTTTTTTCTTTACCATTTGAAAAAATTGGGGTTTTATTTCATCCTGAGGCAATAGTTCATGGGTTAGTAGAATTTATTGATGGAACAATAAAGGCAATTATGTATAAACCAGATATGAAAATTCCAATAAATTATGTTTTAAACTATCCTGAAAGAGAAGGAGAATCTCTTGAAATTCTACCATTAGATAAGATGAAAAAACTTACTTTTAGAGCTCCTTCTGGAAAAGAAAAATTTATAAAGTTTGCAAAAGAGTCAATAAAAATAAATGGCTCTTATCCTGTTGTTTTAAATACTGCAAACGAAGTGTCTGTTAGGTATTTTCTTGAAAATAAAATAAAATTTCAAGATATTTTAGGGACTATTGAAAAAATAATTAAAAAACAAAAAATACAAAAAAATATAACTATAAATGATATTTACAGAATTACAGAAGAAATAAAAAATTCTTATTAAAAAAATGGGAAAAATTTATTTTCCACAGTCAAAAATAGGTAAAAAAGGTTTTCCAATAGAGACTGAATTGACAATTCTTGATATTGCTCAAAGAAATAATATTCAATTATCTGCTGAATGTGGTGGACAAGGAAAATGCGGGAAATGTGTTGTAAGAATTGAGAAGGGGAAAAGAAATTTATCACCACTAAATCAAATTGAAGAAAAATTTTTCTTATCAGATAATGAGCGGCTTGCCTGCCAGACAAAAATAATAAAAGATAATGGAGATATAGTTGTCTACATAAAAGATTCTGGAAGGTATGAAATTTTAAAGTTTGGAATGGAGAGAAAAATTCCTATTTGTCCTCGTTTTTACAAAAAAAATGAAAATGTCTATAAAGAAGGAGAGATTATAGATGTTTATAGAGGAAATATTTTTGGATTGGCAATTGATGTTGGTACAACAACAGTTGTTTTTGATATTGTGAACCTTGAAAATGGTAATATTATAGCAACAGTTGCTAAAACAAATCCTCAAATTTCTTTTGGTAATGATGTTATTTCAAGAATTGAATATGTTTCTATTGATAAAAATCAAAAAAGATATTTAAATGATGAAGAAAAAAGAGAAAGAGTAAAAAAACTACAAAGAGTTATTATTGAGGCAATCAACAATTCAATTGATGAAATTTCGGGAAAATATGGAGAAAATTTTTCAGAAAAAATTTATAGTGTTGTTGTATCAGGAAATCCTACAATGAGAAATTTATTTTTTGGGATTGATGTCTCTTCCCTTGGAGTAAGTCCATATGAGCCAGTCCATAAGGAAGAAATAATTGTTATGCCAGAAGAAATTGGATTAAAAATAAACAAAAATGGAGATGTTTATGGGATTCCTCTTATTGGTGGACATGTTGGAGGAGATATTGTTGCAGATATTTTATCATCAGAAATTTATAAAAATGAAGAAATATCCATTATAGTTGATATAGGAACAAATGGAGAAGTAGTTATTGGAAATAAATATAAAATTATTTCTACTTCCGCAGCAGCAGGCGGTGCTTTTGAAGGTGGGAATATTTCCTTTGGAGTTGGAGCAATAGAAGGGGCAGTGAAAAAAATAGAAATAATTGATGGAAGAGTTTTTTATTCTACAATAGGAAATAAATATCCAATTGGTATATGTGGTTCTGGTTTTATTGATTTACTTGCAGAACTTTTAAAATATAATATTTTAAGTAAAAATGCAAAATTAAAACAGGACTTTTACATAACAGGAGAAATAAAAATTACACAGGCAGATATGTACCAACTTATAACTTCAAAATCAGCAATAAAAACAGCACAGGATATACTTATGAAATGTTATCCAGTTGAAAAAGAAAATTTAGGGAAAATTTACATTTCTGGCGGATTTGGGAATTTTATAAATGTAAAAAATGCAATGAAAATAGGACTTATTCCAGAAATTGAAGAAGAAAAAGTCATTAAAATTGGAAATGGTTCTCTTGAAGGGGCAAGAGAAATTTTGTTATGTGAGGAAAGAAAAAAAACTGCTGAAGAAATTGCAAGAAGCGTAGTTCATATAAAAACAAATGAAGTAGAAAAGAATTTTGATTATATACTGGCAGAAAACATGTATTTTTAACAAAGAGAGGTTATGAACTCAAGAGAAAGGATATTAAATGTTTTTGAAGGTAGAAAAGTTGACAGAATCCCTATTTCTTTATATGAATTTGATGGTAATTATGATAGTTGGATTTATAATTATCCTGAATATGTTGAGATTCTGAATTATGCAAAAGGGAAAACAGATAAGATGTATTTCTGGTTTCCAATAATAAATAGTCCATCTATTTTTTATGGACAAATAGACCTAAATGATATAAAAACAGAAGAATGGGAAGAAAATGACCAATTTCATACAAAAACAACAATAAGAACACCTCTTGGGGAAGTTTATACTCACTCAAGACAGGATAAAGGGATTCATACATCCTGGACAATTGAGAATTTATGTAAGAATATAAATGATGCTAAAAAAATTCTTTCTCTTCCATACATCCCTATGAAAGTTGATGTTTCATCTTTTTTTGAAAAAGACAAAAAATTAGGAGAAGAAGGAATTTTAATGGGTGATATTCCTGATGCTTTATGTTTGGTGGTTAGCCTTTTTGGTTTTAGTAGATTTTTAATGTTTTATATTGACAACCCGGATATTATTTTTAAACTCATAAATTTTTTTCAGGAAAGAATTTATAATTACTTAAAAGAACTTTTAGAAAATGGAGCAATAACAGTATATAGAATATGTGGTCCAGAATATGCTACTCCTCCTTATTTAAGCCCAAATGAATTTGATAAACTTGTAACTCCTTATGATAAGCAATTGTTCCAACTTCTTCACAAATATGGAGCAAAAGGGAGATTACATTCACACGGGAAAATAAAAAATGTTTTAAAGGCATTTTTAGAGATAGAAATAGATGCTACTGACCCTATTGAACCACTGCCAGATGGAGATATAACATTAAAAGAAGCAAGAAAAATTCTTGGAGAAAAAATTGTTTTGATAGGAAATATAGAAGAAAGATTATTGGAAATTGGAAGTAAAAAAGATATTGAAGATGCAGTTAAAAAAGCAATTAATGAAGTTGGAAATACACCATTTATTTTATGTCCAACAGCAATGCCATTAACAACTCCACTTGATAAAAAAATAAAAGAAAACATTATTCATTATATTGACTGCGGAGGGAAATATGGGAAATTATAAAATTGAAAAAATTTTATTGAGTGAAACTTTTTTGTTATCATTCAATCAAAATATAAAAGGAGGGAGAAAATGATTGAGAATATAAAGTGGTTAGGGCATTCATCTGTTTTAATAGAGAAAGAAGGTAAATATATTTATGTTGACCCATGGAAAATAAAAAAAGATGAACCAAAAGGTGATTTAGTTTTAATAACACATCCACATTATGACCATTGTAGTCCAGAAGATATAGATAAAATAAGGAAAGACCAAACAATTATTATAGGACCATCTGATGCAGTTGAAACAATAAATGGAAATACAAGAAAGATAAAACCGTATGAGGAAATTGAACTGCCTTATGTAAAAATAAAAGGTGTTCCTGCATATAATATAAATAAAAACTTCCATCCAAAAAGCAATAATTGGGTTGGATATATAATAAAATTTCCTGATAGTTCAATTTATATTACAGGTGATACTGACTTTATACCTGAAATGAAAGGAGTTAAGGTTGATATTGTCCTTTTGCCAATTGGGGGAACATATACAATGGATGCAGAACAGGCAGCAGAAGCAATCAACAATATGAATGTAAAAGTTGCAATACCAATTCATTATGGGAATATTGTAGGTAGTAAAAAAGATGCTGAAAAATTAACTTCTCTTGTAAAAAATGCAGAAGTAAAAATTCTTTAAAAGGAAACCTCTTTTCCACTTTCAGCACTTATATAAATTCCTTCAAGCATTTTTATTACCTCTAAGGATTGCTCTAATTTTACAGGTACCTCTTTATTTTCCTTTACACATTCAAAAAACTCCTTTATTTCCTGATGATGTGGTGGCTGAATATCTGACATCACATTATCAAATAATGGTTTTATATCCTGTAAAATACCATTTTTTTCTGTTGCAATTTTTCCATCAGGCCATAAAAATCCACTTTCTGTTCCAAATAAAGTTGTAGAAAAATCCTCCAATTTTTCCATATTTGCAAGAAAACTACATGTTAAGACCAAACTTCTTCCATCATCAAACCTTATAAATCCAGAAGCAAAGTCCTCTACATTATATGTCTCTCTATCCCACTCACCCCATAATCCTCTTATATCTTTTCTCTTTGCAAGTTTTGTATATGTAATTCCTTTTACTGAATGGACTTTTGGGCATCCGATAAACCAGTAAGTCAAATCAAGAATATGAACTCCGATATCAAACATAGGACCGCCGCCTGAAAGTTCTTTTTTAATAAATGTATCTCGGGCTGGTATTCCTCTTCTTCTTAATGCATTGGCAAAAGCAAAATAAATTTCTCCAAAAAAGCCATCATCAATTAGTTTTTTTGTCAAAACACTTTCTTTTCTAAATCTTTGATGTTGTGCTGCCATAAGTTTTTTATTTGATTTTTTTGCCTGTTCTATCATACCTTCCACTTCTTTTACACTTGTAGCAAGAGGTTTTTCACATATTACATGTTTTCCTGCTTTCAATGAATCAATTACTGCTGGATAATGCAGTTTATTTGGAGTACATACATCAACAATATCAATTTCCTGAATCTCAAGCAGTTTTTTATAATTATCAAAAATATATTTTATTCCTTCTTTTTCTGCTTGTTTTCTTGCTTTTTCTGAAACATCTGCTATCCCAATTACTTCAACATCTGATAACTTTTTCCAGCCAGGAAAATGAGTTGAACTTGCAATACCACCAAAACCAATAAATCCAACACAATACTTCCCATTTTTCATTTTTTCTCCTTTCCTTTAAGAGTCAAAACCAATTCTTACATCAACTGCAATTACTTCTTTTTCCTTAACAATTAAGGGATTTATATCCATTTCTTTTATTTCTGGAAAATCACTAACCAATTGTGATACCCTTAAAAGTGTTTCTTTGATTTTTTCTTTATCAACTGGTGGAATATTTCTGAAACCATTAAATAATTTACTTGCCTTTATATCATCAATCATATCAGAAACTTCATTTTCCATAAGCGGCACAAGAGAAAAAGAAACATCTTTAAAAAGTTCAACATAAATTCCACCAAGCCCAAACATTATTAAATGCCCAAATTGAGCATCTTTATTAACTCCAACTATTGTTTCAATTCCACCTTCTATATATTGTTGTATCTGTATTCCTTCAATTTTAGCATCTTTTTTATATTCTTTCACTGACCTTATTATGTCATTAAATGCTTTCTCAAACTCAGATTCTGTTTTTATCCCTACTTTTACTCCTCCAACTTCTGTTTTATGAATTATATCAGGAGAAACAAGTTTCATAACTACTGGGTATCCCATTTTTTTAAAGATATTTTTCCCGTCTTCTAAATTTTTAGCAATAAGAGAATTGATTGTATTTATACCATAGAGAGAAAGAATTTCTCGTCCTTCAATATCTCCTACAACTTTTATTTTTGCCTTTTTGAAATTATCCAATTTTTCTTTTACCTTTTCTTTATTTACTTTGTAAGTTATAATTTTTTCTTCTTTCTTTTCCAAATATTTTCTGTAATTTACCATCCCTTTAAGAGAAGATACAGCCCTTTCAGGAAAAGGATAATTTGGAATTTTTCCCTCACTTAATCTTATAATTCCTGGCTCTATTCTTTTTCCTCCCATAAAACATCCTACAACTGTCTTGTTAAAACCTTTTGAGACATCAATAATTTTATCTGCTGTTTCTTTTGGTTCAGTTACAACCTGTGGAGTGAGGATACATATAACTGCCTCTACATTTTTATCAGATATAACAACATTAAGTGCTTTTCCATAATTTTCTGCCATTACATCACCTAAACAGTCAACTGGATTATTTATATTAGAAGATGGGGGTAGAAATTCCTTTAACTTTTCTTTTGTTGTATCTGAAATTTGTGCAAGTTTAAGTCCATTTTTTTCTATTGCATCAACAGCCATTACAGAAGGACCTCCTGCATTAGTTACAACTGCAATTCTATCCCCCTTTATAAGTGGTTGATATGAAAAAGCAATTGCGTAATCAAAAAGTTCTTCAACTGAATATGCTCTTATAACACCACTTTTTTTGAAAGATGCTTCAAAAGCAATATCAGAGCCAGCAATACTTCCTGTATGAGAACTAACTGCTTTACTTCCCATTTCAGTTATTCCGGATTTAACAATTATAATTGGTTTCTTTTTTGAGACATCTCTTGCAACTTCAATAAATTTTCTGCCTTCTTCTATCCCTTCTAAATAAAGTAAAATAACATTTGTGTCGGGGTCATCAGATAGCTCTTCAATAAGGTCAATTTCTGAAATGTCTGCTTTATTCCCGAAACTTACAAATTTAGAAAGTCCAATATTTTCTTTTATTGCCCAGTCAAGAACTGCTGTTCCAAGAGCGCCTGATTGAGTTATAAAGGCGATTTTCCCCTTTTGTGGCATATCAAAAGCGAAAGAAGCATTAAGATCATTTGTAGTATCTATAATGCCTAAACAATTTGGTCCAATAAGGCGCATATTGTATTTTTTAATAATTTTTTCTAATTCTTCCTCTCTTTTTCTCCCCTCTTCTCCTGCTTCTTTAAAACCAGCACTAATTACAATTAATCCCTTAACGCCTTTTTCTCCACATTCTTTTGCTACATCACAGACGAATTTTGCAGGAACAACAATTACTACAAGTTCAACTTTTTCTTTTATTTCAGAAATGCTTTTATAACATTCCAGTCCAAGAATTTTACCTGATTTTGGATTTACAGGAAAAATTTTACCTCTGTACCCCCCATCAATTATATTTTTTAATATTTTATAACCAAGTTTTTCTGGATTTGTTGAAACACCAACCAGAGCAATACTTTCGGGCATAAAAAATTGTTTTAACATAATAACCCCCATTATTAAGCATTACTTAATTTTTTTTGTTATACTTAATTTTATTTATTTTAGAAATTATATCTTTTTAATAGAGGAAAGTCAAATTTTCGAATTGAGACATAATAAATCTACTCCAAAAGGTATGTTAGACAAGACAAAAAAGAATCAACTGGAAAAATAGGATTTAAATAGCATCTCCGGATAAAATAAGAAAAAACCGGAGGTGCAAATGAAAAAGGAATTAAAAATGGGAATAAGGAAGAAAATAAGTAAAAAAATAGCATAGAGGTATCAGAGAGGGAGGAAGAAAAAGAAAGAGAAATGGAAATAGAAAAAGAAGAGAAAAATAAACAATGTGTTGGAGTAGATTTTTATTTGACACAACAGTCTCTGTTCAAATCGCTATTTAAAATTGCTGATGAATATGATTTTGGATTAAAATAACCTTTTACACCTGGAAATGAAGTAATTTCCCACTTTTTAATTTTTCTATTACGAACTATCAGGAAATATACTTTATTTCCTTCAATACCTACTTCTTTTTTAGGTATTCTGAAATTAATTACCCATCTATCTGGAAATTTCTTTGTTTCTGTTTGATAATTACCTTGCCATGACCAATTCCATCTATTAGTTAATAAATCACATTCAGAAGCACATTTAAAATTATCTGGATTTATAAGAAAATGATAACAGGTTTTTGCATCCTGTGAAGAAGCAATAAAAATTTCTATACAATCGCTTCCATATACTGCTCCTACATCATTTCCTTTGTGAATTGTCAAATTTTCCATTTCTTCTTCTTGGCATTCAATTATAAATACAATTTCTTTATTGTCTGAATATACTTTTACAAGTGTCTGGTTTTTTTCTGGTGGAATAAGTGTTATTTTATCAACTAAAACTAATGTTGAAGGATCTTTTTGGAGAGGAGTTTCAATGTTCATCTGAGAAAGAGGGAAACTTTTTATTTCACTTTGTGAGTGATATTTTTCTCTTTCTTCAAAAATATGTATCCAGTAATCAAAAAGTTCTTTTTCTTTGTTAACTCGTTGATAATATTCTGGGAAATTCTTACTTTCCTTTAATGCATTTTCTATATTACCAAGGCATTCTTTTTGGATTTCCTTTGTGAACATCTTCTTAAAATCATCTGTTTTCTTTGTAAAACATCCATCCATTTCTTTTAGTCCTTTTTCTAAACAGTCCAGATAACGACGCATTGAAGAATCAGCAGGACCAAAATTTTTCTGACAATAATCATTTAAAGTATTATCTAAATTAGTATTAATATTCCAGAGATACATCGCTGTTACATAAATAGGAAGATGAAATGTTTCCCATGCTTTACTTTCAACTCCTGGTACTTCACTTAAAAAACCATCCAATCCCAATTGATGGTAATATTTTATATCCTGGGCAACTACCTGCCAGATAGGAGCAGGTAAAAAATCCCAGTTATAAGTATAATAGTCATAAATATATATGTGTTTAATTTTCCTTCTTAATTGTTTTATCCGCTCAAAAATTGGCTTGTTTATAGGACAATTAGGGTCTCCAATAGAGTGTTTATAACATCTCCAAATAGTGCAAGAAACGATAAGATTATCAGGTAAAACATCTTTTACTTGATAAAAGTCAGAAAAGTTACTATAAGAATAATGTCCAACTAAAACATCAGGATATACTTCTTTTACCTTATTTGCAATATCATTAATAAAATCAGCAACTCTTCCATTTACAGAACCCTTTTTTCTATCTTCCTGTGTATCTAAATTTTTACAGTTTTCACATTCACACCAGCCATAACCATCATTAGGAGGAATACCAACGATAGAGATATCCGGATGTTCTTTAATATATTTTAAAATATTCTGGATAAACTCTGTCCTCATCTGCTGATTAGAAAGACATAATTGTCCTCCTTCTGACTGTTTTACTCTTTTTCCTCCTATTAAAGCAAAATATTCTGGATGTTGTTCAAAATATCTATTATCTGGTATCCAGAAACTATAACTATGAACGGTCGTATCTGGTTTTAAACCCCATTTTGGTAATTCTTCTTTAAGAATATCTACTTCGTTATGATGAGTAAGTTTACTATTCATTTTTAAATGAAACATCCATTCTGCTACTTTTTCATCATAATGATGCTTACCGGCACAAATATGTAGACATCTATAAGGAAAAGAAGGTGAGAATGTTTGATTTGTTTCATCTAATTTTATTGGTAAGATAATTTCTTCCAAAGCAGGAGAGTCAGGACGAAAATATCTCACTCCAAATAATTCTAAAAGATAAATTATTCCACATCTAATTCCTTCCTCATCACATCCTGAAATTTTTATTTCTCTTTTGGAAGGAGAGATATTCAGACAAAAAGAACCTTCTTGAACTATTCCTTTTTCTGGATAAGAAAGAATAATATTTAAATCTTCAGGTGAGAGACTGTTAACTTCTTCAAGTCCACATTTTTTAAAAAATGTTTTTAATTCTAATATAGCAGTTTCTGTCTGTATTATTCCATTACCAGAAGGAAAAAAAATATTTATTTTATATTTATCATTTTTACCTATTTTCATTTGTTCTTTGACACTACCTAAAAAAAAACAGGGTCATAAACTTTTATTAATGAAATATCATCAAACCAGATACATTCATCTTGTTTCTGAACAGGAGCACCAAAAAGCAAAACACAGGAAGTAATATCTTCAGGAGCAATAAAAAAGAATTCAACCTTTTGCCATTTACTTTCTCTTTCTTTAGGATAGGAGATTGAAATTCTTGGTGCTTTTCCTTTTCCCTGGTCCGCCCATCCATTTTTATCCATCCACCTTATTGTCATTGAACCCCCTTTATCAGGGGGGTCCTGTTTAACCCAGAAACTTAATAAATATCCTGCTTTTGGAGTAACTTTAATACCTGCCTGAAAACATCCTGATATCTGGTTTTCTCTAATTGAAATTGAATATTTCCCCGTATGTGCTTGTGTTGGGTCCCAATAAAATCTTGTGACTGATTGTTGAAAATTCCATGTTGTCCACCCTTTTAATCTTTTATCTAATTTCTTCCAATCAAATTTCTCTAATTCTTCTTCAGAAAAAACTTCTTCTTGCTTTGTTTCCTCTCCTGGCTCAAAACTTCCATTGAGAACTAAATTCTGTTTACTCTCAGGAGATTGCTTGATAAATATCTGTGAAAGTGCAATACTTTTTATTTCATTATCTTTATTTTCCTCTGCTACTTTTTTCCAAAATGATTGTATATCTTCCTGGCTATTTCCTTTTTTCTCAAAATACTCCGTTATTTTTGTAAATATTTTATATGTTTCATTTTCAAAATATGGTTTTATAATTAAAGTTTGTTGACTTTTAAAACTTTCAAGGTTTGTATTTACAAAAATATTTTTTTCTTCCTCAGTGGTCATTTGATAGTTCTCTATTGATTCAATTGCTTTAAACCCCATTTTTGCTTTATTTATAATATCTTCTATTTTTTCATCTTTTTTAATCTCTTCTATATTCTGCATATCTTTCATTGTAAGATAACTCTCCAAATAAAATTCACTTAACCTCCATATTTTTTCAAATAAATCTATCCTTTTTTTTACTATTTCATCTTTTAATAATTCTTTTGCTTTGTTAAGTTTATTATTAAGATATTCAAGGTCATCCCAGATATATTCATCAAGTTGTTTCAAACTTTGCCAATCAGCTATTGGATGTAATGGGTCTTTTTTTCTACCATAAATTTCTTCAATTCTGTCAAAAAATTCTCTCATCGGTTTATTTGCTTCTCCATAAAAATTTAAAAAATAATCATCTAAAAGTTTATCAATATCAGCATCTATATCCCATGCAAGTTCATTTAAAACATACTGACGAGGTCCATCATATAACCAAACTTGCGTAAATGTCTCAAACCATCCACCTTTTAAATTTACACTTTTATATGCTTCTTTCCATGCTTTTCCCATTATATGGGGATAATGACGAGGAACTATATAGCCACCCCCATAAAGATAATCGTATATCCCGATGTTTTTTGCTCCTGCATTGCTCCATCCCTCTAATAATTTCATATTTTCTCTTAATCCACTCGCTACTTCTACATAAATATTCGGTTCTAATTTTATATTTTCAGGAACTGGAGAGGCGCCTCCATAAGCAATAAAACTTACCAATTTATCTGGAAATTGTTTCTGCGCTAATTTTGCTATTTGATTGTAAAAAGGAATATATTGATTTTTAAATTTCCTTTTTAGTTCTAAACAATCTGGACATTGACAATCTCCTCCACCATCATTTACACCTACTGGAATACCGAGCATTTGTGGATTTTTTTCAAAGTATTCGTTAGACCATTCAATTGCAATTTCTGGTAAATCAGGATTACTAACACATGGCTGCCAGGTCCCACCTGAATTTTTTGGAGGGATAAATCTTTTCCCTTCTATCATTGGATAATATTCTGGATGACTTTCAGAATATTTTTCAGGTGAATAAATATGATAAAGATTATGAGATGCTAAAAATGTTGTTCTCCATGAACGAGAAAAATTCCCATTTCCTCCGTAAAAACCGGCATTTGTATATGTAATAAAAGATGGTTCTTCCTTAATATCTATTTTTAATGGTAAATTTATTATTTCTTTTTTAGAAATTATTTCTCCTAATTCCCCTGGCATAAAATACCTATATCCACAAAACCTCTTTAAAAAATCATAAATAGCATATGATGTCCCTCCCAAATACTTACCTGCAATTACCAAACTATCTGGATTGCTTATTATATAATATCCATATGGATGAAGTTTATCAAAATCAAGTCCTATTTCATTTACATAATTAGTTCTTCCAACATATATCTTGAAATTTTCTTTTATATCTTCTGCTTTTTCTGTTTCTAATATAACTTTAATATTCCCAGAAGTAATTTTATTTAGATAATTACATAAAGTCCTTGCAATAGATATACTTGAAGAATCTGATATAATTATAACTTCTTTCTTTTTACCTGCCACAGATATGATTTCTGTTTTCTGCCCTTTACTACTTTTTATTATTTCTTCTATAGGTGGCTCGTTTTTTAATATTGAAGAAACAATTTTTTTAACCATTAAAAGTAAACTACTGCTTTCCGGGTCATCTTTCCAATCTTGTTTGTAATATGACATAACTACTGGTGAAAAATATATAAAAGTCCCTTTTCCGTATTGATTGATAAAAACTTTCCCAATGCTCTCTGTTCCTATTATTACTCTCCCAGCTGTAATATCTGTCAAACCCGGCTCTGACCCAAACCAACTATACTCTTGTTTCGCAAAATGATTTACAATCGGATTCTCAGGAGAAATAATTTTAGCAGACACTTTCCCATATTGATAAGTTGTTGCTCCTATCCAATCTGCCCATGAAGAAAATTTTCTGTTGTCTGATGGAACCCAATTACCAATAGTTATTGTTGTTATTAAAATATGACCACCTTCTTTTAGATATTTTTTAACTACTTCATTATCTTCCTCTGTTAACGGTTTTGGTCTATCCTGACTTAATATAATAAATTTGTAATTCTTAAATTCTTTTACTGGAATATAACCATCTTCTTCTTTTAAAATATCTGACTTTACTTCACACTCTTTCTCCAAAAATTCTTTCCATGTTTTTGAACGCCAGCCACAAATACCTATTTCTGATTCAGCCATCAAAAAAGTCGGCAAAAATAAAAACACTAATAAGCCTAAAATAGTTTTTGCTCTTTTCATATATACCTTGTATGATGAAGTTAGATTTTTTAGAGGAGTTATTTATAGTAATTATACTTCTTGTGAACTCTATTACTTCACATACCATAATCACCTCCTAATTCTCTAACTTTATTATAAACCCTAAAAAAATTTTTTTCAAGAGACCGGCATTTCTCAAAAATAATTCTACTAAAATATCCTATACAAAAGCAGCACTTTTGTTTTAATTTTTTCTCCCTTTGTTATACACCTAAAAAAATGTATAATGTAAATTATGAATAATAAAAATAGTTTAGCGATTGTTAGAAGACGAGAAATTAAAGAAGTGTATATTTCCGAAGGATCTCTCGGGTGTAGACCCTACGGGCGAGCATGTGGAAATGTCACATTTTTATTTGGTAAAAAATGTCACATAATCATGTGGTAATATATCTTGTTGACAAAAAAAAATTTATGTGTTTTAATATTAAAAATAATATAGGGAGAATATGAAAGGGGGTGAAGACAATGGTGATAAAGAAAAAAGCCGCAAGTAAAAAAGGTTGTAGTAAAAAAACAACAAAGAAAACAACAGGTAAAAAAGTGGCTAAGAAGAAAAAATGAGAAGAAAAAAAAGAAAATTGAGATGGCGTTCTAAAAAAGCAAATCATAGAAAGAAACCAACAATGGGATAAAAAATAGGAATGGAAAGCAATTGAACTTAAATAAATAATGAACTAATTGATGTTTCTAAGTGGATTCTTTTAATTGCTTCTCCAAGTAAAGAAGACACACTTAAAATTTTAAATTTAGGTGGTAAAGATAAGTGTGGTATTGTGTTGGTTATTATAATTTCTTTTAAGTTTGAGTTATTTAATTTTTCTATTGTATCTTCTGAAAAAACCGCATGTGAAGCACATCCGTAAACCTCAATAGCACCACCTTTAATCAATATGTCTGCTGCTTCAATTATTGTATTACCTGTTGAAATCATATCATCTACAATAATTACTTTTTTACCTTTTACTTCTCCTATAACATGAGTTACCTCAACTTTATCAGGACTTTCTCTTCTTTTATCCACAATTGCCAATGAAGCATCTAATCTTTTTGCAAAAGCCCTTGCCATTTTTACTCCTCCAACATCGGGAGCAACAACAACCAACTTATCAAATACTTTTTCTTCTAAATAACTAATTACAATAGGAGCAGCAAAAAGATGGTCAACAGGTATATCAAAAAATCCCTGTATTTGTGGAGCATGTAAATCCATAGTAAGAATTCTATTAGCACCTGCCGATACAATAAGATTTGCAATAAGTTTTGCTGTTATGGGAACTCTCGGTTGGTCTTTCCTATCCTGTCTTGCATATCCAAAATATGGTAAAACAGCAGTAATTCTTTTAGAAGATGCTCTTCTTAAAGCATCAAGAATAATAAGCAGTTCCATAAGATTTTCATTTACAGGTGGACAGGTTGATTGGATTACAAAAACATCTTTTCCTCTTACATTTTCCTCAATTTTTACACAAATTTCTCCATCTTTAAATCTATAAATGTTAATTTTCCCTATTTCTTTATTCAGATATTTACATATATTTTCGGCTAAATTTTTATTTGAATTTCCTGAAAAAATTAAACAACTGTCCATTTTTCACTCCTTTTTAAAAGTTTTTCTGCTTTTTGGAGTTCCTCTATTGTATTTATACCCATCACTTCCTCAGGTGTATATATTGTAAAAGAACGGATTTTTACTCCCTGACAAGCAAGAATTTTAATAACATCAGTAAGATAATATTCCCCTTTAACAGGGTCTTTTTTGAGTTTTTCTAATGTATCAAAAAGAAGTTGTTTTTTAAATATGTATATCCCAGAATTGATTTCTTTTATTTCTTTTTGTTGGGGAGTAGCATTAACTTCTTCAACTATCCCGGTAATTTTCCCTTCTTTATTTCTTATAATTCTTCCATAACCAGTTGGATTATCAATAGAAACTGTAATTATAGAACACATTGCTTTGCTATTTTCAAAATCATTTATAAAATTTTTTAATGTATCATAAGAAATAAATGGAACATCACCATATAGAATAAGAATATTCCCATCAAAATTTTCTAAAAGGGGCATTGCTTTCTTAACAGCATCTCCTGTTCCAAGAGGAACAACTTGTTCAGCAAATTTTACATTTTCTCCTTCAAGTTGTTTTATAACCTCTTCTTTTTTAAAGCCAACAACTATTATAACTTCATCTGGAAAAAGTTTTTTTACTGTTTCCATAAGATAAGAAAGCATTGGTTTGCCTAATATATTCTTTACAACTTTTTGTTTTTCACCGCCCAACCTTTTTCCAGAACCAGCAGCAAGTATTACCACTGCAAGATTTGAAGCCATTTGGTATCTCCTTGAACTGCCCGGCGAGGATTTGAACCTCGAAACTCGGCTCCAAAGGCCGATGTGTTACCATTACACCACCGGGCAAAAATTAAATAACATATAGTGAAAACCGTTATATAAACAAAAAATTAAAAATATGTAAAACGAAAATGTAAAATTTAAGACAAAGAAAATAATTTTAAAGTTTAAAACTCTAAACGAGTATTTTATATCCACCAAAAGAGTGCCAAATTCCTGAAAAAGCACTTTACAATTTCAATTTTACATTATTAAGTTTGAATTTTAACTTCTATTGTTTTTTGTCGGATTTGCCTTTTCCTTCTCATATTCTTCAAGCACTTTCTTCTGGATATAATCTCTAAACTCGCTTTTTATTGGATGAGCAAGGTCTTTATGTTGTCGGGAAGGTGAAAGACGCTGTTCCTCAACAGGATTTAAGGCAGAACCACAAGAACCACAAAACTTATTACCTACGGGATTTTTAAATCCACATTTAGGACATGGCCTCTGAATTTTCTTACTTGGCATTGCAACAAAAAGCCCTTTTTTACCCTCAATAACTCTTATATCTCTTATTACAAATTGGTTATCAAAGGTAACAGAGGCATATGCTCTTAATCTACTACTCGGATTTGTAACGAGCGAAATTCTGGTTTCGGTTATTTCCATTTATTTCCTCCTTTATCTTTGAGTTGTTAAAGCATTCAATTATAAAAAAATCCCAGCCAACAGCAACATCACCTAATTTTATTGTTTCTGCCTCTCTTTTCTCTCTAAAAATAGAAAATAAACTTCCACCACTTCCCGAGAGAAAAAATTTTCTTCCCGACATTTTTTCAATTTCTTTCATCACCTCCTTTCCTTCTTCCCATATTTCAAAACAGGGCTTTTCTAATCTGTTATACATTATGCTTTCTGCTTTTTCAAATTCTCTTTCTCTTAATAAGCCGACAAGAATTTTAATTTTTTTTAATCCATTTGTCAAATTACCAAATTCCCTTTTTTTATCTAATTGTTCGTACACATCCTTAGTTGATATTCTGATAGGTGGAACAAGTAATAAGAAATAATAAGTTGGAATATAATTTTTCACTGGCTTTACAATCTCACCATATCCACTTACTATTGATAAATTTTTATAAATAAAGAAAGGAACATCTGAACCAACATTAAGAGCAATTTTTAGCATCTCTTTTTCTGAAATATCCAAATTGAACATTTGAATAACATTTTCAAGAACAACAGCAGCGTTTGAACTACCACCACCAAGTCCACTACCAGGAGGTATTCTTTTCCATATATCTATTTTAACTGGAATGTCTGTTTTGAATTTTGTTTCCAATAAATCCAATGTTTTTTTAACTGTATTATCAACAGGAATTTCCCATTTAGAATGGAAAATAATTTCTGTTTTTTTTGATTTTTCAATTTCTACAATATCTGAAAGAGAAATAGGGGTAATTAAAGAAACAATAGGATGAAACTTTTCTTTCTTTTCTCCTACTTCAAGAAATAAATTAATTTTTGCCGGTGCAAGAACTTTCATCTGTTTTTGGTTTTTTTGCAACTTTTACAAGTGATGGCTTTAAAATTTTGTCGTGATAAACATAGCCAGGTTGTTCTTCCTTTACAATTTCCCCATCTTCAAATTCATTTGTTTCTACAACGCCAATTGCTTCATGTATATGCGGGTCAAATTTTTTACCTTTTGTCACTATTTTTCTAACACCATTTTCCTCAAGAAATTTTGTAAATTCCTTTTTTAAAAGTTCAACTCCTTTATGAATTGCTTCATTAGATGGATTTGTTTCCATTTGTTTTAAGATATTTTCAAATATATTGTCAAATTGAAGTAATTGTCTCAAAAGATTTTCAGCCCCATACTTATAAATTTCCTGTTTTTCTTTTTCAACTCTTTTTCTATAATTATCAAACTCAGCCAGAACTCGTAAATATCTATCCTTTAATTCGTCAATATCTTTTTTTAATTTCTCATTTTCTTTTTTAATTTCCTTTGTTTTTTTTAACGATTCTTTCAATTTCATCAAATCCTTCTCTTTTATATATACTATTCCTTCTTTCTTATTTTCCATTTTACATACACCTCTTATTATAATATAAAATGATAACTAAAAATGTAAAAAGTTTTTATCTTTTGTTTTGCTTCATTTTGAATCCGCCACACTACATAGTCGGATGCTCTAAAATACGCATTTTACATTTTTGTTTTACACTTTTCCAATATTTATTCTACCTTATAAAACCCATTCTCCATGGTGGCCAATATATAAAAAGGGCTTTTCCCACCAGGTCCTTTTCTGCTACAAATCCCCAATATCTACTGTCACTACTGTTAATACTATTATCCCCGAGTACATAATATGACCCTGGAGGAACTTCTGTTTCTTTCGCAACCCCATAATATCCATCACTATAATAATACCTGCAACTAATCCTCGGTTCTGTTACTTCCTTGCCATTTATATATATTTTACCTTCTTTTATAAGTACTCTTTCACCAGGAAGAGCAATCGCTCTTTTTACATAATCTGTTGTATGAGTTTCTTTAATATGTTTAAAAATTACTACCTCACCTCTTTGGGGTTTTCTAATTTTATAAATTATATCATTTGATATAAGTCGGTCACCAACCATTAAAGTAGGGACCATAGAAGTAGTTGGAATTTTGAAATTTCCAACAAAAAATATTCTAACAAAAACAGCAATAACAATAGCCCAGAATAACGATTTAAACCAATCAGTTGTTTCTTTTTTTATATCTTTTTTCATTTTAGTCATATATTTTACCCTTTGTCTTTATTCATTTCAATAAATTAATATATAATTCTGAATATCTTTCTACCATTTTATCAATAGTAAACTCCTTTTTTATTTTTTCCTTTGCATTTATTCCAATTATTTCTTTTAAATTTTTATCTTCTAAAAGTTGCTTTATTTTATTAACTAATTCTTCAGAATTTCTATCTTTTACCACAAATCCATCTTTCCCATTTTGAATAATATAAGGTACATCTCCTACTGAAAAAGAAACAACGGGAATTCCAAAACTCATTGCTTCAAGGACACTTAACGGACATCCTTCCCATTGAGAAGTCAAAACAAAAATATCAATAGCCGAATATACCCTTTCAATTTCTTTTACAAAACCAGCAAAGACAAATTTATCCTTTACTCCAAATACCTCTGTAAGATGTTTTAAATATACTTTAAGCGGTCCTTCTCCGGCAATTAAAAATTTCACATCAGGAAAATTTTCTGAAATAACTTTACATATTTTTATAAAAATTTCCTGTCCTTTTACTTTTCTTAAATTACCAACATTACCAATAACAATACTATTTTCACTGAAACCAAATGAACTTTTTGAAAATGTTCTTTTTTCTGTTGGGTATTTGACACCATTTGGAATAACTACAATTTTTTTTTCATTTATTTTCCCTTTTTCAACAAGGTATTTTTTCCCGGAAAAAGAGTTTGAAATAATAATGGTTGATAATTTTGAAGTTAATCTATCTATTTTCCAGTGATACCATTTTCTCCATTTATCTACACTTCTTTGAGAAGAAATAATAATTTTTATACCTGCAATCTTACCTAAAATTCTTCCAATTAAATTTGAAATAAAAAGAAATGATTGACAGATATCTGGATTTATTTTTTTGATTTTTTTATATACAATAAAAATAGAAAGTGGCTCTTTTTTTAAATCATAAATATAAGCAAATATATTTCTTTTTTTAATTTCATCTGTAAAAGTACCTTCTCCTCTTAAACAAATGATGTATATATCAAATTTTTTTTTATTCAGATTATCTATAAGTAAAAGCAATGACTTCTCAGTTCCTCCAATTTCTGAACTATTTAGCAGGTATAATATTTTGATTTTTTTATCTTCCATAATATGGTTCAAGAGGAGGTGACTTTATACCTCTTTTGATTTTTTCATATGCAAGGAAAGCATTATAACTTGCCAGAGGATAAACTGGAAACTTAAAAACATCTTTTTTATAATTATTCAAAAAAATGTTCACACCTGGACCAATAGGAATATAATCTTCTTTTTTTAAAATATTTTTAACTATTTTTTTTGAAAATGTTTTTATTGGGAATGATTTCTTAAAGTTAAATTTACAGTTATATTTTGAAATATAAAAATTTTCTCTGTATGCATTAACAACACAAATAAGTTTGCATCTAAAATCCTTCAAAATAAAAAAAAGTGAATCAGGTAATGAAACAGCATATATTTTCTCTTTTTTACCACAGGCAATCCCTTTTACAAAAGATATCCCTGTCCTTATACCAGTCCAGGAACCAGGTCCTATTGAGACAATAAAATAATCAAAATCACTTGTTTTTATCTCACAATTAATATTTTCAAGATTTTCTACCAAGCAACTCGCTATATCATCACTTTTAAAAGTAATTTCTTTCAATAAATTAAAATTTTCAACAACTGCTATACTCCCTATTGAAGAAGTTGTCTCAATGGATAATAATTTCATTTTAATCAACAGAATTTAATATTCTGGATATTAAAGCCCTATCTAATTTCTCCTTAGGATTGATTTTTGCCTTTGAAATAAGTGAAAGTTTGGCTGTACCTAAGGTAACTCTCCCTTCTAAATAAACAGGGACTCTTTCTTTATCAGTTGTAAGCCATATATTCATTTTACCTTTTCTAAAAACTCCTTCATCACTTTCTGCTATTGGTTCAAGGAGGTATATTTCCTTATTCCCAAGAAGAGGTACATCTTTTGTCATTTTATCTTTTCTTGTAATTGTTAAATTCCAGATTTTTTCCATTGCAACAGGATATTGGAATTTCTGGTAACTCTCAAAATCAGCACTCCTCAAAACATAAAAAATAAACATTCCATCATATAAATTTCCATTAAATTTTACTTTTTGTGTTTTATTTGAATAAACAGCCCCTTTTTTTAATTTTTTCACATTCCAGGTGTATTCACTCTTATTAAAATTAAAAAATATCTCTGTGGTTCTTTCCTTTTCCCCATTTTTTACATAAGAATAAAAATAATATGGTTTTAATGTTTTTTTATCTATGAAAGAATCAACTCTATTATATCCATATCCACTCTTTGCCATACTTCCTTCCGGGACAGTAATCCCCACAATATGATAGAACTCACCATTATTATTTTTCTCCTCTTTACAAATAATTATTCCCTTCCCAACATTAACAAAATTCCATTTTGCAGAATAAAGAAGATATTCTCCTGACCATGAAGTAAAATAATTTAACAATTCAATAAATTTCCCATCCTGTTTTTTTTCTTTTTCATCAGGTATTACAGGATTAGGTAATTTCTGCTCTTTTTTTGCAATAAGAGACCTTTCATCTTCTAATTTCTTTTCTTCTTGTGATAAATTTATTTCTGGCTGAATTATTGTTTCTTCTTGCACATTTTCTTCTATGGTTAAAGAAATTTCATCTGTTGATAAAGGTGCTTCTTCAGGTGGATAATTAACATCAGGGATTTCTTCAAGAGTTACCTCTTTGTTTTTTTTGCCAGTACATCCTGCCAAAAATACGAAAATAGCCAGATAAATAATGATTTTTTTCATTTTTTTAGACCACCCTTTATGATTTTCTATTATAATAACACATTTTGGAAATTTTTTAAATAAAAATTCTCAATAAAAGAAAAATTTAAAGTCAATATGCTTTATATCTCTATCTCTGAATAATTTATACTATTTTTCTTAGATATTAATGTTTTTATTTTTTCTGGTAAATAACCAAATTTATCTTCTATTTCTTCAATAAACTTACTCTTTTCTTCTTCTGTTTTTATTTCACTTAATTTTTTATATATGTAGAATCTAAATGATGGGAAGGGTGCAAAATCATCTGGCAAAATAAATGGAAATTCAACCTCTTCTGGTTGCTTTACTTCCTGCCCTTTTATTTCTCCCATTACTTCTCTCCAGAACCTGCAATAAAGGTTAAATCCAACCATGTCAATAAATCCATGTTGTTGCTTCCCTAAAATATTTCCTGCTCCTCTAATTTCAAGGTCTTTTAAAGCAATTTTATATCCACTACCAGGACTATTTAATTTCTGTAATGCATCTATTCTCTTTCTTAAATTTTCGTTTAATGGAATATGTTTCGGAATAAAAAAGTAAGCATAAGCGCGCCATTTATATCTTCCTACTCTACCTCTCAATTGATAAAGGTCAGAAAGTCCATATCTTGTTATATCATCAACTATTAAAGTATTTGCTCCTGGTATATCAAGCCCATTTTCAACAATACTTGTTGCAACAAGAACATCTATTTCTCCCTTTGAGAAAGACCTCATAATTTCTGAAAGTTTCTCTGGTTTTAATTTCCCATGAGCAACTTCAACTTTACTTTCAGGGACAAGTTTCTTAATTTTCTCTTTTACTTTTTCAATATCATATACATAGTTATGAAGATAAAATGTTTGTCCTCCTCTTTCCATTTCTTTTTTTATTGCCTGCTTTACTATTCCTTCATTATATATTCCAGCATATGTTATAACTGATAATCTCCCTTCTGGTGGTGTTTCAATTAAACTTATGTCTTTCAATCCACTCAAAGACATATAAAGTGTCCTTGGAATAGGAGTTGCTGTTAAAGTTAAAACATCAACTTTTCTGAACATCGCTTTTATTTTTTCTTTATGAACAACACCAAATTTTTGCTCTTCATCAATTATCAGAAGTCCAATATCTTTAAATTTCACATCCTGCTGTAAGAGTCGGTGTGTCCCGATAATTATATCTATTTTTCCTTCTTTCAATTTATTTATTATTTCTTTTTGTTTTTTTTCAGATACAAGACGGGATAGTTGCTCAATTATCACAGGGAAATCAACAAATCTCTCAGAAAAAGTTAAATAATGCTGAAGACAAAGAACAGTTGTTGGAACTAAAACAACTACCTGTTTTCCACTTAATACGGATTTGAAAGCACACCTCATTGCTACTTCTGTTTTTCCATATCCAGAATCACCACAAATAAGTCGGTCAGTTATTTTCTCACTTTCCATATCTTTTTTAACTTCTTCTATTGCTTTTAATTGATCTTCTGTTTCTTTATAAATAAAACTTTCTTCAAATTCATTTTCCATTTTATCGTTAGAAACAAAATTAAATCCTCTTTCTTTTTTTCTTTCTACATAAAGGGTATAAAGGTCTGATGCAAGGTCTCTAATTGAATTTTTAACTTTTTCCCTTATGTTAATCCAATTTTTACTGCCTAATTTTGATAATTGTGGTTTCTTATCTCCAACATATTTATTAACAAACTGTATTTGTTCAATGGGTATATAAAGTTTATCTCCACCATCATATTCACCTACAATAAATTCTTTCTTCTCCCCATCAAATTCCATCTTTTCCATTCCAACAAATTTTCCTATTCCTTCATTATAGTGAACAATATAATCCCCTTTTTTAATTTCTTCCCATTCTGTAATATTTTGGAAATTGCGTTTTTTAAATGGGGTGTATTTTACTTTATATCTTCCAAAAATTTCATCATTGCTTATATAAGTAATATTTTCTTCTGGAATTGAGAAACTGTATGATAAATTACCTTTTAAAAATTCAATATTTGATATATCAATATTTCTCTCAATAAGTATTTCTTTAAGACGCTGGTTCTGAGATTCTGTTTGTGAGAAAATACTTATATTTTCACCAGGATAAGTGTTCCAGATAAATTGAGAACTGATTTTAAACCTATCACCAGCAGGAAAAACATTAAAATAAAATATATTTTTATTCCTTAAAAAAGTTAATTTTTCACCAACTATATTTGATTTTTCTATTATATCCTGAATTTCTCCATTTTTTTCAATAAATTTCTCTCCTCTAATTATGAAATTTATTCCATTAACCTGGGAAATAAAACTCTCCTGTCTTTCACCAACAAAAAATTCGCTCAGAGGTAATATAGAACATTTTTCAATTTTCTCAAAAGAACTTTGATTTGAAGGATTAAATTTTCTTATTGAATTTATACGATTTCCAATAAACTCAACTCTTAAAGGGAAATCAGAAAAAGGAGGATAAAAATCAACAATTCCACCTCTTGTACTAAATGTTCCTTGAATTTCCACAACTTCTTCTTTATCATATCCAAATTTTACAAGAATCTCTATAAAATCATCTCTTCTTATATTTTCTCCTTTTTCAACTTCTATTTTTTTAAAATTTGAGAAAGGAGGAATTTTATTTAAAATTGCAGGGAAATATGTAATTATAAGTGACTTTTTATTCTCTATTATTTCAATAATACTTTTTACTCTTTCAATATTAACTTCTGAAATTTCATCTTCTACTTTTTCATATTCAGGGAAAAAAATTACTTCTTTCTCATCTATAAAATTTAAAATATCAGAATAAAATATCATTGCTTCTTTTTCATCAGGAAGAATAACAAGAAAGTTTGAATTTGAAAATTTGAAAATATTTGATATAAGAAAAGAGAAAAAAGAGAGATTGTTCCCTACAATAGAAAAAAGGTCTCTTTTCTCAATTAACCCCAGTATGCTATTTACCTTTTCCATCAGTTTCATTTCTCGTCCTCTTGCTAAAATTTTCCAGTTGACCAGATATTTCCAAAATCAAGTGTCTCTTTAAAAATTTTGTAAGTTGTTTCATCAAAAAGAACAAATCTAATTTTTTTTATTGATTTTAACTTAGGAATTTCCTCAATAACACTTTTAATAGAAACAATCGCTGCTTCTTTTGTTGGATAACCAAAAACTCCTGTTGATATTGCAGGAAAAGCAATTGACTTTAAATTTTTTCCATCAGCAATTTTTAAACAATTTTTATAACATTCAGCAAGTTTGGCAGCAGGACCTTTCTCCTGTAAGTAAACAGGACCAAGAGTATGTATAACATAAGAATTTGGTAAATTATAACCAAATGTTATTACTGCCTCCCCTGTTTTTATAGGAGCAAGTTTCCTACATTCTTCATAGAGTTTTGGCCCTGCTTTTTTATGAATTGCACCTGCAATACCTCCCCCAGGAGAAAGATATGCATTTGCAGCATTAACAATAACATCAATATCTGCCTGTTCAGTAATATCCCCTCTTATAACTTCAATTTCAACATCACCTATTTTCACAATTCACCTCCTTTGTACCTTTTTTGACACTAATTATTATTAAAGTTTCTGAGTATAAAAGATACTTTTAACTAATTTTTGAAACCCATGTTTTATGTACATTTTTTGAGCAGGTATATTTATTTCAAGAGTTGAAACAATTGCAGTCTCCATCCCCTCTTTTCTCATTTCTTCAAGAACTTTTTTATGAAGAGAAGACCCAATACCTTTTCCTCGAAATTCTGGTAAAACACCATTACTTCCAACTTCACCAATTTTCCTCTCAAAATCAAGGGTATAAGTTGAATACCCTATAATTTTCCCATTAACTTCTCCAACAAACACCCAATCAATATGACTTTTACAGAAATTTTCAACTTCTCTTTTTTTATATTGATACCATTCTTTTCCAGCAATTTTCCCATATTTTTTTTCAAGAAGTTCTGCTATTGTATAGCCATCCCATACTTTTTCAGTCATTTTCACAATTTCTTCAATATCTTCACTTCTTGCTTTTCTTATTTTTATTTGCATATTCGCCTCGCCTTGTTATAATTATTTTACCTTTTATTACTTAAAAATTCACTTGATAAAAAATTTTAATTATTTACTAAAAAACTTTATAGGAGGAGAAGATAGTTATGATTTACAGAAAATTTGGGAAAACTGGAATTAATGTTTCAATTCTCGGTTTCGGTGCTATGAGATTACCAATGATTGAAAAAAATGGAGAAAAACATGTAAATGAAGAATATTCAATTGAAATTATACAGAAATCATTTTCTTATGGGGTAAATTATATTGATTCTGCTTATGGATATTGTTCAGGAGAGAGTGAAATAGTTGTTGGAAAAGCACTGAAAGGGTGGAGAGAAAAAATATATGTATCAACAAAAGTTCCTACTTATAATATTGAAAAAAGAGATGATTATAGAAGATTTCTTGAGGAACAACTAAAAAAATTAGATGTTGATTATATTGATTTTTATCATTTCCACTTACTTGATAATACAAAATTTGAAGAAAAAGTTATTAAATTAAAACTTATAGATGAAGCAGAAAAAGCAAAAGAAGAAGGACTTATAAAACATATATCTTTTTCCTTTCACGACAAACCAGAAATTATGAAAAAGATAATTGATACAAACTTTTTTGAAACAGTTTTATGCCAGTATAATATCCTTGATAGAAGTAATGAAGAGGCAATTGAATATGCAAGAAAGAAAGGAGTTGGAGTTGCAGTTATGGGCCCTGTTGGAGGTGGTCGACTTGAAAAAGCAGATGAACTTGTTAAATTTTTTAAAAATAAATATCATTCAAGTCCTGAAATTGCTTTAAAATTTGTTTTTTCAAATGAAAATGTCTCAATTGCTTTATCAGGAATGAATACAATTGAAATAGTAGAAGAAAATTGTAATATTGCGTCAGGTGGGAAATTTCTTGCTCAACAGGATAAAAAATTACTTGAAAAATGGATAGAAGAAAGAAAAAGAAAAAAAGAAATTCCATGTACTAATTGTAAGTATTGTATGCCATGCCCTTTTGGTGTAGCAATTCCAGATATCTTTAATATAATGAACTATTATAAAATTTATGGACTATTTGATTATGCAAAAAAAGCATATAACAATATTGGAAAATGGGAAAAAGATGAGAGGAAAAAAGCAAATGCCTGCGTGGAATGTGGGCAATGTGAGGAGAAATGCCCTCAGAAACTTGAAATAAGAAAATTACTTAAAGAAATACACAATACCCTTTTTAATTGACAGATTTACCATATTATTTCATAATATAATTATGAAGAAGTTGAGATACATAGGTAACACCTGCCAGTTTTTTGAAAAGTTTAGGGATTTATATAAAAGCAACAATAAAAAAAGGAGGAAAAAATGAAATTTTCAGGAATAAGTGATGAAGCAGGACAGTCAATTGAAATGCAGATAAAAGCACATAAGGAATTAGGGTGGAAATATATGGAGTTGAGAAATGTTGATGGAGAAAATTTGACAATGGTGAGTGATGAGAAATTTGAAGATGTTTATAGAAAAGTTAATGAAAATGGTCTTCTTGTTTCCTGTTTTGCAAGTGGTATTGCAAACTGGTCAACTAAAATTTCTGGTGATTTTACTAAGGATGTTGATGAACTTAAAAGAGCAATACCAAGAATGAAAAAGTTCAATACAAAATTCATAAGAGTTATGTCCTGGCCCAATGATAAAGATAATCCATGGGAAGAAAAAAAATGGGGAGAAGAGGTTATAAAAAGAATGAAACAACTTTCTAAAATTGCAGAAGATGGTGGAGTAATTCTTGCTCATGAGAATTGTAGTGGTTGGGGAGGTCTATCTCCTGAAAATTCAATAAGATTATTAAAAGAGGTTAGTTCCCCTGCTTTTGTCCTCCTGTTTGATACAGGAAATGTTATTCCCCATGCAAATATGGATACATGGGATTTTTACATTAAAATTAAGCCATATATAAAATATGTCCATGTTAAGGATTATAAAGCAGATAAGAGTGGAGCGACTTTCCCAGGAGAGGGCTCTTCAAAAGTAAAAGAAATTCTTACTGACCTTAAAAATTCAGGATATGATGGGTTCGTTTCAATTGAACCACATATTGCAAGTATAGTTCATGAAGGAAAAGTTGGAGACCCTGAATTAACTTACAGGTCATATATTGAATATGGTAGAAAATTAATGCAACTTATTAAATAAAATAATTTTTACACTTTTACTTTTCTTGTCTCTGTGGATATTAATTTACCATCTCTGAGATATTGAATGGTAACTGTTCTTTCATTTCCTTCAAGTTTACCAGGTGTTGCAATAATTTCTTCTGTAATACCATTTTCTGTTGTCCTTGAATATTTTACAGTTGTATTTAAAGTTGCTGCTTCTTTTGCTGCACGCGAAACAATATCTTCTTTTGTCTCTACAACATTGTTCTTATCCATTGAATCTCCAATTAATGCACCTGCTATAGCACCAGTAGCACCTCCAATGATAGCCCCTCTCCATGGTTTATTTGAATCTATGATAGCACCTAAAATTCCTCCACTAATTGCTCCTATCCCTGCTCCCTTTTTACCTTTCTCAGAAGACCATTCCACGCTTGCACATCCACTCAATAACATACCAGCAATAAGCAATACAGCAATTCCTCTCTTCATTTTTACCTCCTTGTGAAAATATGGTATCGTCTCTACAAATTTATTCTACTTTTTCTATTACATTTGTCAACAGTTTTCTTTCTGTACTCAAACAGGTAAAATAATAATAAAAAATGAAATTCATTGCTGATGGTATGTTAGGAGGTTTAGCAAGGTGGTTGAGATTTATTGGATATGATACATTATATTTCAATACATCACGGAAAATTGATTTTATCAGACAGGCAAAAAAAGAAGGAAGAATTGTTCTAACAAAAGATAGAAAATTATGTAGGGACTTTCCTGGACTTGTATATTTTGTAAATGGAGAAAATACATTAGAACAGTTTAAAGATGTTATTAAAAATTTTAAAATCAGAATAAAAGAAAAGGATATATTTTCTCTTTGTTCAATCTGTAATAAGAAACTTGAAAGAATAGAAAAAGAAAAAATAAAAGGGCAGATTCCAGAATATATTTATCTCACAAAAGAAAAATTCTCAATATGTCCTGATTGTGGAAGAATTTATTGGGATGGAGACCATTGTAAGAGAATAAAAAAAGTAATAAAAGAAATATGAAAAAAATTATTTTGATTTTTTCTTTACTTTCTATTGTTCTTATTTCCTCTCCAAAAGAAGCATTATTTTATAAAAAAATTGAAGGTAATTTTGTTCAGTGTTTTTTATGCCCAAGAAAATGTGTTATAAAGACAGGTGAATATGGTTTTTGCAGAGCAAGAAAAAACATAGACGGGACTCTTTATTCAATGGGATATTCAAACCCATGTTCTGTTGCAATAGACCCAATGGAGAAAAAACCATTTTTTCATTTTTTGCCAGGAACAGATACATTTTCTATTGCATCTGCTGGATGTTCATTAAGATGTAAGTTCTGCCAAAACTGGCAAATATCTCAATACTCTCCCGAAGAAACAAAAAATTTCAATCTTCCACCAGAAAAAGTTGTTGAATATGCTAAAAAAAATAATTGCTTATCAATTGCCTATACTTATTCAGAGCCAGTGAACTTTTATGAATATATGTTTGATACATCAAAAATTGCAAAACAAAATAAAATTAAAAATATTGTCCATACTTCTGGTTTTATAAATGCACAACCACTTGAACAATTATGTCCTTATATTGATGCAGTAAATGTTGACCTTAAAGGATTTAATGAAGAATATTATAGAAACATCTGTCAGGGCGATTTACAGACAATTTTAAATACATTGAAAATTTTCAAAAAACATAAAATATGGATAGAAATTACAAATCTTATTTTGCCTGGATATAATGATAAACCAGAAGAAATTGAGAAAATGTGCATATGGATAAAAGAAAATTTAGGTGATTATGTTCCTTTGCATTTTTCAAGGTTTTATCCTATGTATCAGATGAAATTTTTACCTTCAACCCCTGTTTCTACATTAGAAGAAGCATATAAGATTGCAAAAAAAGTTGGCTTGAAATATGTCTACATTGGAAATGTTCCTGGAACAAAATATGAAAATACATATTGTCCATATTGTGATAAACTTTTAATAAAAAGAGTTGGTTTTTCTGTTCTTGAAAATAACATTGTAAATAGTAAGTGTAAATATTGTGGTAAAAAAATTGAAGGTGTGTGGGAAAAATGAAAAAATTTATTTTATTTTTTGTTTTAATTCCATTTTTACTTTATTCTGAAAATGTAAGAAAACCGAATTTTGCAGGTAGTTTCTATCCCGAAAATACTGATTCTTTATCAAAAATGATAAATAATTTTCTAAAAAATGTTGATAATAAGAAGATAAAAGTGGAAAAAGATAAAATTATTGGTGTTATTGCTCCACATGCTGGCTATATTTATTCAGGGCAGGTAGCGGCATATTCATTTAAAACACTTGAAGATATGACAAATAAAACATTTATAATTATTGGGAGAAGTCATCATGCCTATTTTAAAGAAGTTATAATTGAAGATAGGGATTTCTGGCAGACACCTCTTGGAAAAGTTGAAATAGATAAGTCACTTTTTGAAGAACTTTATGCCCAAAAACAATTTCATATAAATCATAATTTATTGGATATTGACCATGCAATTGAAGTAGAAATTCCTTTTCTGCAAAAAGCATGTAAAAATTTCAAAATTTTCCCAATTTTGCTTGGAGACCTTGATAATGAAAATATAAATAAAATTTCTAGCATTATTTACAATGTTATTAAAAAAAGAAAGGATATAATTTTTGTTGTGAGTTCTGACCTTTCTCATTATTACCCAGAAAACATTGCAGAAGAAAAAGATAATTTATTATTTAAATATCTTAAAACAAAGGATACAAATTTAATTTATAATAAATTAAAGGAAAGAAAAGAAGTTGAAGCATGTGGAGATGCTGCAATTCTTTTATTGATGAAAATAGCAGAAAAAATTGGTTCTTACAGAATAGATGTTTTAAGTCATTCAAATTCAGGAAAAATTACTGGTGAGAAAGAAAGAGTTGTTGGTTATGGTTCAATAATTATTTTAAAAAGTGAAAAAAAGGAGGAGAATATGCTTACAAAAGAACAAAAAGAAAAACTTTTAAAAATAGCAAGACAAACACTTGAATTTTATTTAAAAAATAAGCCATTACCTGAAATAAAAGAAACAACCCCTGTTTTAAATGAGAAAAGAGGTGTTTTTGTTACATTAAAGAAAAGAGGGAATTTGAGAGGTTGTATTGGTTATATTTATCCTGTTGTACCTCTTATTGAAGGGGTAAGAAAAATGGCAATTGAGTCAGCGACAGGAGACCCAAGATTTTCACCTGTAACATATGAAGAACTACAAGATGTTGAAATAGAAATTTCTGTTTTAACTGTCCCAAAAAGAGTAAAAAGTTCAGATGAAATAGTTTTAGGTAGAGATGGAGTTATAGTTAAAAGAGGATTTAATCAGGGTGTTTTTTTACCACAGGTAGCAGATGAAACAGGATGGAGTAAAGAGGAATTTTTAAGTCAACTTTGCTGGCAGAAAGCAGGTCTTTCTCCAGATGCATGGAAAGACCCAGAAACAGAACTTTACACTTTCCAAGCAGAAGTTTTCAGTGAAAGTGAATTTAAATGAAATTACATGGTAATTTTTTCCTTTCAGGTATCATTTTTGGGTTTTCCTTTTGTCTCATAAACTGTGGGCTTTTACTTTTTCCTGTTGTTGGAGAAGGAAGTCATAACTACAAACAGGGATTATTGAAAGGCATTCTTTTTAATTTCGGTAAGATATTTTCTTATTCTTTTTATGGTGGAATTGCCTCTTATTCGCATTTTCTTTTAAAAACATTTATTGAAAGTAAGTATTCATTTATTGTCGGTGGTATTTTTCTTATTATTTATGGTATATGGTTCTTCTTAAAAACAGGTGGAAAATATGTAGTGGCAGGAAAATTTCAAAAAATAAATTTACATATTTTTCTTTTAGGACTGATTTATGGCTTAGTTCCCTGTGGTCCTTTAATTGGATTCTTTTTATATGTTTTTTATGTCAGTAAAGGAATATTATTTGGAGTGATTTCTGGATTTCTTTTTGGATTAGGAGCAATTTTTGGACCTCTTACCCTTTGTATTTTCATCCCATATATCTGGAAATTTTTATATAGAAGTTCATTTAAGATATTTTTAAGATTGATTTCGTCTTTTATTTTTATATTCTGGGGTGTTAACCTAATTTTATTATCTCTTTCTCATTAGGAAATTAAATTTCCCAATATAACCGCGGGGGTTAAATTCTCTAATATGTGAAGAGACTGTTGTGTCAAATAAAAATCTACTCGAAATACTAATTCGTTGAGACATTAAAAATCTACTCCAACACATTGTTTATTTTTCTCTTCTTTTTCTATTTCCATTTTTAATTCCTTTTTCATTTGCACCTCCGGTTTTTTCTTATTTTATCCTAA
>Ga0208825_1000565_pt1 | contig 34254 bp, 22 predicted proteins | sample AD_UKC113_MetaG_FD_184450 | JGI IMG/M metagenome (GOLD analysis project Ga0208825, IMG submission 184450) | Active sludge microbial communities of municipal wastewater-treating anaerobic digesters from Hong Kong - AD_UKC113_MetaG (SPAdes)... | ecosystem: Engineered > Bioreactor > Anaerobic >... | reverse complement strand
TAGGTTCCTCCTTTTAGGTTTATAATGTGATAGAGGCTATTATACCCTCGTTGAGGGGTGAGTGAAGAGGTATAGTATTTTGTGATCGATCGCACCATTCTCAATATGAATTAAGTTGACGCATATGCCCCCTGCCCCCTCCCCAACGGCGCATACGCCGTCGGGGAGGGGGAGAAAAAAAGTGGATTTTTGCAGGCGGGCTACGCCCGCCTGCAAAAATCCACAAAAAAAGGGCTCCTTCCCCCGCGCTGCGCGGGGGAAGGAGCCAGGGGATAGGGGGAAAAAGTTGATACTCAATCTTCAAGGTTCGCCAGGAAATCTTGCGTTTTTTAGTCAGTGGCTGAACAGTTACCATGTGAGGCGTGAGTCGTAAGCAGAGGCTGTGACGGTTCGCCAGTTGGGTTGGGGATGGAATTCCCAGCCTGACACGAGCCAACCGTGCTGAAGCGCGTTGTTGGGGACCTGTCAGACCCGGAATTCATGCCGGGGCGGCGGCCAGCGAGTGAACTGAAGTTCGCGCCACCTTTGTCACGCAAGTGATTTTTTCGTTGATTCGCTTTTTCGTTGATTCGCTTTTTCACTGATTCGCTTTTTCGCTGACTGCTGACCTGCTGACCTCTATTTTCGAAGGAGAGGGATGACGACGACTTCGGCGGTGAGACATTCGGGGCGGACGAAGCCCCCGCGGTTGACCCTGGAGATCGGGGGCGCAACCGATGTGGGCCGCGAGCGCGTCGTCAACGAGGACGCGATCTACCCCGACGCCGTGTCCGGCAAACGCTTCTACACCCCCTCGCCTGACGAGCTGGCCCGCAAAGGGCAGCTGCTGCTCGTAGCGGATGGCATCGGCGGCGAGCAATTCGGGAGCGTGGCGAGTCAGTGGGCCATCTATCTCATCGCCGAGCGCTATTACACGCTGCCCGGCGAGGATCTCGTCCTGGACTTGCGCGAGGCGATCGAGTACGCCAACGCTGCGTTGTACCGCTATTTGCAGAGCGCGGGAGCCACACAGGCCGGCAGTACCCTGGCCGCGGCGGTGATCCAGGAGGGGATGCTGTACCTGGCAAACGTCGGCGACAGCCGGGCCTATCTGCTGCGCCAGGGCGCACTGTATCAGCAGACCCGCGATCACACGCTGGCGCAACAGAAGGCGGATCAGGGGGTCATTCCGCAATCCGAGGCGGCGATTGATCCTGACGCCGGGGTGCTCACCCGTGCCCTGGGAGCTGCCCCGGCGGTGACGGTGGACATTTTCCGCCCGCTGCCGCTCGCCCCTGGCGACATGGTGGTGTTGTGTTCCGATGGCCTTTACGAATTGATCCCCGAAGCTGAAATTGCACGGGTCGCGCTCAGCGCCGCGCCCCGCCGCGCCGTTGAACGGCTGATCGAGGACGCCAATGAACGCGGCGGCTACGACAACATCTCCCTCATCCTCGTGCGGGTGAGTGGAAGCGCCGCCGCCATGGCGGATTGGCTCGCGCCGCTCAAGACGGATCTGGCGCAGCTGCCGCCCTCACAGCGGCGGATGTTGGGAATCGCGCTGGCGGTGATCGCGCTGGTCATTTTCGTGGCCGCGCTGATGTGGGGATGGCGTCTCTATGCGCCGGCAGCTCCCGCGACCTCCGGGATGGTGATCTTGCTGGCGCTATGCCGGGTATCAAGGAGGTGTGGATGGCTGATGAAATCGCCTTGACGGTACAGACCAACAAGACGGCGTTCCCGCTTACGGAAGGGCCGCAGTTAGCCTATGTGCTCCTCACCGCGCAGCCTGCCGATGCGCTGGCGGCGGTGCAGATGCCGCTCAACTTCAGCCTGGTGCTGGATCATAGTGGCTCGATGAGCGGCGCGAAGATCGAAAACCTCAAAGCGGCGGCGTGTCTTGCCGTGGATGAGATGACGCCGGAAGACCGGCTCGCGGTGGTGGTCTTCGATGATACCGTGCAGGTTGTGGCGCCCGCTCAGCCGGTGGCCGATCCGGCGGCCATCAAGGCCCGCATTGACAAAATCCGCGCGGGGGGCGGGACGAAGATCTCGCAGGGGATGCGCGCCGGCCTGGAGGAGCTCGCTCACGGCGTGCGGGCGGATCGCGTGAGCCGGATGTTGTTGCTCACCGACGGGGAGACCTACGGCGATGAGGATGAGTGCCGGCAGCTGGCAGCGACGGCGGGACGCCAGGGTATCGCCATCACAGCGCTGGGACTCGGCGAGGGCTGGAATGAGACCCTGCTCGACGCGCTCGCGCAGGCCAGCGGCGGCGTCTCCGATTTCATCCCGGAAGGGCAGCCGGAGACGGTGCTGAAGACGTTCCGGGAGCAGGTGCGCGGCGCTCAACGCACCGTGGTGCAGAATGCCGTGTTGCTACTGCGGCTGGCGCAAGGGGTGACGCCGCGCGCCGTGTGGCGCGTGATCCCCCTGATCAGCCTGCTGGGGCAGCGCGCCCTGTCTGAACGCGACGTGCAGGTCACGTTGGGCGATCTCGAACGCGGACAGGGGCAGAGCGTGCTCGTTGAATTGTTGATCCCGCCAGTGCCTGCCGGCGTCTATCGGCTGGCGCAAGCGGAGATCGCCTATGACGTGGCGGCGTTGGGAGTGCGCAATGAGAAGGTCCGCGCGGACGTAGTGCTGGCATTTTCCGCCGATCCGGCGCAGACTGCTGCCAGCGATGCGACCGTGTTGAACATCGTGGAGAAGGTCACGGCGCACAAGCTGCAGACGCAGGCGTTGGACGAGGCCGCCGCGGGCAACGTCGCCGGGGCCACGCGGAAACTGCGGGCTGCGGCGACCCGGCTCCTGGACTTGGGAGAGCCGGAGCTGGCGGCTGTGGCCCGCGAGGAAGCGGAGCGCCTGGAGCAAGGGCAGGGGCTTTCGACGCCGGGGACCAAGAAACTGCGCTACGAAACGCGCAAGTTGACGCGGAAGCTGGATGCTGAGAGCTAGAAGCTGGATGCTGGAAGCTGGATACTGGAAGCTGGATACCACACCCATTACCCATTACCCATTTACCCATTACCCATCACCCATTACCCATCACCCATACTGGTTAGAGGAGGGACGCTATGGTCATTTGTTCTACTTGCGGGTCACGGCAGCCGGATGGAGCTGCTTTCTGCGATGAGTGCGGCGCAGCTTTGAGCGCCCCGCCGGTCGCCGGCGGCGCTGCGCGGGGAATTCCTACCGTGATGGCGTCGCTGTGCCCGGTCTGTGGAGCGCAGGTTGCGCCGGGAGAGCAATTTTGCAACAGCTGTGGTGCTTCCCTTGGAGGCGGCAGCATGCCCGCTGCGCCGGCGACGCCGGCCATACCGGGCGGCGGGTTGCCGACGGCCGCCGCGCCATCACCGGGGGGGCAGGTCTGTGCAAATTGCGGCGCGGCGCTGGAACCCGATAGCGCTTTCTGCGATATGTGTGGGGCGCCGGTGCAGAAGGCTGCGCCGGGATTCGCTCCAGCAGCGCCGGCAATTCCAGCCGCATACACGCCGCCGGCAGCGCCGGTAATTCCGGTTGCCTATGCGCCGTCAGCAGCGCCAGCCATCCCGCCCGCATACGCCCCGCCGGCAGCCTCGGCGGACTATGGGCCCACTATGGCCGCGCAGCCGGGGCCAGCCTCTTACCCCTCGCCAGTGCCCGCGCCTCAGGGCTTTCCTCAGCCGACGCCGCAGCCTGCGGCCTATGCGCGGCCGCCTCTCATGCCCAGTGGCCGTTTGGTCGTCGTCGGTTCGAATGTCACGTTGCCCTTCCCGCCAGGGAAGACGGAAATCATCATCGGGCGTGAGGATCCGGTCAGCGGCGTTTTCCCCGACATTGATCTGACCGATCACGGCGGCGACGAGGGCGGCGTCTCGCGTCAGCACGCGCGGATTTTGATCCATGGCGAGAATTTCTTCATCGAAGATCTCAACAGCACGAATTTCACCTTCCTCAATCAGCAGAAGCTGCCGCCGCGTCAGCCGCAGGCGCTCAACAACGGGGATGAAGTTCGTCTGGGGCGGGTCAAGCTGCTCTTTCAATCTTGAAGGAATTAACATGTTCCTGCCGCACACTACCGATGACGGAAGTGTGCGCTGTGAGCAGCGACCGCGGCGGCTCACGGGTCGGCTGGGGATGGAATCCCCAGCCTGACACGAGCCAACCGCGCTGAAGCGCGTTGCTGGGGATCTCGCTTCAGCGAACTTGACCTGTCAGACCCGGAATTCATTCCGGGGCAGCTGAGGTTCACAGATTCGCTTTTTCACTGATTCGCTGACTGCTGACTCGCTGATCTCTATTTTCCGAGGAGACATTTATGGTTCTGAAGCCCGCTGATGTGCTACAAGGACGGTATCGCGTCGAACTCCCCTTAGGACAAGGGGGCATGGGAGCGGTCTATCGCGCGATGGATACGCGCCTGAATGTGCTGGTTGCCATCAAGGAGATGTTTCCCCAGCCCGATCTCGAGGCGACGCTGCTGGCGGAATTGCGACAGCAATTTCAGCAAGAGGCGCTGGTGCTGGCCCGGCTGCAACATCCCAACCTGGTACGGGTGACCGATTTCTTCGAGGAAGGCGGTAACGCTTATCTGGTGATGGATTTTGTGAGTGGACACAGCCTGGCGCAGTACATCGAGAGTTGGGGGGCAATCCCCGAACAGCAGGCGCTGGCGTGGGCAGCGGAACTGCTGGACGCGCTGGCTTACTGTCATAGCCGGGGCATCATTCATCGCGATGTGAAGCCGCAGAATGTCATCATCCGCCCCGATGGCCATGCCGTGCTAGTGGATTTTGGCCTCGTGAAGCTGTGGAATCCGGCGGACCCTGGCACAAAGACGATCATGCGCGGGATGGGGACGCCGGAGTACTCGCCGCCGGAGCAATACGACGCGGGCATCGGGCACACGGACGCGCGGAGCGACATCTACAGCCTCGGCGCGACGTTGTATCACGCGCTCACCGGTCAAGCGCCGCCGACGGCGACGTTGCGGATGGCAGATCCCGAGCAGTTCATGCGCGTGTGGGGGCAGGTGAAGGGCGTCAGTTCACGGACGCAGGCGGCGATTTTCCGGGCGCTGGAGCTCTCACGCACGCAGCGCTGGCAGAGCGCCGTGGAGATGGCTGCTGGGTTGGGCGTTTCTGTGCGTGCCTGGGCTCCGCAACCTGCCACGGAGCCGCGCCCTTCTGGCAAAGAGCCAACCGGCACGGTGCAGATGGGGGAGCCGCCTGTGACGGGGCCTGGAAAGGGCGCCAGCATCCTTCCTACCGGTCCGACAGCGCCGCCAGTTCTGCCGCCGGCGGAGGGACCTGTTTCTCAGCCCCGGGCGCGGGGTTTCCCCAAATGGATCTGGGCCCTGGCGGCGGTGTTTCTCGTGGTGCTGCTGGCTGGGGGAGCGGTCCGAGCGGCGCGTTTGGGCCTCTTTGGGGCAGGAAAGGAGACGCCAACTGCGACACTTGTGGTCCCGGCCTCGCCGACGGCCACGGCGACGGTGCGCCCCACTGCCACAGCGAGGGCGACTCCCACGGCAACGCCAACGGCCACTTCCACCCCTGCCCCAACGGCGACAGAGGCGCCCCTTCCCCCGCCGGAATTGACCGGGCCAGCGGACAATCAGGCCTTCTATCCCACGTCTCCCATCGAATTGACCTGGCGCTGGGGGCAGCGGCTGGCTTTCGATCAGCGTTTTGTGGTCAGCGTGAAGAATGCTGCGGGTCAGGAGGTGCTCCGTCGGCAGCTCACCGATCCCGATGCGGCGCTGAAGTTTAGTTTTACCGCTACGGAACAGAACCTGGCGCTAGGGACGTACAGCTGGCTCGTGACGTTAGAGCGGCAGGTGGGTGGACGATGGCAGGTCGCGGCGGAGAGCGCTTCGCGTACCTTCCGGGTGGTCGAACGTCCCCCCGCCACGGCAACGCCGCGTCCTACTTCTGTGCCGACCACGCCGCCGCCGACCCAGCAACCGACCGCCGAACCGACACAGCCGCCGACGCAACCGCCGACGCAGGAGCCCACGCAGCCGCCGACTGAGCCGCCCACGCAGCCGCCGACCGAGCCGCCGACGCAACCGCCGACCGAGCCGCCGACGCAGCCGCCGACGCAGGAGCCAACGCCGGAACCGACGGATACGCCGCCGCCTCCGTAGAGAAACTCTAACCTTGAGGATTTTCGATAGTGCAATAGTGACAGAAGCGCAGGAAACCTTTCGGAGCAGGGAGATACATTTTGGTGTATGGGTATTTGCTTTGAATGTATATGTTCTCAATTTTTAAATGAAAGGAGATGTTGAAATGTATAGGAAGCTTTTGCGTGTGCTAATATCAAGCATACTGGCAGTGATTCTGTTAAATGCTGCAGAACAAGTTGCCTTGGGGCAATCTTTACTGCCGCCTGATCCTGATAGTCCAGAATCGGGCTATGAAATTGCTGGCAATAATTTCTGGAGCCAGCGGGGACCCAAATGGAACATTGCAAACCTAGAGGCTCCGCAGGTTAATCAGATCGTCTACGATCGAACGAATCCCAGCATCGTGTATGCTGCGACTGTGCAAGGGGTTTATCGCAGTGTGGACGGTGGTGAGAGTTGGGAGGCGCGAAGTCGCGATTTAGGCGGATATGGCGCATTGCAGGTCACTGGTTTGGCGATTGACCCTACTGATTCAAGAATCTTAATCATCAGCACATGGGGCTACGGACTCATGAAATCTACTGATAGTGGTATGAGTTGGAGTTCTTTGAAAGATCCTCTATCTACCACAGCCTCAACCACCAGTACACTACAAGATGAACAGCTTCCCGAAATTCGTGCTGGCGGTGAGAGCTATGAACATACTTTTCTGGCTCCTACTCCGTTTTCAAGTGAGACTAAGTTAACTTTACCTCCAGAGATTGTTTCTCCAGGTACCCAGAGAGAAATACCGGCTCAGCCGCAAGGCATACCTAGAACCATTTCATGGACTCCTGTAAACCGTGTAGCTATCAATCCGAATAATCGGAATGAGCTTTTTGCATGTGTGGCGAATGGTTATGGTCTTTTTCGCTCCCCCGATGGTGGAAACTCTTGGGCAAAGGTGGATGTCGGATCTGGTTCAGCGTTGGCTTATGTATTTGCGCCGTCGAGTTCACAGGTGCGGTATGTGTCAACTGATGGTGGGTTGTTCAGGTCAACAAATGGGGGAACTTCCTGGACGCAAGTCGGAGCGGGGATGATCGGAAGCCCTGTGAATACTATTGCTATTCACCCCACCAACTCAAATGTAGTATTGGCCGCAACGTATGGGTCGGGTCTGTATCGTACTTCTGATGGTGGAAATACCTGGTCGGTAGTTAGTAGTGGATTGACTGATACGTTTTACTATTCTGTGGCATTTGCACCAAGTAATCCAAATATTGTGTATGCAGGTGGTTCCTGGTGGGCTTATCGGAGTAATGATGGAGGTTTGACGTGGGTCAATACTGATCCTAGCTTTTATACTTGGAATGTTCAGGGATTGGGGATTCATCCTACTCAACCTGACACGGTTCTTTTTGGTGCCAATGATTACCCATACGGAGGCGTGTTCAAGCGCGTTGGTAGTACCGGATCGTTTGTTCTAAAACCAAGCGGCATGGATGATACTTTTGTTCTGGATATCGAGCAAGACCCTGCAAATTCTAACATTCTGTATGCTGCTACTTGGAGCGGGGGCGTATTTCGCAGCAATGATGGTGGGATGACTTGGTCTTCCAAGTATGGGCCAGCATACGCTTATGCTTTGGAAGCTTCACAAGGGCCTACAAGCACCGTTCTATATGTAGGAACTTTTTACAGTAACTACGGAATCTACAAAAGTTTTACACGAGGGGATACATGGTTACTCGCAAGCAATGAATTTCCAAGTAATATCTCATTTGATCTAGAGTCCATCTATGGAGACTCTAAACGGTTAGTGGCTGCGACTTATTATGGTGTTCAATACAGCTATGATGGTGGTGTGAATTGGTATCCAGCCGTAGGATTGGATGAGTCAACCGGAGTAGTGCTACGATTGTGCGAGTTTGGGAATACTGGACGCATGTTGGCAACCACTTATGGGGGTGGATTGTTTTACAGTTGGGGAGGTGATTGGTGGTATGAAGCCAATGCGGGGTTGTCTGGTTCGAATTGGGGATACACTTATGACGTTGCTTGTTCGCCCACCACTGCCGGTTTGGCTTTTGCCGCCGGTAATGGGATGTGGCGCACCACAGATTATGGGGAGAACTGGCAACCTGTGAACGCTGGGTTACCCAGCGGTTTTTTCCGCTCGGTAGATATTGTAACAGGTACCGGCGATGTGTTTGCTGGAAGCTATCGTCGGGGGATTTTTCTTGCGCCTAATGGCAAATCAGTTTGGTTCCCGATTAACAGTGGTTTGGTTGCGGATGCAACGGGCGATTACCTCTCCATGCAAGCGATGAAGGCGGTGAGCAATTCACCGGTACGCGTGTTTGTTGGTTCAAACGGCGCGGGTACCTGGGATTATACATTGACCTCACGTCCGGTCATTCGTTCTGTCTACCTTCCACTGACCTTACGATCTTACCAGAGATTCTATTCTGCGACTGATACGTATGAGCCCAATAATTCATTAGCGCAGGCGTATACCTTACCCGGTCCTGGAACTTACTACTCGTATGTCTGGACAAGCACTGATGTGGATTGGTATAGACTAAATGTCACAACACTGGGGAATGTGACTGTGAATCTTACAGATATACCTGCAGGAAAGGATTATGATATTGAACTCTTCACTTCCGGCGGGCAAATGATCGGCGGATCTTGGTTGGGAGGAAATGCCGAGGAGAAAATTGTGTTTCAACCGATTAGTGCCGGTGCATATTATCTACGTGTTTCGGGGTGGAATGCAAGTTATAGCACGGCCCAGGCCTATCGCTTAAGTGTGGCGTACAACGGTGCGGTCGGAAGCGGGCAGATCTTTGGGACTTTGAAGCAAAACAACGTGGCGCGCGCAAATGTGCCGGTGCTTCTTCAATACTCTAACGGCTACCGCACCACGAGAGTAAGCACGTTGACGGATGGTGCGGGGGTTTTCCGCTTCAGAGGAATGCCGACGTTACCAGTGGGACATACTTATGGTGTCTATTATCCCAACTACGAAGGTGATTCTTCGCGCCTGGTGTATTGGAGCTGTTACAATTTCACTAGATATCAAGCCGGGCAAACGTATGCGACTTGCTCCCCTGATGTGGCCGGTATTACTTTGCAGAATCCAACGTCCGGGGCATCGCGCTCATTCCCTATCACTTTCCAATGGGCTTCGCGTGGATTGGCAGGTGACTGGTATGAAGTCTATGTTCGGCGTTACGACCCTTCTTATGCTTATTATTACTCGCCTTCAACGACCGGTGCTTCATATACGCTTACTAGCTTGCCTGCAGGGTTTAGCTATGGACCCACCAATTATTGGTCAGTTAATGTGTGGAATGACTCTGGTTATGGTGCTAGCTACTACATGAATGCGCTGATCTTCAGTAGCTCTCTGACTGATCTGAGCACTACCGCTGAGCCAGAACGCGTCAACGACAATCTCTGGCTGATGGAAAAAGGTCAACTTGCTCCAGAAAGATCTCCTGATTATCATCAGCGAGGCGATACCAGGCTTCCCTAATGAGGAGTTGTTAGCCATGTCCCGCTTCTGCCGTTTCTGTGGCGGTGAATTTCGCAATCCCGAAGCGCGTTTTTGCCCCGTGTGTGGACGGGAACGCGCGGCGGGATCTGTGTCGGGCGGCCTGGAAGCCGCCCCGACGGTGCGCGCGGTTGCGCCAACAGAGGGTGAGGGCGGGGCGACGCCCATGCCCCGCCTCACCATCCGCGTTTTGGGACAATCGCCCTACGAGGCGGCGCTGACCGAAACCACGGTCACAGTAGGCCGCGCGCCTTCCAATACGTTGGTGTTGGCGTCACCCTACGTCTCGGCGCATCACGGACGGCTGGAATGCTCCGGCGGGCAGTGGCAGTATGTAGATCTGGGCAGCACCAATGGCACGTTTCTCAACGGGCAGCGGGTGCAAAGCGCAGCCCTGCGTCACGGCGATATTCTGCGCATCGGCGATCTCCAGGGGAACTCTGCCAGCCTCACCTTCATGCTGGGCGACTCGCGCGCGCTGCATGGGCCGCAGAGTGTCGGCTCGTTGGTGCTTGCGCCGCAGGGCGCGTTGACCCTGGGCCGCGATCCGCAATCCGATATTCCCTTGCAGGCCCCGCTGGTTTCCTGGCGTCACGCCAGCATTACCGCGGGGCCGCAAGGCTCGCTGCTGACCGATCTCAGCAGCACCAACGGTACGTTCGTCAACGGGCAGCGCTTGGAGCGGCCCTATCTGTTGCGAGAAGGCGATGTGGTGCAGATCGGCCCCTTCAGCCTGGTCTACAGCGCGGGCAAGCTCCAGCAATACGTCGCGGCGGGCGGCGTCCGCCTTGATGGCGTGCAGCTCGTGCGCGAGGTGGGCAAGGGCGAGCGCACCAAGCGCATTCTCGATGACATCAGCCTCACCATTCATCCACGGGAGTTTGTGGCGCTGGTGGGCACCAGCGGCGCGGGCAAGAGCACGCTGATGAAGGCGCTCAGCGGCGTGAACCGCGCGCAACACGGGCAGGTGCTCGTCAACGGCGACGATCTCTACCAGCAGTTTGATCTCTATCGCACCATGATCGGCTATGTGCCGCAGGATGACATCATCCACAAAGACCTGTCGGTGCGGGATGTGCTGCGCTACGCGGCGCAGCTTCGGCTGCCGCCCGATACCACGAATGCGGAGCTGGAGCAGCGCGTGGAGCAGGTGTTGCAGGATGTGGGCATGGCGGGTCGCAGCGAGCAGCCGGTAAGCAGCCTCAGCGGCGGGCAACGGAAGCGGGTGAGCATCGCGGTGGAGCTGTTGGCGGAGCCGCGACTCTTCTTTCTCGATGAGCCGACATCGGGCCTGGATCCGGGCCTGGAGAAGAAGATGATGTACACGCTGCGGCATCTCGCCGATGGGGGGCGGACGGTGGTGCTGGTGACGCACGCCACGGCGAATATCAGCCAGTGCGACCACGTCTGCTTTCTCGCGCAGGGACGGCTGGCGTATTTCGGCCCGCCGGAAGACGCTTTCAAGTTCTTCGAGGTGGCTACCGGCGACTTCTCCGATGTGTATGATCGCCTGGACGATGCCGACCCGCAACGCGCCAGGCAGAAAGCCCTGGAATGGGAGCAGCGTTATCGTCAGTCGGAGTATTACCGGCGCTATGTGATCCAGCGGCAGCAGCGGGTGGAGGCGCCGGCGCCAAGCGCAACGCCAGGCGCGGCCAATGAGTTGGCGCAAGCGCGAGGCCCCAAGGTCAATCCGCTGCGCCAGCTGGGGGTGCTTACCCGGCGCTATCTCAATCTGGTGTTGCGCGATCGCGTGCTGCTGGCGGTGATGCCGCTGGTCGGCGCGTTGATTCTGCTGGTGGCGGGGCGTCAATGGTTGCAGGGGGATACGCTCGCTGAGATCGAACGGCTGCTGGCGGCGGAACTGGCTGCCGGGGCGACAAGCGCCACGTACAGCATCGTTGTGGATAGCCTCAATCTGTTGTTTCTGCTGGCGTTCGCCGGCGTCTTGTTAGGACTTTTCGCGTCGGGCTACGAGATTGTCAAAGAGCGCTCCATCTATCAGCGGGAGCGGGTGGTGACGGTGCGTATCGGGCCGTATCTGCTCTCGAAGGTGCTGGTTATCGGGACTTTCGCCATGCTCCAGTGTGGGTTGTTGTTGCTGGTCATCGCGCTCAAGGTGCGTTTGCCGGCGACCGGCGTGTTGCTTCCCGCGCCGCTGGAGATGTTCATCACGCTCTTTCTCGCCACGCTCGCGGCGATTCACATTGGTTTGTTCATCTCCGCACTCGTGCCCAATACCAACACCGTCATCTACATTTTGTTCATGCTGCTCTTCTTCCAACTGATTTTCACGGGCACGCTTTTCGAACTGCCGGGTGCTGTCAAGGAGCTCTCGGCGCTGACGCTCACCCGTTGGACGTTGGAGGGGCTGGGTGGGTCGGTGGATATGGATCGTCTCGGCGAGTTGAGCCGCACGCGGGTGCATCTTGAGCCTGTGACCACCGAGGTCACGTTCGAGGTGGAGAAGCCGGCGGAGGATTGGGAGCCTGTCACCGTGATTACGACCACGCGCCTGGTGGAGGTGGCGGTGCAGCCGGGAATCACCCAGACGATTCCCATCGCGGCGCCGGAGGTTACGGTGCATGAGCTGCGCACCGTGACGGAAACGGTCACGGAATCCATCACCGTCGAACCGGAGCCGCTGGACATCACCGGCGGGAGGACGTTCAACATCCATTACGCGCGCACGCCGGTGGCCATGCTGCGCGTGTGGGGCGTCCTTACCCTGTTCAGCCTGGTTTTTGGCGCGGGAACGGCGTTGGCGCTGTGGCGACAGGATATCCGTTGAGGGAGGTTTTTCATGATGGCTGTTAGAAAGAACAAACAGTGGATTCGTGTGCGGCGTTGGCTGTGGAGTGTGGGGTTGTTATTGCTGCTGGGATGCACGGCTGGCAGTAGTGAGCCGGCGACGCCGCGTGTGCCCACAGCCACGGCAACCCTCGCTCCCACTGCGACCCGCACGCCGGCGCCGACGCCAACCGTGGTGGTGCAGGCGCAGACCTCCACGCCCAAAGCCACTTCGACCGCGACGCCCACCCGCGAGCCGCCGCCCACGCCGACGCCCTCGATCGAACAGCTGCGCGCGCAATACCCGGAGATCGCTCTCCTGCTTGACAATCCCGAAGTGGAGCCGGTGTATAAAGACTTGCTGGTCATCTATCAGCAGGGAGGGCAGCAGAGCGTCGTGAATTATGCCCGGCAACACGGCATTCTCACCGATGCGGGGGAGATGCGGGCGGCGCTCACGCTCGACACGGAGGACACAGGGCCGGTCGTTGCCCGGCTCCAGGAGCTGGGGGTGAAAGTGATCAGCACCTCTGGAAGCCGCATCGAAATTGCCGTGCCTTTCAGTCTGTTGCGGGCGCAAGCCAGCCGTCCCGGCGCGATCCTCAACCAACTCACGCAGCTCGAACATGTCGTGGGCCTCGTCCCGCCGGGATAGGACGTCTCACTCACCATCACCCATCACCCATCACCCATCACCCATTACCCATTACATAGGAGGCCGCGATGAGTCTGAACACAGGCGCTATACTCCAGGGACGTTATCGGGTCGCGCGCCTGCTGGGACAGGGTGGCATGGGGGCCGTCTACCGCGTTTGGGACCTGCGTCTGAACGCCCCTCGCGCCGTGAAGGAGTTGACGCCACAGCCCGGCATTGACGCGGAACTGCTGGCGCAGCTCCGCCAGCAGTTCCAGCAGGAAGCGGCGGTGCTGGCCAACCTCAGCCATCCCCATCTGGTGCGGGTGACCGATTTCTTCGAGGAAGGCGGCAACGTCTACCTGGTGATGGATTTCATCGAAGGCGAGAGCCTCGCCGAGCGCATCGCCAGGGAGGGCCAGCTCCCCGAAGCGCAGGTGCTCGTCTGGGCGGATCAATTGCTCGATGCGTTGGAATATTGCCACGGGCAGGGCATCATTCACCGCGACATCAAACCCCAGAACGTGATTGTGCGTCCCGACGGGCGCGCGATCCTCGTGGATTTTGGGCTGGTGAAGCTCTGGAATCCCGCCGACCCACGCACGCGCACGGCGATCCGCTCCATGGGGACGCCGGAATATGCCCCGCCGGAGCAATACGATTCGCAGCTGGGGTTCACCGACGCGCGCAGCGACCTCTACAGCCTGGGGGCAACGCTCTATCATGCTTTGACCGGGCAATCCCCCCCTACCGCGACGATGCGGATCGTCAACCCCGGGGCCCTCGTCCCTGTAAGGCAGATTAATCCACGGGTGAGCCCCTCCCTCGAGGCGATTTTGTTGCGCGCTCTGGAACTCCAACCCGAGGCGCGCTTTCAGACGGCAACGGAGATGCGGCTGGCGTTACGACAGGGTGGGATCGTGGCAGCGGCGCCAGCGTCGGCCACGCCTTCGGGCACGGCGGTGATGGGGGTCTATCCGCCTGCCGCGCCGCCACCCCCCGCGCCTGTGGGAACGGCGCCCCGGCGGGCCTCTCCCTGGCTCATCGGCGGACTGATAGCGGCCGTGTTGGGGGTGTTGGTGTTGGCCGGACTGACGCTCGCCAATTTGCTCGGCCCGGGACGCGGAACGCCGGTGACAGTGGGCGGCATCACGCCGAGCGCCACAGCGCTGGCGCTAGCGACGACGCCGGCGCAATCTACTGCCACGCAGGAGATCGTGGCCCCTGAGATCACCGAATCCCCCACGGAGGAGCTCGCGACCGAGGCGCCGACTGCCACGGCGACCGCCACGGCAACCGCGACGGCGACTGCGACTGCGACCGCCACGGCGACGCCGACGGAAACTGCCACCCCAACGGAGACTCCTACTCCTGCCTGCCCCGATGTGACCGGTCCCTTCGCCGACATCTGGCGCGCTGAACAGGCGCGGTTGGGCTGCGCCTCCAATGCCGCGCACACGACCTGGGTGGCAGTCGAGAGCTTTGAGAAGGGCTTCATGTTCTGGCGCGAGGACAACGATCGCATTTACGCCGTGTATCAGAGCGGCAGCTGGCAGGGCTTTGCCAATGCCTGGCATGAGGGTGATCCGACGTACACGTGTGGAACTGCAACGACGCCGCCGACGCCTCTGCGCGGATTTGGCAAGGTCTGGTGTACCTATGCTTCCGTGAGCGGCGGATTGGGGGAGGCGCTGGAGCTGGAGCGCGGCTTCGATGCTCCGGTGCAGGATTTCGAGCGTGGCGTCATCCTGCGGCTAGACACGGGCGAAACTTATCTGCTGTTTGCGGATGGGAAATGGAGTAAACGCTGATGCCCTACACGAAAGTGTGCCCTCGTTGCGGGGCCGAGAATGTCGAGGAGACCCCACCTCCGCCGGGCGAGCCCCGGTTTTGCATTCAGTGCGGCGTCCGGCTGGAGACGACGGAAGCAGCGCCGGCGGGCGAGGCGATTCTGGGACGGGTGTTGCGGGAATTCCGGGGCGCGCCGCGGGCGCCCAAACCTCAATCCCCTCAAGCGGTGGCTTCCCCTCGCACGCCGCGGCAATCTCGGACGAAGATCCTGAATGAGAATCCCGCCCCTCCGGTGCCGCCTCCGGCGAGCCCGCCGGGCCTGGCAGGGCCAACGGCGCCGTTGCGACCGGAATCGTCGCCTCCCGCTCTCTCGTCTGGAGGGGCCGTCACCGTGCCGGCGACTCCTCTCGCTCCTGTCGGAAGCGGCCCCGTGAAACCCTTCACCCCCGGGGCGATTTTCGCCCAGCGCTACCACATCCTCACGGCGCGCGAACTGAGCTATTCGGTCTACTATGACGCCGTTGACCTGCTCTGTCCCAACGCGGCATGTCGCACCCTGCATCCTCAGGCGCCGCCCGGCGGCTTGTGTGCGCGCTGCGCGACGCCGCTCGATACGGTGTTGATTCACGAACGCCGTGCGCCGGGTGAAGGGATTTCGCCGCCGGATGCGGCCGTGCTCGCCGTGAGCCGCGCCAGTCACCCCGATATTTTGCCGCATCGGAACGTGTTGGTTTTTCAGCAGGCGGTGTACACCGTGGCGGAGCATCCGGGACGCTGGGGTGTGCTGGTGCGCGGACGCCGCGTCCACACTCCCGGCGATGCGCTGATGCTGCTCGCCCCCATCGGACGGGTGTTGAGCTATTTGCATCAGCAGGGCCTCGCTTTCACGCCGGCGACCATGTCGCTGCTGGAAAACCTGGAGCAGGTGATCTCTTTCGGCGGAGATGGGGCGGTGAAGGTGGCCGATCTCAGCGTCTGCGCGCCGTTTTCCGGCGCCGATGGCGGCCGGGCGCAAGTGGCGCGCGACATCGCCTTCCTGGGGCAGACGCTCGGCTATCTCACGACTGGCGTCACGCCCCTGCCGGGGGCGCTCGACGCCCTCCCTGAGGAGCATCGGGAGGTGATCGCTGGAGCGCTGCAAGGGCAATATCCGACCGTGGCGGCGATGCTGGCGGACTTGCCGCTGGCGTCTGCTCCCGGCGCGGCGCGTCCCCTCAGGCCGATTCACGGCCAGGCGACCGATTCCGGGCGCAAACACGCCCGCAACGAGGACTCCGTGGTCACCTTCACTTTCGACAAGGCGCAGCAGGGGGGTGCCGTGCCGATTGGCTTCTACATGGTCGCTGACGGCATGGGTGGCCACGATGCGGGAGACGTCGCCAGCCGCATGGTCTATCAGGTTGTGACGGAATGGATCCTCAAGAGCAAGGTGCTTCCTGACTTGCGCAAGGAGACCCGCAAGTTCACCACGGAAAATGTCCCCGGAAATCTGCTGCAGGAGGCAATCCAGGCCGCCAACAAAGCGCTGGTCCATCACGCCAGCGCGCAGCAGAGCAACATGGGATCCACGGTCACGGCGGCGTTGATCATCGGGAATGTGGCCACGATTGCGAACGTGGGGGACAGCCGGACTTACCTGTTGCGGGAGGGGCAGCTGCGGCCGATCACGCAGGATCATTCTCTGGTGGCGCGGTTGGTGCAGGCGCACGTCATCACGCCGGAGCAGGTGCGCGGCCATCCGCAGCGGAACCAGATCTACCGGTCATTGGGCCAGCAGGAGAATGTCGAAGTAGATACTTTCACTGTGTTACTGTCGCGGGGCGATCGTCTGATCCTCTGCAGCGATGGCTTGTGGGAAATGGTGCTCGACGCTGAGATCCAACGTTTCGTCGAGACGGGGCGGAGCCCTCAGCAGGCGTGTGATGCGCTCGTCGCTGCGGCGAACGCGGCTGGCGGGGAAGACAACATCTCGGTGATTGTGGTGGAGCTGGAATAGCGTCGCTAAAGTTACCAATTGCGAACGTGAGAAGGTGGGCACCTGAGCACGGATTCTATTTTCCGAGGAGGGGCATGTTCCTGCGGCACACCACCGCAAATGAAAATGTGAGTTGTGAGCAGAGGCTGCGACGACTCGCCGGTTCGGCTGGGGATGGAATCCCCAGCCTGACACGAGCCAAACGCGCTGAAGCGCGTTGTTGGGAAAGCTCGCTTCAGCGAACTTGACGTAGCAGACCCGGAATTCATTGCGGGGCGGCCTGAGCCACGCAAGTGATTTTTTCGCTGATTCGCTGACTGCTGACCCGCTGATCTCTATTTTCCGAGGAGGGACATGTTCCAGACCAAATCGCGGATCATGATTTTGGGGGCGTTGGCGTTGTTGGCCTTGATCGGGATCGGGTTGGGGTGGGGCGCCCATGCCATTGCGGACAAAGCTGGGCTACAGGGTGACGTCACCCCTTCGTCGCAAACGACGGCGACGCCGACCGCGACGTCACCGGTCACCGCGACGCTGACCCTTCCCTTACCGACCGTGACGCCGGCGCCGCAACAACAGATCATCGTGCAATCGGGGGAGAGCCTTTACGCGGTCTGTCGGCGTTATTGCCCGCAGAACTGGGGCCCCGGCACCCTGGATGATGCGCTACGTTACTATGTCACGCAGGTAGCGACGCTCAACGCGCTGCCATGGAATGAGGCGATCAATGGGTATGCGATCCATCCAGGGAATGTGCTGAACATGCCGCCGTGCCCGGCGCGCTGAACGGGGGATATACCACTTTTAGGCGGTTTGCAGCCGGTTAAAAATAAAAACTTTTAGAGCCGTCTTTGTATTCCTGCCTCTTTTTCGGGAACGTTTGACAATATCTTTGAGTTACATCTACTACTATGCAACATGAACTTCCGGCCTTACCGTTAGGACACGCCCTGCAGGGGCGGTATCAGATCCTCAAGAAGCTGGGATCGGGGGGCTATGGCTCCGTTTACCTGGCGGAAGACCTGCGCCTGCGCGGCCGTCAGGTCGCGGTCAAGGAGCTCAGCGACCCCTCCGAGTCGGGACAGCGGCTCTTCAAGCAGGAGGCGCAGGTGCTCGCGGCCCTCGATCATCCCGGGCTGGTGCGCGTCTCGGATTTCTTCGGCGAGGGGCGCAGTTATTATCTCGTAATGGATTACATCGCCGGACAGGACTTGCTTGACATGGTAGTGGAGGCGGGAAAACAACGCCGCCATTTGCCCCTGGCCAAGGTGGTGGATTGGATGACGCAGGTCTGTGACGCGGTGGCATACCTGCATGAGCAGCAGCCGCCCATTATCCACCGCGATATCAAGCCGAACAACGTGCGCCTCACGCAGAAGGAGCGCGCGATCCTGGTGGATTTTGGGATCGCCAAGATTGACCCGCACGCCAAGACTCAGGCGATGGCCAGGGCGGTGTCGCAGGGGTTTTCCCCGCCGGAGCAGTACGGCCTGGGCGCGGGGACCGATACGCGCTCGGATGTCTACGCGCTGGGGGCGACGCTTTATTGCGTTCTCACCCTCGCGCCGCCACCGGACAGCTTCGAGCGGATGGTGCGCGGGATGCCGCTCACGCCGCCTTCGCAGCTCAATCCCCAGGTCGGTCCGGCGCTGGAGAAAGTAGTCTTGCAGGCGATGGCGGTGAATAGCGCGCAGCGCTACCGGGACGCGGGTGAGATGTTGGCCGCGCTGCAGGCGGCGACGGGACACCCGGTCACGAAACGCCCGGGCGTCGTCGTGCGGCGGCCTCTGGTGACGCCGTCGGCCTCGCAGCTCACACCTCCTCCGCCCTCGCGTGAGGAAAGCAGTCCGCCGCCACGACCTCCCACGGTGGGGAGTGGCTCGTCGCCGGGGATCACCTGTCCGCAGTGTGGGGCATTTGTGCGACTTGGCGCGCGCTTCTGTCCGCAGTGCGGCAAGACGATGGACACGAGCCATCGTTGCCCAACGTGCGCGACGCCATATCGTCCCGGCGCGCGTTTCTGCGCTAAGTGCGGCGCGACTTTGCCCATCACGGCGCCGCGCGAATCTTCCCCCGTGTCGGCGCCGGCAGCGCCTGGGAAGGAGAGCACGCTTCCGCCGCCCCAGGCTCCCCCTCCACCGCCGGATCGGGTCGCCGAAGGGCGGCAGTATTTGCGGGAGGGTCGCTTTGCGGAAGCCGTGGCCGCATTCGAAGCGGCGTTGCAGGCGGAAACGCAACCCGCTGACGTGTACCTTGACCTGGGGAAAGCCCACCTGCAATTGCAGCACGATGAGGCTGCCAGCGTGGCCCTCGAAAAGGGCCTGGAGCTCCATCCACAGGCTCCGCAGCTGCACGCCGCGTTGGGAAAGGCGCTGCTGAAACTGGGACGCCCGGCGGCGGCGTTGGAGCACCTGGAGCAGGCGCTGACCCTGACGCCTGACGATCTCGAGCTGTTGCGGCTGACGGCGGACGCGGCCTTCAATCTGGGCCGGTACGGCGCCGCGGTTCCGCATCTGGAACGGCTGCTGACCCATTCCCAGGATCCCCTTTTCCGCGGCCGCCTCGCCGTCTGCTATCTGAGGCTCGGCCGGGTGGACGATGGCGAGCGGTTGGTGCAGGAGCTGCTCCGGGAGGAGAGCCTGCCTCCCGCCGAGCTGAAATTTCTCGGAGGGGTGCTCCATTACCAAAAGGGGAATCAGCGTTGGGCGATGCGCGATTTCTATGACGCGCTGCGGCTGAATGCGAGGCATGCGCTGGCGGAATTCTTCGTGGGAGAGCTCTACGCGCAATGGGGGCGGTGGCATGAAGCCATCACCGCTTACGAGCAGAGCGCTGCGCTCGACCCCCTCGCGCCGGCGCCGCATCTGGGTCTGAGCGTCTGCTGGAAGGCGGTGGGCGATGCTGAGAAGGCGGAGGCCGCCCGGCAGCGCGCGTTGGCGCTCGACCCGGAGCTCGAACCGGGGAAGCCCTGATTTTTAAGTTTTGCGCGGTACATAGGTCATGCAAATGATTTTGAGATTCGCTGATTCGCTTTTTCGCTGACTCGCCTATTTTCCGAGGAGGACGCCATGCAATTGAGCGCCGGCCAAGTTGTCAACAATCGCTATCGGATAGCGCGCCTCTTGGGACAGGGCGGCATGGGGGCGGTCTATCGTGCGTGGGATCTCACCCTGAACATCCCCGTTGCCCTCAAGGAGATGCTCCCTGACCCTTCCCTCTCGCCCCAGGAACTGGCGCAGCTGCGACAGCAATTTCAGCAGGAAGCGCTTGCTCTGGCCGGTTTGATGCATCCCAACCTGCCCCGGGTGACGGATTTCTTCGAGTGGGAGGGCCGCGATTATCTGGTGATGGATTTTGTGGAGGGCGAGAATCTGGCAACCCTGATTGAACGCCAGGGAGCGCTGCCGGAAGAACAGGTGCTGCGTTGGGCGAGGCAGCTGTTGGGTGCGCTGGAAGTCTGTCATCAACGCCACATCTTGCACCGCGACATCAAGCCTCAGAACATCATCATTTGCGCCGATGGACGGGCGGTTCTGGTGGATTTCGGGCTGGTGAAGTTGTGGGATCCGCACAATCCGCAAACGCAACGCATCATCGCGGGAATGGGCACGCGCGAGTACGCTTCCCCTGAGCATTTTGGGCTGCGTGGCTGGCACACGGAGCCGCGCAGCGACCTCTACAGCCTCGGCGCGACGCTCTACCATGCCCTCACCGGCAAGGAACCGCCGTCGGCGTTGGCGCGCTTCACGGACGGCGATACCCTGGTCCCGCCGCGCACGCTGGGACTGCGGGTGCAATCGCGGACGGAGACGGCGCTCTTGCAAGCGATGGCGCTGGACCCCAATCGTCGTTTCCCCGACGTGCCGGCGATGCGCGCGGCGCTGGAGGGTGAGCCTACCAAAGCGGACGGGGGTGAGCGGGGGAGGGCTGAGAAGCTGACCGCCGCGCCGCCCCTCCCTGCAAAACATTCCGCATCGTGGCGTGAGGAACTGGCGACGGCCCTGGCAATGGCGGTGCTGGGCGTGTGGATCCTCCAATTCATGCTTTTCCGTTACTCTACGGATCTGCCGCAGATCCTTCGCCTGACCTTGGGAGCATTGGTGTTGGGCGGATTGGGCTGGTTCGTCGGCGATACGATTTTCCAGGCGCTGACGCTGTCTGACGCTGCCGTTGCTGCGACAGCGGCCTTGCCCTCGGGCGGGGGACGTCCTACCCAGCGCCTCGTGATTTCTACCCGCAAGTTGATGCGGAAGCTCACGGCGGCGCAGCAGCTCGGCCTGCTGGCGGGATTGGTGGTCCTGGCGGCGGTAGCGGCCTGGGTGCTGGGGCCGGTCATCGCGAAGGTGCCTTTCCTGTGGGCGAGCCTGCCTTCTTATGCGTTCGCGGCGCCGCTGGCATGGGCCGCGATGGGACGGAAGCCCTTGCGGGCCGGCGCGGCGCATATTCTGGTGGTCTCCGTCGGCGGGGCGGCGCTGCGCGCGAGCACGGGAGGCAGCGCGACGTTGCCGGAATTGTTAGGCGCCTCGACGGCGGGCGCGGTGGTGATAGAATTCTTTGTGTGGCTTGTCTGGCGCAAGAGAGGGCCCTGATTTCAGGGCCATAGGGCGGGAGCAGAGGGGGGCGGAATGCTACAACAGGGCCAGCTTTTGCAGGAGCGGTATCGCGTGATCGCGCTGTTGGGTCAGGGCGGCATGGGAGCGGTCTATCGCGCCTGGGACACGCGGCTCAATGTCGTCGTGGCGCTCAAGGAAATGCTCTCTCAGCCCGGCGCGGAGCCGGCCCTTTTGGCGCGCCTGCGTGAGCAATTTTATCAGGAGGCCACCATCCTGGCGCGGCTCAGCCATCCCCATTTGGTGCGCGTGACGGACTTTTTTCTTGAAGGAGCCAATGCGTACCTGGTGATGGATTTTGTCCAGGGCGAAAGCCTGGAGGCCATCATCAAGCGCGAAGGCGCCTTGTCCGAAACGCAGGTGCTGACGTGGGCGGAGCAGTTGCTGGATGCGTTGGAGTATTGTCACGAGCAGGGGATCATTCACCGGGACATCAAGCCGCAGAATGTGATCATCCGCCCGGACAATCGGGCCGTATTGGTGGATTTCGGGTTGGTGAAGCTGTGGAACCCTACCGATCCCCGCACGCAGACCATCATGCGCGGGTTGGGAACGCCGGAATACGCGCCGCCGGAACAGTACGACACGCAGGCCGGTCACACCGATCCACGCAGCGACATCTACAGCCTCGGCGCGACGCTCTATCACGCGCTGACGGGACAGGCGCCGCCAACGGCGACCCAGCGGATTGCCCGGCGGGCGGCTTTCCAACCCCCACGCTTGCTCAACCCGCAGATTTCCTCTACCACGGACGCCGCCATTTTACAAGCGTTGGAGCTGACGGTGGAGTATCGCTTCCCCTCGGCGGCAGCCATGGCGCAGGCGTTGCGCCAGCGCGCGCCGGCGGCGCGCCCAGCTCCCCCGTCGCAGCCTGGGGCGACGACGCCCTATTCTCAGCCCCCGGCTGCGCCCCCGTCCGCTTATGGGTTGACCCAATATCCGTCGCCGACCCCCGCCTATGGCTCAGGCGGATATCCCCCAACTTCGGGGGCCGGTCCGGCTCCCTATCCGCAGGCGAGTGGAAGATATGTCCCTCCCGGCCCTGTGCCTGCCGGCGCGCCGGCTCCCGTTGCGGCCGTGCGGCGAAAAACCGGCCTGTATGTGGGCCTCATCGCGGTGATCCTGTTGCTGATCGCGGGCCTCGGATTGGTCTATGCGGGAACGGAGGGGACAGGACCGCTCGCGCAATTCCTGGCCCCCATGCCAGAACCCACCCGCACGCCGGAAATCCCTGTCATCGCTGAAGTGACGCCGGGGATAACGCCCTCCCCGCCGTCGCCGACTGCCACACCGCCGCAGCCGACCATCACCCCTCTGCCGACATTGACCCCGGCTCCGACTTCGACGCCGGCGCCTACGGCCACGCCTGCAGCTACCGCCACGTCCGCACCGGTGCCTACGGCAACGCCGCGCCCGGCGACGGCGACTGCAGTCCTGCCGACGGCTACCTCCGCGCCGGCTCGCCCTGGCGTGATTCTAGATTTCGACCGTGACGTGGATTGGCGGCGCGGCGACGAGCCTTACGGCACGCTCACCCGTTCGGGGGACCAGGCGCGCTCTGGCTCATCTGGAAAATTGGAGTATGATTTCCCTGCGGTCGAACGTAACTACGTGGTTTTTCGTGCCAACCCCGTGCTGGCTCTGGAAGGGCAACCGACGGGGCTGACGGTCTGGGTCTACGGCGACGGATCGGGGCATTTCTTGAACGCCTGGATCAAGGACAGTGCCGGCGAGGTGCGCCAGTACACGTTTGGGCGGGTGACGCATCAAGGCTGGCGGCAGATGACGGCTCGCTTCGACGACAGCGCCGGTTGGCCCAACGGTCCCATCAGCGGGACCGATAATGGCGCGTTGGATTTTCCGGTGCAGTTCTACGCCCTGGTGTTGGATGGGGTTCCCGATGGCTCGGCGAGTCGGGGAGTCCTTTATCTGGATGAGCTCAGTGTGTTCTACGGCGGATGAGATAAAAAGACTTTTGATTCTAACCCTATCGGGAGGCTTGCTATGGCGCTTGACGCTGGACAATTGCTACAGGATCGCTATCGCATCGTGACCTTGCTTGGCGAGGGTGGCATGGGGGCCGTTTATCGCGCCTGGGACACGCGGCTGAACGTCGCCGTGGCACTCAAGGAGATGCGTCCCCAGCCGGGCCTCGATGCTGCGACGCTCGCCGGCTTGCGCGAACAGTTCCGCCAGGAAGCGACGATCCTGGCGCGCCTCAGCCATCCCAACCTGGTGCGGGTGACCGATTTCTTTGAGGAGGGCAGCAACTCCTATCTGGTGATGGATTTTGTCCTGGGGGAGAGCCTGGCGGACAAGTTGACGCGGGAGGGGCCACAACCCGAAGCGCAGGTCATCGAATGGGGCAGGCAGCTGCTCGACGCGCTGGCCTATTGTCATGCGGAAGGCATTATTCATCGGGACATCAAGCCCCAGAACGTGATCATTCATCCAAACGGCAAGGCCATGCTGGTAGATTTTGGGCTGGTCAAGCTGTGGAATCCCAATGATCCGCGCACGCAGACGATCATGCGCGGCATGGGCACGCCGGAATACGCTCCGCCGGAGCAATACGACACTCAGAGCAGCCATACGGATGCGCGGAGTGACCTCTATAGCCTGGGGGCGACGCTGTACCACGCGCTTACCGGGCAGGCGCCGCCGACTGCCACGCAGCGGATGGCGATGCCGGGCGCTTTCAAGTCGCCGCGGACGCTCAACGCGCGGATCTCGCCGGCCATGGAGGCCGTGATTTCGCGGGCGATGGAACTGCAGCTGGATCGCCGCTTCCCCTCTGCTGCCGCGATGCTCGACGCGCTGGTGAGCCAACGGCCAGCGCCGGCCATGCCCTCGCCAATTCCGGCGGAGGCGCCGTCCGCCTATCAGCCCTCCGCGCCGCCCTTGCCTTCTGCCGCGGCCTACCCGCCGTTGCCCTCCGCCGGGCAAATGCCTCCTGCGCCTTCTGCCGCGGCCTACTCGCCATTGCCTTCCACGGTGCAAATACCCTCGGCCACTCCCGCCGCGCCCTATTCGCCGTTGCCCTCCGCCGGGCAGATCCCGCCCGTACCGCCGGCAGCGGCTTACCCGTCGTTTCCCTCTGCCGGGCAGCTACCGCCCGCTGCGGCAGAGTCTCCCAAAAAACGCCGGTCGCCATGGGTGTGGATCCTCGGCGGCCTGGGCACGTTGATCCTGGGGGCGAGCCTCATCTGTGGGCTGGTGGTGTGGCTTGGCAACGGCAGCTTGTTTGGCGGGGGAACAGCGACCCCGACGGCGATCGTGGGTGTCCCGCCTACATCGCTGCCAGAGTTGGCGACGCCGACATCGCGGGTGGTTGTCCCGCCAACTTCTGGCCCGACGGCCGTCCCTTCTACCGGCAGTTTTCAGATCACGGTGGACAATTACAGCGGGTATACCATCTGCTACGTGCAGATCTCCTCGTCTGAAGCGGAAGACTGGGGCGAGGATTGGCTCGGCGGCGATGAGTACCTCTATCCCAATGACTCACGGGCTTTCGAGGTGCCGGCAGGAGCTTATGACGTGAGGGTGAGCGATTGTGACGAAATGGTGCTCGCTACCGCCTGGGGCGTGAGTGACGACTACACGCTCACGGTAGGCGGCCCGGGCCTGGTTGCCCTGCGGGTGAAGAATGAGTCCAGTGTGGAGATCTGCTACGTTTACATCTCTGACGTCACCGCGGATTCCTGGGGTGAGGACTGGCTGGGCACGAGTGAGTCCATTGCCGCTCAAAGCGGACAGCGTATCTTCTTTCTCAATCCAGGGACGTATGATTTGTTGGCCCAGGATTGCGACGGTAACGACCTGGTTTCTGAGTTCCAGGTAGAGCTCCAGTCGGACAAGGATTGGACGATCTCGGACTGAGCGCTGGTCCGGCGTCCTTGACTGATTTCTATTTTCGCAGGAGACGCCATGTGCTGGCGCACACTATCCAAGGATGAAAATGGCGGCCTGGGCGCAGCCTGAAGTTTGCGTTACATTTGCCACGCAAGTGATTTTTCTCGCTGATTCGCCTTTTCGCCTTTTCGCTGATTCGCTGACTGCTGACCGCTGATCTCTATTTTCGCAGGAGGCATCCAATGCAATGCCCGCAGTGCGGCTTCGAGAACCGTGACGATGCGCGTTTCTGCAAGCGTTGTGGCCAGAGCTTGCCGGGGGCATCCGCCGTTGCGCCTCCGCTTTGCCCCGCGTGCGGGGCGGCGGTGAAGCCGGGAGCGCGTTTCTGCGCGCGTTGCGGACGGCCCCTGGCCTCCCCTGCGCCGCAGGTCGCGCCGCCCTTCCAATCCCCGAGGCCCGCGCCGGCAGCGCCGCAACCGACTGTGTCGGCCGACGCGCGCGACCTGCCGGCCCCGCTGCCTTCTCAGCCTCCCGCTCGTGGAACCGCACGCTGGCTGTTCCCTTTCATCGCCCTGGCTCTGATGGCCTGCCTGAGTTGCTGCGGTGTGCTCGCCGTGGGAGTGCTGCCCGCTCTGGGCGAGACGCCGCCCGCGGCCCTGGTTAGAGATCTCGCCGGACCCGATATTGCCATTCTGGTGCGGGAATCCTACCTGAACCGCAATCTCACCGCGATTTTACCTGACAAGGGGCTGAAGGAAGCCTCGCTGGACGTGCAGCCGGGCAATCTCATCGTGACGACGGCACGCTTCGACGTGCTGTTCGTGACGCTCGAACTCAAAATCGTGGCCCGGATTTCCGTCGTGAATGGCGAAATCGTGATTGAGGTGCAGGAGATCAGCACGGGCGGCCGGAATCTCATGGACTTTCTGGGCCTGAGCGAGGTGACCGTGGGGGAGAACTTCACCGGCGCACTGCGGCAACAGCTGGAAAACGAACTCGGCGCAGGCTCGCAGTTGCTCGACATCAGCACGGACGAGGATCACATCATCCTCAAGGCCCGTCTGTGACGGAGGGATGACCATGGGCGCCAAAGTGAAACCGGGGGTGCTGGTGTTGATCGGTGTGCTGGCGGGGGTGTTCGTGGGCCTGGCAGGCGGTTGGTTGCTGGTCAACGCCCTCGAGAAGACCGTTGCGGCGGAGCCTTTGCCCGCTTTGCCGCCGTATGACATCGAGGTGGTGGTCGAGGAGAGCTACGTCAACCGCATGATGCTGGGAAGTAACAGCGCTTTGATCGGCGGCAGCGTGGATTTGCAGCCCGGCGGCGTCGCGACGTTTGTGGTGCAGCTGGCGGCCGGCCCTTTCAAGCCGGTCGTGCACGGGGAGGTCGCCTTTCGCGCCGCCGACGGGGGCCGCATGGCGGTGTCCTTGCTGCGGGTGAAGATGGGCCGGCTGTCTCTGCTGCGGTTGGTCCCGGGCAGCATGATGGAGGACATCAACGCCCTGGTGAACGATCAACTGGTCGGGCGGGTCGGCTCGAAGGGCCTGGAAGTGGTGGCCGTTGCTACTGACGACACCTCGTTGCGCCTCTACCTGGCGCAGCGCGAGTGAACCTGGAATTTATGACCGTTGGGTGGTTCTATGATGAAACATAAATCGTTACTGATCTTGCTTTTGGCCGGAGGCGTGGTGCTTCTGGGGGCCGCCGTGGCCCTCTTCTTCATCCTTTCCCCCGGCGCAGAGCCTCCTCCCGCGCTCGATCTCAGCGCCCTCACGCTGCCGCCGTCTCTGGAGGACGTCTCAGCGCTGTACCCGCAGATCGCGCCGCTGTTGAATGATGCGCAGTTAGGCTCGGTCTACAAGGAATTCCTGGTCGCGTACATGGAAGGGGGACGCGAGGCCGCGATGCAGCTGGCGCAGGAGCGGGGCCTGTTCACCCCCGATGGGAAGAATCTGCGGGTGACGCTGGTGCTGGATACCGGGGACAATACGGCGTTGGTCGAGGAACTGCGCGCCGCCGGCATTGAGGTCGTCAGTGCCTATCAGGATCGGGTCAATATCTCCGTGCCGCTCGCGTTGATCGAGGAGCAGTTCCTGGCGCCGGAAGGCGGCGCGGGCAGCGCGTTGATCTTCCAGCAGCTCACGCAGCTGGAGCACGTGATCGCCGTGCGGATGCCGGAGACCCGCAAACCTGAGAGGCGCATTTTGCAGGAGGGGGTTACCGGCGAAGGGGTGGCCCTCATTGGCGCGGAGGCGTGGCACGCGGCCGGGTTCACCGGCGCGGGTGTGCGCATTGGCGTCCTCGATTTGGGCTTTTCCGGCTATGAGGCGCTCCTGGGCACGGAATTGCCGGCGGAGGTGACAGTCAACACCTTTGGGTGGTATGACGCCGCAGAAGTCCATGGCACAGCCTGTGCCGAAATCATTCACGAAGTCGCCCCCGAGGCGACTCTTTTTTTTGCCTGGTATGACGGTTCAGACGCCGCGTTGGGTGAAGCGGTGCAGTGGTTGCGCGAGCAGGGGGTCAACATCATCTCCCATTCTGTGGGCGCGGTCATCAGTCCCCGGGATGGGACGGGGTGGGGCACGCAGCTGGTGGAGGAGACCGCCGCCGAGGGCATCCTGTGGGTGAATTCCGCCGGCAACGAGGCGCTCGTCCATCATCGGGCCTTTTTCACCGACGAGGACGGCGACGGCTATCATGAGTTCACGACCGGCGATGAAGTGATGGCCATTTACAGCGTGGATGAGATTGAGGTTTATCTCATCTGGCAGGATGCGTGGAACCGTCCGACGCAGGACCTGGAATTGTTGGTGGTGAACGCGCAGGGCGACGTGTTGGCGACTTCCGAGGAGCCGCAGTCCGGCGAGCCGGGGCAGCGCCCGGCCGAGGCCCTGTGGGTGCAAACCAATGGTAAAACCGTGTATGCCGTCGTGCAGGCCTACAGTGTGACGGCTCCCGTGACGTTCGACATCTTCGTCCATGGCGGCGGAACAGAAGTGGACCTGCCTACCATTTCCTACAGCGTGAGTTCCCCCGGCGACGCGGTCAGCGCGCTCACGGTGGGAGCGACCAACTGGTGGGATGACACGCTCGCGGATTACAGCTCGCAGGGGCCGACGACGGACGGGAGGCTCAAACCCGACATTGCCGCGCCGGCGGGCGTTTCCGGCGCGACGTATGGCAAGTCGGCCTTCGACGGGACCTCTGCTTCGACGCCGCACGTCGCGGGCGCGGCGGCTCTGATCTGGCAGGCCAATCCCGGCTTCACGCGCGATCAGGTCAAGGACTACCTGTTGGCCAATGCGCTCGATTTTGGCCCGGCGGGGCCGGACACGGCCTTTGGCTACGGGCGCTTGCATTTGCCGGCGCCGCAGCCGGCCGCGGTCTTGCCGCCGACGCCGATCACGCCCGGCGCCGAGATGCCTTTCTACCCGACAGCCACTCCCGCGCCGTATGCCACCCTGGAGCCGCCGACGAAATCTCCCTCGTCGGGGCGGACGTCTTCTCCGGCGGTAGCGGTGTTGGGATGGCTGATTGGCGGATTGGGGTGTACCGGCGCGGGGTTATTGCTGGCCGCCGCCGTGATCGTGGTGCGGGGAGGACGTTCTAAGCCGGCTCCGGTTCCGCCGCAGGCAGCCTTTGTGCACCCCGGAAGCGGCGGACCATCCTACGGGCGGGCTGAACCTGCTCCGGTCCCGCCGCAGCCGGCGACCTTTGCGCCCCCGCGCCCTGTCGCCCCGCCAGCAGCGCCTGCACCGCCGTCACCTTTCCCGCCGGCTCCTGCAGCAGCGGATTTGCCCCCGACGCAGCGGGTAGGGGCTGCACCTCAGCCGGCGGCGGACGCGCACGCCGGGGCTCCCGTCTGTGCCGTGTGCGGCGCGACGGCGCGGCCGGGCGCGCGTTTCTGCGCGGTGTGCGGCTCGCCGTTGGATTTCAAAACGCCGGTACAACTTTGCCGTCGTTGTGGGGCGGAATTGCGTCCGAACAGCCGTTTTTGCCCGCGCTGCGGTGAGCCGGTGTGACGTCGCCGGTGACCTGGCGGCTCGACCCCGCTGCAACGTCGGCGGTTTGGGGACGTATATGAAGAGGATTTACGCCCTGTCCAGACTGGCAGCGGCTCCAAAATCCAAAGTCCAAAATCTAACATAAAGGAGAAAGTCCGATGCAGAGCCATGAGATTGATTATCAGGTGTATGGCGACGACTTGCAGTTTGTGGAGGTGGAGCTCGACCCCCGCGAGACGGTGATCGCCGAAGCCGGAGCGATGATGTACATGGACGATGGCATCGTCTTTGAGACGCGCATGGGCGATGGCTCCCGCCCCCAGGGCATGATGGACAAAGTCCTCAGCGTCGGCAAGCGGATGCTCACGGGCGAGTCGCTCTTCATGACCCATTTCACCAATGTGTCTGAGGGCAAGCGGCGACTGGCGTTTGCCGCGCCCTATCCGGGCAAAATCATCGCCATTGACCTCGATGAGGCGCGGGGGGAGCTGATTTGCCAGAAGGACGCTTTTCTCGCGGCGGCCCTGGGCACGGAAATCAGCATTGCCTTCAACAAGAAGCTCGGCGCGGGCTTCTTTGGCGGCGAGGGTTTTATCCTCCAGCGGCTGCGGGGCGATGGGATGGCCTTTATCCACGCGGGCGGCACGATTGTCGAGAAGCGCCTGGCGGGACAGAAGCTGTTGGTGGACACCGGCTGCCTCGTGGCGTTTGAAACCGGCATCGCCTACGACATTCAGCGCGCGGGCAACCTCAAGTCCATGCTCTTCGGCGGGGAGGGCCTGTTCCTGGCGACCTTGCAAGGGACAGGGCGCGTGTGGTTGCAATCGCTGCCCTTCTCGCGGCTCGCGGACCGTGTCCTGGCGGCGGCCCCCTCGCAAGGGGGAAAGAGCTCCGACGAGGGCTCAGTGATTCGCGGCCTGTCGGGGCTGCTGCAGCAGTAACGGGGACGGGAAGGGCGGCTCGGCTTGCGCCAGAACTGCGAGCTGCCGGCGTCCGACAAAGAAGGAAGTGCGAAAATAGCCGGGTGATGGAATGCCATCACCCGGTTTTCATGTCGGCCATCGGCGCCAGCAGCAACGGCGCGTTAGAACAGCAGCTCCACACCGGTGCGGGCGAAGTAGTTGCGATACGCGGCCGTTTCTTCCAGCAGCGCTACCAGCTCCGCCGTCCGCCGCGCTAAGGCGGAGGCATTTTTGGCGCCGCCTCGTGTCACGATGACGATCTTGCCCTCCTCCTGGACGAGGGTGAGGTCGCCGTGGGCCTCCATCCACGCTAGCCCCCGCCGGATGGTGACCTCGCGGTGCGCGATCGCCGCCGCCAGCTCTGGCACGACAATGCGCCCCTCTTTGTGGCTGAGCGCGTATTTGACCCGCCCTGTCAATTGTTGCAGGAAGGGGTTGATTTCATCGAGGGCGGGATGGTGGCAGAACAGCGCTATCTCCTGGGGATTGACCACTTGAAGCGCCGCCGCCAGCTCTTCCGGTCCCGGCGGCGCGGTCCACAGAATCAGAACGGGGCCGGGTTCCAGCTCCAGCCGCGTTCTCGCCCCCGGCAGGGTCACCCCCTCGGCCCATAGCTGCGCGCCTGGCCGTTGCAGCCAGGGGGCGAGCAGCGTTTCGGGGTGGGGTTCGCGGCGATAATCCTCGATAAGGCGCCGCGGAATCTCGATCACGGCTTCGGGGACGGCGGCCGGCACGGGACGCGCGTCCAGCCATTCCACCTGCAGACGGCGCTCGCCGCGGAAGGTGTTGGCGCGCACGGTGTAGGCCAGGTCGAAGGCCTCGGCGGGGACGTCTTCCTGGTCGGCGCGCCACCAGATGACGCGCTGCAACGTCCCGCTGCCGTCTTCCACGGTGATGGCCAGATGATCACCGTTGCGCCCGATCACGTTGATCCCCTGGGCGCGCACGTTGCAGGTTGCCAGCGTGAGCGGCGGATGTCCCGCGCCGAAGGGCGCCAGCCGTTCCAGGTCATCTACCAGGGCGAGCGACAGCTCCGAAAACGGCAGAATGCCATCAATTTGCAGGGGCGGGGTCGCCGCGACGACGCCGCGTTGGGCTTTGACCGCCTGCGACAGTCCTCGTCGGAACGCCGGGATGTTTTCCTGCGCCAGCGCCAGTCCTGCCGCCTGCGCGTGACCGCCGAAGCGTTCCAGCAGCGGGCGTTGGGTGGCAATCGCCTCGGTGATGTGGCATCCTGGCACGGAGCGGGCCGAGCCTCGGGCGCTGCCATCGCCGGGCGCGACGAGCAGGATCGCGGGGCGATGGTAGCGTTCTGCCAGGCGGCTGGCCACAATCCCCACGACGCCGGTGTGCCAGTGTGAGTTGACCAGCACCAGCGCTTCGTATTCCAGGAGCGCGGGGTCCTGCTCGAGCTGCGCCTCAGCGGCGGCCTCGACTTCGGCGCAGAGGCGTTTGCGCTCGGCGTTGAGCGTCTCCATCTGGGTCGCGAGGAGGCGCGCTTGCGCCTGATCGTGGGTGAGGAAGTAGTCCACGATGACGTTGGCGTCGCCCAGGCGTCCGAGCGCGTTGAGACGCGGCGCGATGACGAACCCGATGGTTTCCTCATTGATTTGTGCCGGCAGCACCTGCGCCAGTTTGAACATCTCCTGCAGGCCCAAGCGGGATGTCTCCCGCAGCGCCGGCAGGCCCAGCTGCAGGAGATAACGGGTGTCGCCGGTGAGCTGGGCGACATCGGCGACGATTCCCAGGGCAACGAGATCGAGGTAGCGTTGGGCGTCGTCAGGGCGTCCGGCCTGCGTGGAGAGCGCTTCAGCGAGTTTGTACGCCACGCCGACGCCGGGCAACGTGGCGGAGGGGTGGGTTTCCGGCAGGCGGTGGGGGTTGATGAGGGCCCAGGCGGGGGGGAGGTCGCCCCGTGGCAATTCATGATGGTCGGTGATGATGACGGGGACGCCGCGGCCTTTCGCGTAGTCAACTGCCTCAAAAGCGTCGCTGCCGGTATCGCAGGTGAGGAGGACTTGCACGCCCTCATCCAGGAGGTGCGCCAATTGGACGGTGTTCACGCCGTGCGATTCGAGCTCGCGCACAGGAATGTAGTGCGTCACCTCCGCGCCGAGATCGCGCAGGGTGGCGACCAGCACGGTCGTGGAGGTCTGCCCGTCAACGTCGAAGTCGCCCCAAACGCAGATGCGCTCGTGAGCGCGGATGGCCTCGTCGAGGCGGGTGACGGCGCGCTCCATGTCGGGAAAGTCGAACGGCGAAGCGGGGGCTGCTGCGCGGGGATCGAGGAAGGCGCGCGCCGCTTCCACGGTGGTGATGCCGCGTCGCACCAGCGTTTCGGCCACCAGCGGGTGTCCGCCGACAAAGGCGCGTAACGGCGGGGGGACCGTGATCGGTTGGGGAGTCTGCCACTCGTACACTTGGATTTGGCTTCCCATAGCGCAAAACGTGAACTGCCGGATCGCAGCTCACGTCTTGCGCCTCGATGGAGGGAGCGTTACCTGGCTTTTCCCTGATTGGCCACGGCTTCCTGCGCGGCAGCGATGGCTTCGGGGTCGCCGAGATAGTAGTGGGTGATGGGCTGCAGGTGTTCGTCCAGCTCGTAAACCAGGGGGACGCCGGTGGGGATATTGAGCTTGATGATGGCCTGATCGGAGATAGCGTCGAGGTATTTGACCAGCGCGCGCAGGCTGTTGCCGTGTGCGGCAATGATCACGCGCTTGCCGGATTGGACGACGGGCGCAATTGCCTCGTGCCAGTAGGGGAGGAAGCGCGCTACGGTGTCTTTGAGGCATTCGTGGGCCGGCAGCTCTTCCGGCTTCAGGTCGGCGTAGCGCCGGTCGTGACCGGGCCAGCGGGGATCGGAAGGCTCGAGGGCGGGCGGACGGACGTCATAGCTGCGCCGCCAGATGAGGACTTGCTCCTCGCCATACCTGGCGGCGGTCTCGGCCTTGTTGAGTCCCTGGAGCGCGCCGTAATGGCGTTCGTTGAGCCGCCAATGCCGATAGACGGGGATCCACATCAGATCCATCTCGTCGAGGGTAATCCAGAGCGTGCGGATCGCGCGTTTGAGCACCGACGTGAAGGCGACGTCAAAGGTGTAGCCCGCTTCGCGGAGGGTTTTGCCGGCGGCATGGGCCTCTTCGATGCCCTTTGCGGAAAGGTCTACGTCGGTCCAGCCGGTGAAGAGATTTTCCTGGTTCCAAATGCTCTCGCCATGACGCAGCAATACGACTTTGTACATTGTATGACCTCCTGGGATGTGTTGTTGGATCATGCCTGCGCTTTCAAGACTGAATTATAGTACGATTCGGCGCTGAATCAACAGGCCGCCGGCGCGGCCTGTCGTTCTATCAGGGAATATCGCGAGAACTGCGCACAGCGAGGCGTGGCTCGAGGTCTTGGCCCCGATCGCGGACTTGAGCGGGCAGTTTTTTTAGGGGGTATCGAACACGGCTCATTCCAGGATTTTTGCTTGACATTGAATAAAGCCTGGAATATAATTAAAACAGTTTGTGGAAGTTTGACCCCGCGAAGGCGATATGGGATGGCATGCTTTTCCGCATCAAGGGGGGGGAGAGTGTGCCTTGCTAGAAGCTGCTGGCGGGGACCCAATCCCTCAATTGGCGCAGTGTAATCCTGGAAGTTTGTTAGAAGCTAAGTGGAGTTAATCGGGAGAAGAAGTCCGTTCGCCAAGCGCCTTTTGAAGCCCAAGTTGAAGATTGGGTTGAAGGGGCCAGGTATCTTTCGCGAAAGATCACATCCTGAACGGGGGTTTAAGGGGAACGTTCTTCTCGGCGCTCTCTTCGACTGGTCATCTGACCACGGGGCCGGGAGAGGTTTTTGGTAGTGGTTACATGGTAAGTGATATAGCCAGATCTGGTTGACTGACAGAAAAGGTTAGAAGGCGTGTTTCCAAGCGGTGCAGATTGCGGTATACTCTCCGCCATCCCAGTCACAGGAGAGGAAATATGGAAAACACGTCGCGGATATATGAAGCCTTGAT
>Ga0208825_1000564_pt1 | contig 34300 bp, 26 predicted proteins | sample AD_UKC113_MetaG_FD_184450 | JGI IMG/M metagenome (GOLD analysis project Ga0208825, IMG submission 184450) | Active sludge microbial communities of municipal wastewater-treating anaerobic digesters from Hong Kong - AD_UKC113_MetaG (SPAdes)... | ecosystem: Engineered > Bioreactor > Anaerobic >... | reverse complement strand
GGAAAATCATATCAAAGCGAATTGATTACCTGCAATTTCCATACGACATCAGCTTTTCATTTCATTTTATTTTGCAGATGGGCAACCCTTCTTTTTATTGTGCGGCATTTACAAATCGTTTTTTTTTATGTAAGTTTGCATTGATAAAATTGTTCAGTTGAAATACCAAAAAGTTGGATGTTTGAATTTTCCTTTTTTTGAAGAGAAAAGTCTCAAATTGAACGCGGTAATAATTTCCGAAAAACACTCGAAAAACAATTTTAGAGCTAAGCCAAGAAAATTGGCAGCAAAAAGAAACATCACCTTTTCGCTAACAAAAGACTTGAAATTATTTTATTCTGAAAATTTCTACAATATATCCGTGAAATGGCACCGAAAAAACCAGTAAAAAGCGGCGGACGAACGACTTCCGGCAAAGTTCAGAAGAAATCGGAGAAAAAATCTTCCGGCAGTGGTTTTGGTAAAAAAATTGCAAGTTTTTTTACCGACGAACGTACGCATTTCATAGTCGGATTCATGCTTTTGCTGGTAATGCTGTACCTGATGTTGGCTTTTGTATCCTATTTTTTTACGGGCGCAGCCGACCAAAGCAAAATCGATTTGTCGTGGAGCGAGTTGCATGATAAGCGAACTTTAATTCAGAACTGGACTTCCGTTACCGGAGCCATTGCTGCCGAGCATCTCATCAATCGTTGGTTTGGCGTATCGGCTTTCTTTATTCCGATTTTCGGCAGTTGGGTGGCTTTACGCTTAATGAAAGCGCATGAAAAATCTGTTTGGAAGGCATTTTTTCACTGTGCATTTTGGCTTGTGTGGCTTTCTGTAACGTTCGGATTGACACTTTCGCCTTATTTTTCCGATGTTTTGTTTTTTTCGTTGGCGGGCGGTCATGGCGATTATGCAGCACAGTGGCTGGTTTCCTATATTGGTGCATCGGGCTCGTTTCTGCTTATGGGGGGAAGTTTTATCGTTTATCTGGTCATAGTTTCTGCCTCGTCGCTTCCTTTCTTTCGAAAACTTTTCGGAAAGAAAAATGTATCCCATACATTTTCTGAAGAAACTCTCGTAGAGCCGGCAGTGGCAGTAGGTACGGAAATTGTTCCCGAAGAATGGATTTCATCGGGTGTTGAGAATGAACTGCACGAAGAATTCTCAAAAAATCAGGAAGAATCACAAACCGAAAAAGTGGCTTTTGAGGTGGAAACGCCCGAAAACAAGGAAGAAAGCAAGCCGGTGGATTTGGATGGCAACGGAGAAAATGAAAGTTTGCAGGAAGATCCCTATTACAATCTTGCCAAATTGGGAAAATATGACCCTACACTCGATTTGTCGCACTATCATTTCCCTACGCTCGATTTGCTCAAAGTTTACGGTACCGACAACGAAACGCCCATCGACATGGCGGAACAGATTGCCAACAAAAACCGCATTATCAACACCTTGCTGAATTTCGACATCGAAATAGAAACCATCAAAGCAACGGTCGGGCCAACCATTACACTCTACGAAATTGTACCGAAAGCAGGGGTGCGCATTTCCAAAATCCGAAATCTCGAATCGGACATTATGCTCAGCCTGGCCGCTACCGGTATTCGTATTATTGCTCCCATACCCGGCAAGGGAACCATTGGAATAGAAGTACCCAACAACGATCCTCAAATTGTTTCGATGCATTCTATCATTGCTTCTAAAAAATTTCAGGAATCGAAATTTGAACTTCCCATTGCTTTCGGCCGTACCATTACCAACGAAATTTTCATGGTCGATTTGGTAAAAATGCCACACCTGCTCGTAGCCGGAGCAACAGGACAGGGAAAATCGGTAGGACTGAATGCCATTATCACATCGTTGCTTTACAAAAAACATCCTTCCGAACTGAAACTGGTGCTGGTGGATCCCAAAAAAGTGGAATTTAATATTTACGCTGGCATCGAAAAACATTTTCTGGCAAAACTGCCCGATGGCAGCGAAGCCATCATAACCGATACAAGCAAAGTGGTCGAAACGCTGAATTCGCTTTGCGGAGAAATGGATATGCGTTACGATTTGCTGAAAAAGGCGCATGCCAGAAACATAAAGGAATATAACGAAAAGTTTATTTTGCGTCATTTGAATCCGGAGAAAGGACACCGTTTCCTGCCTTATATTGTGGTGATCATTGACGAATTTGGCGATCTGATCATGACGGCAGGGAAAGAAGTTGAAATGCCCATTGCGCGAATTGCACAGCTGGCTCGTGCTGTCGGTATTCATATGATTATTGCCACACAGCGTCCTTCGGTCAATATCATTACCGGAATTATCAAAGCCAATTTCCCGGCGCGGGTTGCTTTTCGCGTTTCGTCGATGATGGATTCGCGAACTATTCTCGATGCTCCCGGTGCCAATCAGTTGGTTGGACGTGGCGACATGCTGTTTTCGCAGGGAAACGACCTGATACGTGTTCAATGTGCTTTTGTCGATACTCCCGAAGTGGAAAATATCGTTCATTTTATCAGCGAACAGCAGAGTTATCCTACTGCTTTCTATCTGCCCGAATATGTGAAACCTGAAGGAGAAATGGGCGTGGCGTCTGCCGACTTGAGCAAACGTGATCCACTTTTCGAGGAAGCGGCCCGACTTATCGTTGCTAATCAGCAGGGCTCTACTTCGTTGATTCAGCGAAAATTTTCCATTGGCTACAATCGTGCCGGAAGAATTGTTGACCAGCTCGAAATTGCCGGCATTATCGGCCCAAACGAAGGGAGCAAGGCTCGTCAGGTACTTATTCCCGACGAATATCATTTGGAACAGATTTTGAAACAACTTTGATGGCTCAACAAAAAAGCTTGAGATAATCTTTTTAATTATCAACAAATTTAAAATTTTAACTTTTTTCCGGTCGATATTTCCGGAATTAATCAACAGTAAATCATCACTAAAAAATTCTGATTATGCAGTATTCGTTTCATAACCCAAGCCGTTGGGTAAAATCATTCATTTATTCTATGCTGTTATCGATAATTTCGATACAACCCGCTCTTTCCCAGAATGATGCTGAAGCTCAAAGAATTATAGACAGTTTTTTGAATACCGCACGCACCGGTGCCATTACTACGCGCTTTACCGTTTCGGTAATCGAAAAAAACGGCGTAAATTCGTACACAAATTCCGGAACATTTACCTTAAAGGGTAACCGTTTCGTATTGGAGATGCAGGAAATGAAAGTGTGGTTTGACGGAAAAACACAATGGGCTTACCAGAAATCAGGCAATGAAGTTACCATTACCGAGCCGTCAGTGCAGGAGTTGGCTCAAACCAATCCGATGGCAATTCTTGGTAATTATCGGAACAAGTGTAATATCCGTTTCTGCAAAACTTCTTCGCAATATCAGTGCATACAGCTGACACCCAAATCGAAAAAAAATGAAGATATTGCAGAAATTGAAGTACAACTTCTGAAAACAGACGGAATACCGCAATCCATAACCGTATCTCAAAAAAACGGAACAAGAACAGTTCTGATGCTTAGTCAGTTTCAGAAAAATGCCAAAGTTTCGGAACAGATATTCACGTTTGATGCAAAAAAATACAAAGACGCCTATATCAACGATTTGAGATAAAAATTTTTAAAAAACAACAAAAAGAAATGACAACTAACGAAAAGATACGATGCCTGATCATAGGATCGGGACCGGCAGGTTATACTGCTGCCATTTATGCTTCACGTGCCAATCTTTCACCTGTACTTTATCAGGGAATGGAACCGGGAGGACAGTTGACAACAACCAACGAGGTGGAAAATTTCCCCGGTTTCCCCGAGGGAATTACAGGGCCTGAGTTGATGGACAAAATGCAGAAACAGGCTGAACGTTTTGGAGCGGATATTCGCTTCGGAATGGTTACGGCAACTGATTTGTCGGTTTCTCCCTATCGCGTTACCATCGATAACGAAAAAATTATTGAAGCCCAAAGCATTATTATTGCAACCGGTGCTACGGCAAAATATCTTGGATTGCCTGACGAGCAGAAATATGCCGGTTCGGGCGTATCGGCCTGTGCCACGTGCGACGGATTTTTTTATAGAAATCGGCCGGTGGCAGTAGTGGGGGGAGGCGATACAGCTTGTGAGGAAGCTCTTTATTTAGCCAATATTGCTTCCAAAGTCTATATGATTGTGCGCAAGCCATTTCTCAGAGCTTCGAAAATAATGCAGGAGCGCGTTTTGCAACATCCGAAAATCGAAGTCCTTTTTGAGCACGAAACACTCGGATTGACAGGCGAAAAAGTGGTAGAAGGGGCTGATTTGGTGAAACGTCGCGGACAACCCGACGAAGAAAAAGTGCACATTGCCATTGACGGATTTTTTCTGGCTATCGGACACAAACCCAATTCGGAAGTATTTAAACCCTGGATTGAAACCGACGAAAACGGATATATCAAAACTATTCCCGGTACACCACGAACCAATGTTGAAGGAGTTTTTGCAGCCGGTGATGTTGCTGATCCTCATTATCGACAAGCCGTTTCGGCTGCCGGTTCAGGTTGTCAGGCAGCTATCGAAGCTGAAAGATACCTTGTGGATAAAAAATAAAAATTCTGTCCGGTGAATTTGCACCATTTTGCCGGACAGAATTTTTTTTGGGCTTTTTGAAAGAAAATTAATAACAAAAGCTTCAGCGCAAAAAATATCAAGAAAAAATCTCCTTAAATATTTCTTCTAAATCGTTTTCCAGATTTCCGGTATAGTCTCGGTGGGGTATTCCAATATTTTCAAGTGCTGTTTTAAACCTTCTGTATCCTTCTTCACTCCTGAGTTCTACCCAATTGATTCCTAAATGGTCAAGTTGATTTTTATTTTGAATGGAAAGTTTATCTGCTACAAAGACATTTGTCGATCTGGCAATGACAGCATCTGCACTCTCAGGATTGCCTCTTCCCATCAACTTAACTTCACATAAGTATTTTTTATCATCTTTTAATAAGTAAAAATCTATTTCCCTATCAAATTTTTTTGATTTGTCTTTTTTAAATTTCTCTGTATAATACTGTTGATCAACCGAATAAAGTTTACATAAAGTTTTCATTAATGGAGTTTCAACTCGTTTTCCTGCAGTACTCCATAATCCGCCACGAAGCTCTGCACGTTTTACGGCAAGTGTATTAATTACTATTAGGCTCTCACTAATATTCAAATCAACTGAAACTCCTTTGAATTTTATTGTCAAATTCAAGTCAAGATCAGTTTCAGTTTCAGTTAAATTTTTTATGCTTTCATAAAGGACATCATAATGTTCATTAGCTGCATCTATGATAATTTCCTTCGTAGAAGAATTGAACATGTTGTGAATTGTTTTTTTATTCAGCCCGGAATTAATAGCAATTTCTTTTGCAGACAGTTTGGGACTTAAAAAAGCAGATTTATACCAATCAGCTGTAATATCTTCATTCTGAAGTTTTGCTTCGACTATTTTCTTGAAGAAATCTATGGCAAACTGTAAAAATTCAGCATTGATTAGCGTTACAACTTCAATCCTATAATCTTCACCTTTTAGTAATTTGCGAATAATATTTTTAGTAACCTCATCTGTAAGTGTCATTTTACGGTATTTTTAAATTCTTCAAAAGTTAGAAATTTTGTTTCATAAGAATCAAACATATTCATTGATTTTTTTGATTTCATATAATCAAAATAGACTTTATCTTTCTCAGTCAAGAAAAAGAAGCGCCCTAACCTTTTTGCAGTTTTACCAACTGTTCCGCTCCCGGCAAAAGGATCAAAAACTAAATCACCTTTGTATGAATAATACTGAATAACACGTTTACAAAGTTCTGCAGGAAAAACAGCCGAATGCACTTTGTCAAAACAAGGGTCAATTTTCCAAATATTGGTGGTTTCATAACCTTCCGGAACTTTGCTTTCTTTGACTGTTTGTTCATCGTATTGATGAATATTCCAATCCAAAAGCTTTTCGGTAGATTTTCTGTATACCATTAAATACTCGGTTACAGAATTTGGTTTATATGCAAGAGGTTTTCTATGTTGCTGAAATCCGCCAATACGATTTTTAACACTTGCTTCAGGTTTCATCCAAATAATATCATCAATGAATTCCCAGCCCATTTCAATCAAGTAGGGATGAATATCAAAAGGAATGGGATAACGTTTACTGCTGTGAGCACGACTAATTCTTGGAATTATTATTGGTGAAGTATTAACGATTAAAAATCTCCCTTCTTTGGTAATTCTAAATACTTCTCTGAAAACATCTGCAAGAAATTCCAAATATGATTTGTAACTTGGGTAAATTGAGTAATCTCTTGCATTGTAATATGGTGGAGAAGTGAAGGTTAAATGAATGCTTTCATCTTTCAGCAATTTCATGGCTTCAAGCGTGTCTGCATTTACTATAACATTTTTCAAATAATCATAACTATGGGTGTGAGGTTGTGAAAGTTTGTTTTTCTGCTCGGCAAAATATTCTTTGTAAATAATTGTTCTAACCATCTCATTTTCGTGGTTCAACAATGATTTCAAATTATTGTCAATTTCAGGGTTACCCTTGAAAATCAGTAAACCTCTAATAGCTTGACAAACAATTTTTGGGTCATTATCGTAAAGAAATTCTGTTAATATGTTTTGTCCCTTTTCCGACCTCATTCGTCCGATAGAAGAAACTGCTTCACGCCTTACGTTTGTGTCAGTATCATTAGTTGCAATATTCTTAAGAACAGACAAATATTTTTCTTGATTTAACTTCCCAATTGTTTTAACAGTCCAAAGTCTTACGTTAACATTTTTATGAGACAAAAGATTTAGCAAGAAGCTACCGTCAAAATCTTTTGGTAGTTGCCCTAGATTTTCAAGAATGAAAGTTAAAGAAGAACTATCTTGAAATTTATTTATAAGCAGGGCGATATCTCCAGCTCCCTTATTTTTTAATTCTTTAATATATCCTTTCGTTAACATTTATAAATGGTTTTTTATAGAGACACTGCCTCCCATCAACTTGAAAAATATCTAATTAGCTTTTTTAATCGATACTTCTATAATATTCAAAACAATGAAATGTGATATGAATCAAAAGACTTTATGATTTTCAACAAAATCAGTTTTAAGCATTTTTATAAGAATTTTATAAGTCAGTTATTTTTACTGGAGTATAGTTTGGTAAAATGTGCTTATTATTATTTACAACTGTTTATCTTTTGTCCAAAGGTAATAATTATTTCTCAAAAAGGTAATTTTTTGATATAATTTAAAATCACATCTCAATATGGGTATGCTTTATCTGATGTGCTAAATTTGGTGAGGTGAAATTTTTCCCTAAGTGCTACATTTTTCTTGCAATTTGACTCGAAAGTCGAAATTACTCCTCCAATTTTTTTATTAGCAATTTTACAGCTGACTCCACATCCGAACTTTCCTGCAAAGCTTTGATGAAAGCACTGCCGATAATTACACCTGAAGAGTAACGCGAAGCGGTTTCGCGGGTCAATTTGTTGGAAATGCCAAAGCCAATGAGTCGGGGATTTTTCAAATGCATCGAATTAATGCGATTGAAATAATCAATATGATGGTCAAATGAATTTTGGGTGCCTGTAACGCCGGCAGAAGAAACCATGTAAATAAAACCATGCGTGTGTTCATCAATCTGACGAATCCGTTCTTCTGAGGTTTCGGGGGTAATCAGAAAAATAAAATCCAAGCCGTTTTTTTCGACTATTTCTCTGTATTCCGACAGATAAACGTCCATAGGCAAATCGGGAATAATCATGCCATCCACTCCGACTTTTTTACATTCGCTGCAGAAATTCTCAAAACCAAACTGCATGATCGGATTCAGATAACCCATCATTACCAGTGGAATGTGCACCGAAGCACGAATGTTGGCAAGCTGACTGAAAAGTTTCTTTAGATTCATGCCGTTTTTCAAAGCTATCTGGCTGCTGTTTTGAATAACAGGCCCATCGGCCAGCGGATCGGAAAAAGGAATACCGATTTCGGCCATATCCACACCGTATTTTTGTAAACTCTCCAGAATTGGAACTGTGTCATTCGGTTTTGGGAAGCCGGCCGTAAAATAAACCGAGAGAATGTTTTCTTTTTTTTGTGTGAATAATTGTTGAATTCTATTCATAATGAATTATTTATGTATTTTTCTTGTTAAAGTGAACGATACCGATCAATAAAATTGCTTAAAAGTTCAACATTTTTTAAGCCGGGCGAAATTTCGAAACGGCTGTTCAGATCGACGCCTGCAAAAGCCGGATGCTGAATTTTATTAATATCTTCTAAATCTTCAATCGAAATTCCGCCACTGAGAAGAAAAGGTGTTTTTTCTTTGTAATTTTCCAGCAACTGCCAGTCGAATTTCTGCCCGGCCCCGCCATAAATGGGAGTTTGTGCATCGAAAAGGAAATAGTCGCAACTTTTTTCGTAGCGTTTCATTACCTTGAAATTATAAGCTTCGGCAACAGGAAATGCCTTGATGACCAGCAATCCCGTATCGTGCAATTGGTTGCACATTTTCACCATTTCACTTCCATGTAGTTGTACGCCGTCCAAATGGTATTTGTAAACCGTAGCCAGGATTTGATCTAGTTTTTCGTTGACAAAAACACCAATTTTACCGATTTCGGGGGGTAATTCATTCAAAACGGAAACATTTAAAGGTTCGGCATAGCGCGGCGATTTGGGATAAAAGATAAAACCCATGAAATCGGGACGGAGACGGGCTACGGCACGAATATTCTCCGGGAATTTCATTCCGCAGACTTTTATCAATTTTTTCTTTGTCGTATCTGCAAACCGAGACGGAACAATGTTGTTTTTTTCTACTGATCTCATAAAGAAAATTCAAGTAATGTAACTTTTGCAGTGATTAAGAGGTTTAACAAAATTATTTGTCAGGAAAATATTTATGAAACAAATTTACAAATATATCGACTAATCGAGTCAATAATCTAAAGCTGCTAATTATCTTCATTCAATAATATTATTCATTTAACTGTCTCAAAAACTCTTTCAGAGCAAAAGCCGGATGGACTGCCTTCATAAAATTTTCACCCATCAGAAAGCCTCTGTATCCCAATCGGTTCAATTCTTTCACAGTTTCGACATTGGAAATGCCACTTTCACTGATTTTTACAAATTCAGGAGGAATAAACGCAGCCAAATTTGCTGAAATGCCCGTGTCCACCTGAAAAGTTTTCAGATTTCGATTGTTTACGCCAACCATATCCACATTTTCGTTCAAATAATTCAATTCTTCCTTATTGTGCACTTCCAGCAGAACTTCAAGTCCCAATTGGTGAGCCAATCGTGAAAAATTTTTAACTTCATAAATGGTTAAGGCTGAGGCAATCAGAAGAATCACATCGGCGCCAATGGCTTTGGCTTCATAGATTTGAAATTCATCCACCACAAAGTCTTTCCGTAAAATGGGACAGGAAATTTTATTGCGAACGGTCGTTACATCTTCAATATTTCCACCAAAAAATTCGGTATCGGTAAGAATAGAAATTCCTGAAGCTCCTTCCATATCGTAGCCGATAGTAACTTCCTGCATATTGGCATCGGCATGAATCCAACCTTTGGAAGGAGATTTACGTTTGAATTCGGCAATAATTCCCAAAGAAGAATTTTGTAATTTCTGTTTCAGCGAAATAGTACTTCTATCAAAAAAATTGGAATTCTCCAACTCGGTAATCGACACATTTAGCTTTCGTTTGTTAACTTCCTTTATTTTATTCAGAAGAATATTATTCAGGAAATTTTCTCCTGGGTTCGGTAAGTGATTGTTTTTCAATGTTGAATCAGTCATTGGTAGAAATCATAAATGATATATTTCTTCAAATTTCACAAATGCTTTTTTTGCTTTTCCGCAGGCGAGCGATGCGATGGCTTCTGCCTTGCATTCTTCGAGCGATTTTTCGGGGCAGCGCGTTTGTATGGCAAATGCAGAATTAATGACCACTACATTTCGCTGGGCATCGGAAGCTTTGTTATCCAATACATTCATAAATATTTCGGCTGCATGTTCCACTGTTGTGCCACCCCACAATTCTTCTTGCTTTACTCGCTGAAAGCCGAGTTGTTGGGGACTGTAAACATATTCGCCAAAGTTGTTGATTATTTTGCAGTCGTCGGTAAGTGAAACTTCATCATATCCGTCGAGAGTGTAAACAATGGTATAATTTGTTCCCAACCGCTGATAAATATAGTTGTACAAGCGCATCATTTTCAGGTTGTAAACTCCCAAGCACTGATAACGCGGCCGAATGGGACTGATCAACGGGCCAAGCACATTGAAGAAGGTGCGAACGCCGATATTTTTTCGGACGGGAGCAACATTTTTCATTGCCGGATTGCAGAATGGAGCATGCAAATAGGCAAAACCCGATTCTTCCAGTGAGCGCCGTACAACATCAGTATCGGTGGTAAATTTGGCGCCGTAATACTCCAACACGTTTGAAGAGCCACTGATAGATGTTGCTCCATAATTTCCATGTTTGGCAACTTTGTAACCGGCACCGGCCAAAACAAAACAACTGCAGGTTGAAATGTTGAAGGTGTTTTTTTCGTCACCGCCCGTTCCCACAATATCAATGGGATCGAAATCCGATAAGTCCATTGGAATAGCCATTGACATCAAGGCATCACGGAACCCGATCAGTTCGTCCAGTTCGATGCTGCGCATTAGATATACCGAAATAAAAGCGGCAATTTGCGATTCGTTGTACATGCCGGCTCCAATATTTCTCATTACTTCGGCCGATTCTTCTCTGGTCAACGACTGATGATTAAATAATCTGTTTAATATCTGTTTCATAAGTTAACTGTTTTTTTGCTGAAAATGAGGAAAAAACTTGTTTTTTCTGATTTGTTTCTCTATAATTTTTTAAATCTATTATTTCCCCGATAAAGGGAATTCCAACCAATTTTTCAGTATTTGTTCACCGGAAGGTGTCAGCACCGATTCGGGATGAAACTGAACGCCGCGAACATCAAGGGTACGATGTTTCAGCGCCATGATGGTGCCCTGCTCGTCCTTTGCCGTAACCTGCAGACATGATGGCAGTGTAGAATCGTTTACAACCCAGGAATGGTATCTGCCTGCAGTAATTGTCTCCGGCAAATTTCTGAACAAAACTTCATCGTCAAAAATGCTGACTTCAGAAGCAATGCCGTGATAAACCTGAGGAAGATTGAGCAAGCTTCCACCGAAAGCTTCGGCAATTGCCTGAACACCCAGACACACGCCAAAAATGCTTTTGGATGAAGCATAGGTTTTTATCAATTCGAGTAAAATGCCTGATTCGAAAGGAACGCCCGGGCCGGGAGAAAGAATAATTTTGTCGAAACGGTTTATTTCTTCTAACGAAATCCGATCATTGCGATGAACTTCCACATCAGTGAACCCCAACTTTTTAACTATGTGTACCAAATTATAGGTAAAGGAATCGTAATTGTCAAAAACGAGCAATTTCATACCGGTTGTATTGTTTTTTCGGTCTATTAAAAATTTTCAGAAAATTCTGAAACTTGTTCGATAGACGATCGGTTTATTAAAATCTATTCTGTTTGATGGTTATTTCTTTTTCCGGCCAATATAATGGCTTGTTTCAGTGCAGCCAACTTATTGTTTACCTCCTGCAATTCGTTTTCCTCATCCGATTTGGCCACAATGCCGGCACCTGCCTGATAAAAAAGCGTGTTGTTTTTGCTGATGAAAGAGCGAATGGTAATGGCTTGGTTGAATCCGCCATCAAACCCAATGTAGCCAATGCAACCTCCATAAGGGCCGCGGTCGTGTGGTTCAATTTGATCGATAAGTTGCATGGCTTTAATTTTTGGAGCGCCGGAAAGTGTTCCGGCAGGAAAAGTATCGGCAAAAAATTTCATGATTTTTGTTCCGGGACGCAGTTTCCCGCTAACGCACGAAACCAGATGGATAACATGCGAATAATATTGCACTTCCCGAAAAGTTTCAACCTTCACTTCGTCGGCATTTCGGCTCAGATCGTTGCGTGCCAAGTCCACCAGCATTACATGTTCGGCATTTTCCTTTTCGTCGGTTCTCAGTTTTTCGGCCAATTCAAGGTCTTTAATGTCGTCTCCGGTGCGGCGGAAAGTTCCGGCAATGGGCTTTATGTAGGCTTTTTGTGCTTTGGCATCTACTACCAAATGGGCTTCGGGCGAAGAACCAAAAATGCGGAAATCGGCAAAATCGAAATAAAAAAGATAGGGAGAAGGATTGATAGAACGTAAGGTACGATAAAGCATGAAATCGTCTCCCTGATATTGCTGGTAGAAACGTCTTGAAAGGACTATTTGAAAAACATTTCCCTTGAAACACTCTTCCTTTCCGCGTTTTACCATCCGACGGTAGTCCTCGTCGGTAATATCGCATTTTTCGCTGCCAATTCCCGAAAATTCGTAGGCGGCAATATTGTTGTTGAGGAGTATTTCTTCTATTTCGTTCATGGCCGACTTTTCGTTCTCCAGCAAATTTTCAATGATTGTCAACTCATTTTTAAAGTGGTTGACTGCAATGATATATTTGAACAGCACATAATGCAAACCCGGCATACTTCCGGGAGCAGTTTCGCGTGCCGAAAGTCGCATGTCTTCAAAATACTGCACCGCTTCATAAGAAGTATAACCAAAAAGCCCGTTTACTACGGCGGGAACTTCGTTGTCCTGTTCGATACGTTCGAATGATTTCAGAAAAATATCAAAACGGTCGGCTACTGTCATCTTGTCCGTTACAGGAGTTTGAATTTTTGTACCATCGGGGTAATATTCATGTACCAGGAAATGATTGACGGAAATTCCTCCAATGGGAGAAAACGCAATGAAAGAATAACTGTTTTCGGCCGCATGATAATCGGAACTTTCCAACAAAACCGAATGAGTGTATAAATCTCTGATTTTTAAATAAATGCCAACCGGCGTTTCCAAATCGGCCAACATTTTTTTGGTTTTTACATATAGTTTCATGTTATTGAAATTTTTTAGCTGAATATCAGGATAAAACAGCGCAGATAAAATTTAAAAATGAAAAATTATTTAGTTGTTGATTCGAAATACTTTACGTATGTATCCATATCTTTATCTCCTCTTCCCGAAACGGTAAGCACTACTACTTCGTCAGAACGGAAATTGGCTTTTTCTTTCTTCAAAATAGCCAGTGCGTGAGCCGATTCGATAGCCGGAATAATTCCTTCCAGACGAGTCAGTTCAAAGGCTGCTTCCATAGCTTCATCATCGTTGATGGCATAAACTTTGGAACGACCAATTTTTGTAAAAAAAGCGTGTGCAGGTCCAACGCCGGGATAATCCAAACCGGCAGAAACGGAATAAGGTTCGTCAATCTGTCCGTCTTCATTCTGCAAAATCAAGGTTTTTGCTCCGTGAATAATGCCGGTTTTCCCCAAGTGAATGGTAGCAGCCGTTTTTCCGGTCTCAATTCCCATTCCGCCGGCTTCGGCCGAAATGATGTTGACCCTTTCATCATCCAGAAAATGAAAATAAGTCCCCATTGCATTGCTCCCTCCGCCTATGCAGGCCATCAGATAATCGGGATAATTGCGCCCAATTTTTTCCTGCAGTTGCCATTTAATTTCTTCGCTGATAACCGATTGAAAATAGCCAACCATTTCAGGATACGGATCCGGACCGACTGTAGAACCGATAATGTAATAAGAATCGGGATGCGAGCACCAGTAACGAATGGCTTCGTTGGTTGCATCTTTTAAGGTCATGTTTCCGCTGGTAACAGGTTCTACTCTTGCACCCAGCATTCGCATTTTCTGCACGTTCAGATATTGACGTTCGATATCGGTTTTTCCCATAAAAACGGTGCAATCCATTCCCATCAAAGCGCAAGCAGTTGCAGCAGCCACACCGTGTTGTCCGGCTCCGGTTTCGGCCAGCATGTGCGTTTTACCCATTTTTCGGGCCAATAGTACTTGTCCCAGTGCATTGTTGATTTTATGTGCACCGGTATGGTTCAAGTCCTCACGTTTCAAGTAAATATTGACACCATATAATTCGGAAAGTCGCCGGGCAAAATACAGAGGTGTTGGTCTGCCAACATAGTTTTTGAGTAAATCGTAATACTCATTTTTAAAGTTTTCATCCCCTTTTATGGATAAAAAGGCTTTTTTCAACTGCTCGACGGAAGCATATAGAATTTCAGGAATATACGCTCCGCCAAATTCACCATAAAAACCTTTTTCATCTGGCTGGTAAAGTTTTCTATCAGCTCCGTTTCTCGATTTTTGACTATTTTCGGGCATAGTTTAATTGTTTTTTTGATTGTATTTTTATCAATGAAAAAAGGCTTGTCGTGAGTTCCCGACAAGCCTTTTCATAAATATTTCTTTATTTCAACTATCAACATAGGTGTCCCTTCTCACGATCTGAATATTCGCAAGCGCCACCACCAAAATTTGTTGATTATTGAATTTGTATTCATTTTTACAGTCTGTTTTGTTTTCGGTTGCAAAGTTGATAAATTATTTTGAATTGTGCAACAAAAAAATCAATTTTTAATCAAAAGAATTTCTCGAGGCTTGTTTCGGGGTTAATCTTTCAGAAATTTTTAATGGTGAACACTTTTATTTTTTTACTGTATTTTACTCAAGAATTCATCCTGATCCAAATTTCAAAAATCATAATTTGATGTTTGGTATGTATAAAATTAAAAAAAATCATCTAATTTTGAAATTGAAAAGTTGACACACTAATTTTCAGCCCTTAAGTTTTTACCAATGAAAAATCAAATTCTCCGCTTTTTGAGTTTGTCATTTATTTGCATGTCCGGCTTCTTCTCAGTTCTTCATGCTAATACCAGCTGGAACAATTTTATCATTAATTACGATAAAAATCTATACGGAAAAGGTTCTCAAACATGGCAAACTGTTCCTTTCAATTCCCGTTGGGTTTATTTTGCCAACAAAAACGGATTGATTGAATTTAACGGAATTTCTTGGAACCTTTTTCCACTGAACAATGGCTCTGATGTGCGTTCGGTGTATCCTTCCAAAAAACATCAGCGAATTTACGTTGGCGGAATCAACGAATTTGGTTTCTTCGAACCCAATGAAAAAGGAAAATTAATTTACACCTGTCTGTCCGATTTGTTGCGAAAAAGGGATTTGCAGATAGGGAATATCTGGAAAATTTACGAAATCGACAATATTATTTTCTTTCAGGGAGACACTAAAATAGTGAAGTACTCGGAAGGGAAAATTGCTTCTTTTGATGCTCATCGAAAGATTGATTGCTCGGACTTGATTAATGGAATTATTTATGTGGGAACCAATGAAGGAGTTTTTATTTTGGCAGGGAATATTTTTCTTCCTCTAAAGGGTGCAGAATTGTTCAATTCAAAAAGAATAAGGGGTTTTTTACCCTATAAGAATGGTGTGCTGATAGTTACGGCTTATGATGGTTTGTATTTTTTTGACGGCAATTCGGTTCATCTTTTTAAAACGGGTGTAGAACCGTTTATGCAGAGGAATGAAGTTTTTTGCGCTGCCTCTTCCGGAAATATGATAGCTTTAGGTACTGTGCATAAGGGAATTTTATTGATTGATCTGCAGCGACAAACAGTAAAATATTTTAATGAAAATAATGGTTTGCGTAACAACACCGTCCTCTCGTTGGGTTTTGATAAGGAAAACAATCTTTGGGCAGGACTCGACAACGGCATAGATTATATTTGCCTCAATTCGCCCTTCACCAATCTCTATTCCTATCCTTATTCCTTTGGGACGGGATATACTGCCCTTTTATCCGACAAATACCTGTATTTGGGAACCAATCGTGGACTTTATTGTACAAAATTTCCAGTCGTAATGGGTGAGAATCAGCCTGATATTCTTCCTGTTGAAGCATCGAGCGGACAAGTTTGGAATCTCGCTAAGGCTGGGGATGACTTGTTCTGTTTTCATGACAGAGGAATTTTCCTTGTTAAAGGTTCAACATTGACCAAAATAGGAAACATCATAGGGGCGTGGAATTGCAAGCCAGTAATAGGAAGCGATAACAAAATCATTGTTGGAAGTTACGATGGACTTTATTTGTTGGAAAAGAACGGAGCAAGATGGACAATTGTCAGAAAAATTGAAGGATTTTATGATTCGTGCCGTTATTTCGAATTGGAATCTGCTAACGTTATTTGGGTGTTCAATACCGAAAAAACAATGCGTTTGACGTTGGACCCCGACCTAACAAGAGTTGTAAATATTAAGAGATATGGTGCCGACAAAGGATTTCCTACAGACAACAGCAACTACGTCAGTAAGGTGAATAACAAAATTTACTTTGCTACAGAAAAGGGAATTTATGAATATTATTCACCATCCGACAGCATGATACCTTCAAAAAAAATGAACGACATACTGAATGGCGAAAAGCCCTATTTAAGGCTCATACCGAACAAAAATCAACTTATCGGATTTAATCATAAGGAAATTTGCATAGCAGACCTGAATAGAAAACGTGCTCCCAACAATCCTCAGATCATCCCAATCGAATTTCAGGCCATGGAATTGGTTTTTGGAGCGGAAAATATTGTTCCCATATCAGATTCTGCATTGGTTATTCCCAACGAGTATGGTTTTGCACTTTTAAATTTGCCGGATAGTAAAGATAAACCTTCTTTTGAACATTATTCTTTAAGAATAAACAAAGTATTTATTTCACATCCGAAAGATTCCTTGATTTTTTTGGATAATTTTTTAGACAGAAAAATTACGCCCAAAATTGCTTTTTCTCATAACTCCATTCGCATTGAATATGGAGTAACATCTTTTAATCAACGAAAAGATTTTAATTACCTTTATCGTTTGAATAAGGAACCATGGTCGGATGCAACACATTCACAAACAAAGGAATACAGCAAGTTGCATGAAGGAGATTATAAATTTCAGGTTAGGGTAATACTTGAAAACGGAAAAACAATTTCCGACGAATTTTCATTTGTCGTTTTACCGCCTTGGTATCGCTCTAAAACTGCTTATTTCATTTATTTCCTTCTCTTGCTCGCTGCCATTTTTTACCTTTACAAATGGGATGATGCCAGAATAAAAAGGAAAAAACTGCAAGTCGCGTTGGAAAAAGATATGCAAATGAAAAATCTGGAAGAAGAATTTGAAGCCGAGAACAAAAGGAAAGAGCGGCAAATTATGCAACTTGAAAAGGAAAAACTTGAACATGATTTACAGCACAAAAGTCAGGAAATGGCAAACTTAATGATAAATCTGGTGAGAAAAAACGAAATTCTGAACGAAATAAAGTCTGACCTTTATAGAATTATGTCTTCTTTGAAAAATGATCATTCAAAAGAAGTTAAACAAATGATATTGTTGACCAACAACAAAATAGATTCAAATATCCAGTCCGATGAAGTCCTAAAACGTATCGAAGAACAGTTCGATTTGATTCACAACAACTTCATGAAGCGGCTTCAGGAAAAGCATCCCGACCTTTCATTGAATGAAAGAATGATGTGTGCCTATTTGAAGATGAATCTCACCACCAAAGAAATTGCACCATTGCTTAATATTTCTATTAGAGGGGTTGAAACGTTGCGTTATCGATTAAGAAAAAAATTTAATCTCAATAGAGATGAAAATTTGATCGATTATTTGAATAACAAAATTTGAACAGAAAATAATTCTTTTGCTGCCTTGTAGGTGCATTTTTTTCTATGGCATGATTGTTTTTTTCAAACAAACATTGCCATTTTTTTATTTTTCCGACCCTCAAAATTAATTTCAGTTAAAATTTTATATCATATATAATCAATACTTTAAATACATTTGAAGTATTCAAAGCGTATATTTACTTTGCTGATGACGTATTTATGAATAGTAAAATTAAGACCATTTTTTGAAATATACATGTATGTTTGCATTGTTCAAATTGAACATCGCGAAATAAAGTGTTAATCTTAAAATCATTTAAAACTTTATGAAAAAACTATTATTGTTTAATTTTTTGTTATTTATTGCACTTTCTGCATTTTCACAGAATATCCAATTGCAGGGTGTAATAGTAGGACAAGGCAATGAACCCTTGCCCGGTGTGAATGTTGTAGTGAAAGGTACTACAAATGGTACAATTACCAACAATGAAGGACAATTTTCTATCAATGTCCCTTCAACTGGTACTCTCGTGATTTCTTACGTTGGTTACAAGACTCAGGAAGTCCCTGTAAACGGTAAGAACTATTTGCGCATCGTTTTAGAGGAAAATCTTCAGACGCTGGATGAAGTTGTGGTCATCGGTTACGGTGTCCAGAAAAAAAGCGTTGTAACGGCAGCTATCAGCAAAGTTACTTCTGAAGAATTGAATTCGGTTAAACCCTCACGTGTAGAAGATGTGCTGAAAGGAAAAATCTCCGGTGTGCAGATTACCCAAAGTTCCGGTCAACCGGGAGCCGATTCTAAGGTGAGAATTCGTGGTATTGGGACAGTCAACAACAGCGATCCATTGTACATTGTGGATGGAATGCCTGTTGACGGGGGAATCAATTATCTGAATCCTGTCGACATTCAATCTGTTGAGATTTTGAAGGATGCTGCCTCTGCTGCTATTTATGGTGCTCGTGCTGCAAACGGAGTAATTTTGGTTACCACCAAAACCGGTGAAGGCGTTTTGAAAGGAGCAGGGAAGTCGATAATTAATTACGATTTTAATTATGGATGGCAAAATCCGTGGAAAAAGAAATCGGTTTTGAATGCTACAGAATATATGGTAATAATGAATGAAGCACAAATTAATGATGGAAATTTACCACGTTATACTGCAAGCCAAATTCAGAGTGCAGGGAAAGGAACCGATTGGCAGGATGAAACCTTTAATTACGATGCTCCTGTTCAATCACATCAATTAAGTATGTCAGGCAATTCCGAAAAAATATCTTACTACCTGTCTTTGGGTTATTTCAGCCAAGATGGTATCATTGGCGGTAACTATGGAAAATCCAATTATGACAGATGGAGTATTCGTACCAATTCAACTTATAATGTTTTTGAAGACAAAACGCGCGATGTTCTGAATAAATTTAAAGTTGGAGTGAATGTTGCTTATTCAAGAGACAAATCTACCGGTATTGAAGTTAATTCGGAATATGGTTCGGTATTGGGAAGCGCACTTGCTTTCAATCCACGTGTTCCCGTTTATGCCCCAGAAACATCAAATGATCCCGATATTCAGTCAATTTCTGCTATTTTGGCTGCCCACCCTTATGCTGTAACCGATAAAAACGGGAAAGTGTATTCTATTCCACCTTCCGGTTTTCAGGAAATTGCCAATCCGGTTGCCATGCTCGACCAACCACGTTCTGATGCATGGAATTCGGATAAATTCGTTGGAACTTTCTGGGGTGAACTGGACTTGTTACCCGGTTTGAAATTTAAGAGCAGTTATGGCTTTGATCTTGCTTTTTGGGGAAATGATGGTTATGAATATCCTTATTTTCTCGCTACGCAGGGGAAAGATGTTTCGCAAAGTTCTGTTTGGAGTCAAATGAACAGAGGCTTTAAATGGCAGGTAGAAAATGTGCTCACCTACAATAAAGTTTTTGCTGAAATTCATAACTTGACATTTGTATTGGGCCAATCTGCCCAAAAATATACCTACCGTCAGTTGGGTGGCAGCGATTACGATTTATTGGGAACAGATCCAAATATGGCCACCATTAATGCAGCCATTGCTGATCGCGACGATGAAAGAATTTATGGCGGAACAGGCGGTTATACCTTTACGTCGTTGGCATCTTACTTCGGACGATTGGATTACAACTACGCCGAACGTTACATGTTGCAGGCCACAGTTCGTCGTGATGGTTCATCAAGATTTGGCCCGAATAACAAATGGGCCGTTTTCCCTGCCGTATCGGTTGGTTGGAATGTGTTGAACGAGCCATTTTTAAAAGATAATCCATCAAGCTGGATGGATGAATTTAAAATCCGTTTCAGTTGGGGAAAAAATGGTAATGAAAACATTGGAAACTTCCGTTACACTTCTTTAATGGATGGCGGACAGAATTATTATTTTGGAGGCGGATATTCAGTTGCTACCGATTCTAAAACCGGAACCATGCAATATGGAACTTCTCCTTCTGCATTACCCAATCCCAATGTGAAATGGGAAGAATCGGAACAGACCGATGTGGGTTTTGATACGCGTTTTTTACAAAACAGGCTATCATTTAGTTTCGATTATTTCAAGAAAAAAACCAATGGTATGTTGATGGATCAACCTATTCCGAGTTATGTTGGACAAAGTGCTCCTATTGGTAATGTTGGCGACATGGAAAATTCCGGTCTTGAATTTGAATTGGGTTGGAAAAAATCTACCGGCGATTTCAAATTCAATATTCTTGCTAATGCTTCCTATTTGAAAAATAAACTCATTAAGCTGGGAAATGCCTCAGGGGAGGCTATTTATGAAACTGCTGGAGCATCCGGTTTAGGCAGTTTTATTAAGGCTAAAAATGGAGAAGTTTGGCCATTTTTCTATGGATTTAAGACTGATGGAATTTTCCAGAATCAGGCAGAAATAAATGCATGTAATCAAATAGCATTAGATGCATGGAAGGAAGCAAATCCCAATCATCCTTATGGATTTGATTCAAAGACGGGGTTACCTTATGCTGATGCAGCTCACTCAAAATTAATTGACGTTTACTATCAACCTAATGCACATCCGGGAGATGTTCGGTTTGTAGATTTTAATGGAGATGGAAAAATAGACGATAACGATAAGACCAAAATTGGAAAAGGAATGCCCGATTGGACTTTTGGATTGACATTTGGAGCCGAATGGAAAGGTTTTGATCTAAGCCTTTTCTTCCAGGGAACACAAGGTAACGATATGTTCGATTTCGCCATGCGTGGAGATATACCGGCTATGAACAGACCATCATGGATATTGGAACGCTGGCATGGAGAAGGAACTTCTAATAAAATTCCTCGTATAACAAGTAAGGATCCTAATAGTAATTGGCGTTCTTCCGATTTGTATATAAAGGATGGCAGTTATGTCAGACTGAAAACGGCACAAATAGGTTACACTCTGCCAACCAATTTAACCAGAAAAGTGTCCATTCAGCAACTGAGACTCTACCTGTCAGCTGAAAATCTGCTGACTTTTACCGGGTATGACGGATTTGATCCTGAAGTTGCTTCCGGCGAATATACGAGAATTGGAGTGGATCGTGGCGTTTATCCTCAATCCAGAACCATATATGTGGGAGCCAATGTATCTTTCTAATCTTTTAAATTCTAAGAAATATGAAAAAATATAAATTAATCTCATTTATTGCGACAGTATTGGTGGGGGTACTTACCATTACTTCGTGCACCGATGAATTCTTAACCGCATCTTCCACAGAAAAACTGGAATCTGGAGGTACGGCAACTGAAGGTTCTATTTTGTCAAATTTGGCTTCTGCCTATCAAATTCTATTGTTTGACAGTTATGCAAATTACAATTACAATGCTGTCTTATTGATGTCTGATTTGCGTTCCGATGATATTTATAAAGGTGGTGGTAGTGCAGGTGATCAGCCACAATTGTATAATCTTTCTCAATTTACTTCAACAGCTGCTTCTACACTTGATGGTTTATGGAGCATTTATTTTACCGGATTGGCCCGCTGTAACAACACCATAATATCCTGTGAGAACGCTGTTGGTGTAAATGAGGCCAAATTGGAACAATACAAAGCCGAAGCTCATTTCCTGCGTGCATATTATGTTCATTTGCTCTGGAAATTCTGGGGAAATATTCCTTATTTTGAAGAACCACTGAGCGATCCACCTTACATGGCAAAACAAATGCCTGCCGATTCGATTTATTCTTATATTATGAAGGATTTGGATTATGCTTGTGCGGAAGGCAGACTTGCCATGAGAACTACTGGAAGTGATTTGGGACGTGCCTCGAGAGCAGCAGCTCTTATGTTGCGGGCAAGAGTGGTTTTGTATCAGAAAGACCTGGCAAAATATCCCCAAATTACGGATGATATGGCAACCATTATAAAAAGTGGAGAATATGAATTGTTTAATGATTTTGATGGCATGTGGCGCGATGAAAATGAATTCTGTACTGAATCTATTTTTGAAAGTAATCAGCTTCCTGAAGGAAAAGGCTGGGGAAGTGCGTGGACAGGTTACGGAACCAATCTGCCTGCATTTATTTCACCTGCTGATTTAAAAGATCCGAGCGGCGTTTTTAAAGGTGGTTGGGGATTTGGACCTGTTCGTCAAGCAACTTATGAAATGTATGACTCAGGCGATAAACGTCGTGATGGTTCTATTAATAAATGGCCGGATGGAAGTTATACTCCAAGATTTCAAAATACGGGTTTATTCCAACGCAAATATGCTGCTCGGGTAGGGTATAATCCTCCTCCCGGAGATGTTGATTTGAATTATTGCAACAATTTAAGAATATTCCGTTATGCTGAAACTCTTCTCAACTATGTAGAATTGGTTAAAATGCACGGTCAGAGTGAAGTTCAGGGCGTTAGTGCTCAACAGTGTCTGAATGATATTCGTAGCAGAGCCGGACTTGGCCCGATAGATGCAACTCCTGATAATATTAAGTCGGAACGACGAAAAGAATTTGTTGGAGAAGGGATGCGTTTCTGGGATTTGGTGCGTTGGGGTGATGCTGCTACTGTATTAACAGAAACTGATAATGAACATAATTCGGTTCGTACTTTCCAAGATTGGATGAAATATTTGCCTATTCCGCAAGCTGAAATCGAAAAAACCAAAAATACCGATTACGAGTTGGTACAAAATGGGCAATGGCAATAAATTTAATATGATTTAAAAATTAAATGAGCAATTTATGAAAAACATAATAAAAAACTGGATTTGGATTTTGCTGTCAATCTTTGCGTTTGCAGCATGCAGTCCACAGGAAGATGATAAATATTCGTTGGGAACTATCGAAGATGTAGTTGCCAATATGGTCAGTTTCAAGGATACGATTATGGGTAATTCATCCAATGTGATTACCTTTGTCAATACTTCACAAGTTAAAGGAGTTTATACCTTGAGATGGGATTTGGGCAATGGAACAACAGGAATTACCGATACCATAATTGGTAAATATCCTTTTGCCGGTACTTTTACAGTAAAATTGACCGTTTATTCAGCAAATGGAACTTCTGCAACTGCCGAAAGAGTAATCACCATAGCACAAAATGACTATAGTTTACTTACAGAGGTTTATATGAAATTGACAGGAGGAGTTGCGGATGATGATGGAAAAACATGGGTATTTGACCGGTACAACAAATTTGCTGCAGAAGTTGCCAAAGCCACTGGCTCGAAGATTCAAAGCTATATTGGATTGGGACAACTTAATAGCTATTCTCAAGAATGGTGGCATGCAGCGGTTAACGAAAAGGAGCAACTAGGTTGGGATTTGTATAATTTTAAATTTAATTTTATTATAAATGGCTTAAAATTAAATATTGTAAATAATGGAAAAGGCTATGGTCGTCTTGTTTTTGTAACTGATCCAGGTGGATTTAGTTTAATAGAAGCTGCTGGAGCTGATGCCATTTTTAATTATAATGGAGGAAATTACAATTTTTCAATCAACGAAAGTGGAAAATATCCGAAGCTGACACTTTCAGGTAATGCATTTATGGGCTATTATTGTGGTACGCAAGAATATGAAATTATCTATCAAACGGATAGCGTGATGTCTTTAAGAGTTGCTGACCCAGCTGAAAATCTTGATTGGGTATTTGTTTATTGCCTGGAAGAGTTGAATGTTCCGGATACCGATGCAGAGTAATAGACAAATACTTTTGTATTTTTCAATAAGAGGCAGCATAAACGTGCTGCCTCTTATTAACTGTTTTTTATACGGAATTTTTCAATTTAATGAAATAAATTATTGAGCTAAAATAAAAAATATTTTTTTCATAAACACAAAAAATTATTCACTTCACAAAACAATATTCTATTTGCCTAACATGCGAAAATCGACACTCACATATTTATTTTGTTTAAGTTTTTTAATGACAAGTTGTAGCAACAATGCCCCGGCAGTGTCATCTGAAAATATTCAGATTCAGATTTTGCCTTCTTCTTTGAATTTTGATTACACAGCATCGGAACAATCAATTCTAATAACTTCCAATGCCGATTTTACGGTTTTATCCGATCAGATATGGTGCAACGTTTCTTCTTCAAATATAAATAAAGGAACAGATTCGTTAAAAATTTCCGTTGCCGAAAATACAACAAATAGCAAACGCAACGCTATTATTACTTTCAAATCGGGTAATTTTGAAAAAAAATACAGCGTCAGTCAGGACTGCCATTTGGAAATTAATGTGCCTGAAGGTTATCGTTTGGTTTGGCAGGATGAATTTAACGAATATCATGCATCCGGAGAAAAACCTTTGTTGCCGAATGCTACTAAATGGTGGTTTGAAACTGGCGGAGGTGGCTGGGGAAACAATGAACTTGAAAGATATATTCCCGGATATGAAGGCAGTGATACTTGTTCTGTCGTTTCAAATGGGACGTTGAAAATTATTGCCAAAAAGAAAGGAAACGAGGTAATTTCCATACGAATGAATACTTCTAAAAGCTGGACTTACGGTTACTTTGAAGCCAGACTTAAACTGCCTCAGGGAAAGGGAACCTGGCCTGCATTCTGGATGATGCCCAAAAACTTTTCTGCTTGGCCCGACGATGGGGAAATAGATATTATGGAAGAAGTTGGCTATCGTCCCAATTGGGTGTCGGCTTCAATTCATTGTTCGGCTTACAACCATAAAATGGGTACCCAAAAAACAGCCGAAAAGTTTGTATCTACAGCCGAGTCCGATTTTCACGTTTATGCTGTGGAATGGACAGAAAGTTTTATTAAAGGATATGTGGATGGAGAAAATTATTTTACCTTTCTCAATGATGGAAAAAAGGACAAAAAAACGTGGCCTTTCAATACCCCTTTTTATTTGAAACTTAATCTTGCATGGGGAGGAAACTGGGGAGGTGCTCAGGGAGTAGATGAAAGCAAACTTCCTGCAACTTATGAGATTGATTATGTTCGAGTGTTTCAAAAATAAATAGATAATAATATGAAGTGGTTAAAATTTTTAATGGCAAGTTCTGCAAGTTTGTTTTTATTTAGTTCCAGTTTGATGGCTATCAGTCCAAAGAACGATCCTGTTGAAAAAAAGATAGATAAATTGATCTCCCGGATGACACTTGAAGAGAAAATTGGACAAATGAATCAAATCAGTTCATTTGGTTCAGTAGAAACAATGGAAGAATTTGTGAAAAATGGCAGTATAGGTTCCATTATCAACGAAATTGATCCGGTCAACATTAATGCGCTTCAGCGAATTGTTGTCAACGAATCTCGCTTGGGAATTCCGCTGCTTATTGGAAGGGATGTTATTCACGGTTTTAAAACTATTTTTCCTATTCCCTTAGGTCAAGCAGCAACTTTCGATCCGGAACTGGTAAAAAATGCAGCCCACATAGCAGCTGTCGAAGCTTCCTCAGTGGGTATAAAATGGACATTTGCACCAATGGTGGATATTGCTCGCGACCCGCGGTGGGGAAGAATTGCGGAAGGATGCGGAGAAGATCCATATCTTACTTCTGTGATGGCAATAGCTATGGTAAAAGGATTTCAGGGAAACGGGTCAAAAGATCCGACTTCTATCGCTGCCTGTCCCAAACATTTTGTTGGCTATGGAGCTGCCGAAGGGGGACGCGACTATAATTCCACTTTTTTGCCCGAACGTTTGCTTCGCAACGTATATCTTCCTCCTTTCGAAGCAAGTGCAAAAGCCGGTGCTTATACTTTTATGACCTCATTCAATGACAATGATGGCGTTCCTTCTTCGGGAAACGAATTTATTCTGAAACAGGTTTTACGCAAGGAATGGGGATTTGATGGATTTGTGGTTTCTGATTGGGCTTCCATTAGAGAGATGATTGCTCATGGTTTTGCAGCCGACGAAAAGGAAGCGGCCTTAAAAGCAGTAAACGCCGGAGTGAATATGGAAATGGTGAGTATGACTTACTTTAATCATTTGAAAGAACTTATAAAAGAAGGAAAAGTAAAACAAGAAACAATCGACGATGCGGTACGAAACATTTTGCGTATCAAATTTCGGTTGGGCCTGTTTGAAAATCCTTATGTTGATGTGAATCAAGCTTCAGTAATGTATGCAGATACCCATCTCGCTGCGGCCCGGCGTGCTGCTACAGAATCGGTTATCCTTTTGAAAAACGACAACCAAACCTTACCATTGGATGAAAATATAAAAACCATTGCCGTCGTTGGGCCAATGGCTGATGCACCGTATGAACAAATGGGAACATGGGTGTTCGATGGAGATAAGGCTTTTACCAAAACTCCATTGAACGCATTAAAAGAAAAATACGGAAATAAAATCAACATAATTTTTGAACCTGCTCTTGCTTTCAGCCGAGATAAAAATACCGATGGAATTGAGAAAGCCGTGAAAGCAGCCGCACAAGCCGACGTCGTTTTGGCTTTTGTTGGAGAGGAATCTATCCTTTCAGGAGAAGCACATTGCCTGGCAGATTTGAATTTGCAGGGAGCACAATCGGAGTTGATTCAAGCTGTTGCAAAAACAGGCAAGCCCGTTATAACAGTAATCATGGCCGGGCGACCACTGACCATAGCAAAAGAAGCAGCTCTGTCGTCGGCAGTTTTGTATTCCTTTCATCCCGGAACTATGGGTGGCCCTGCATTGATAGACCTTATTTTTGGAAAAGAAATTCCCAGTGGTAAAACACCTGTAACTTTTCCAAAAACAGTTGGACAAATCCCCATTTATTATGCTCACAATAGTTCTGGACGGCCTGCCGATGGCAAAGAAACACTGATAGATGAAATTCCGGTTGAAGCCGGACAAACGTCGCTCGGCAATCGTTCATTTTACCTGGATGCGGGTTCTGAGCCTCTTTATCCTTTTGGATATGGATTGTCGTACACAACATTTGAATACGACAACTTAAAAATTTCGGCAGATATTTTGAAAAAATCAGATATACTGAAAGTTAGTTTTGATTTAAAAAATACCGGAAAATATGCCGCAACTGAAGTTGCTCAACTTTATGTTCAGGACAAATTTGGCTCGGTTACCAGACCTGTAAAAGAACTCAAACGTTTTGCACGCGTAACCTTACAACCGGGTGAAAAACAAACCGTTAACTTTGAATTGCCCGTAGAAGAATTGGCATTCTGGAATATTGACATGAAAAAAGTGGTTGAACCCGGAGATTTCAATTTATGGGTCGGAGGAAATAGTCGCGACGGAGAAGAAATTTCATTTAAAGTAATAGAATAAAGTAAAAATCCACACCACATAAGTAATAGGTTGAGTTAATAGAAAATAAGTGTTGTTTAGTTGATAAAAAATTTGTTGGTTCATTCGTTTGTTTGATTTTTGTTGGTTGGTTTTTCATAAGGGTTGTGGATGAGCGGGAAAGCGTTTGTGATAAACTTTTTCCCGCTTTTGGTTTATAATTAGTTAAAAGTTGCTTTATCGGCTTCCATTTCTAAATTATTTTCAAAAAACATGTTCCTTTTTTACGAAAAGCAATAAAACATAAAAAGTTCTGAATGTTTTCGATATTCAATTTTTTTTGCGAAATTTGCAGGCTTAAAGAATTGAATTAAGCGTAGGCGAAGTGAAAGAAACAAAGTACATTTTCGTAACCGGAGGCGTTGTTTCCTCATTGGGAAAAGGCATTATTGCTGCATCAATAGGCAAATTACTTCAGTCAAGAGGTTTTAAGGTTACCAATCAAAAAATAGACCCCTATATCAACATCGATCCGGGAACATTGAATCCTTACGAACATGGTGAATGTTACGTTACGGTTGATGGACACGAAGCAGACCTTGATCTGGGGCACTATGAAAGATTTCTGAATATCGAAACCCATCGTGCCAACAACATTACTACCGGCAGAATTTATCAAAATGTCATCGAAAAGGAACGTCGAGGCGATTATCTGGGAAAAACCGTTCAAATTATTCCCCACATCACCGACGAAATCAAGCGAAACATCAAATCACTCGGCAGTAAGGGCGAATATGATTTTGTCATTACCGAAATTGGTGGTACTGTTGGAGATATCGAATCCTTGCCTTATATTGAAAGCGTGCGTCAGTTGCGTTGGGAACTCGGGAAAAATTGTCTGATTGTTCATCTGACTTATGTTCCCTATATTTCAGCTGCCAAAGAACTGAAGACCAAGCCTACCCAGCATTCTGTCAAAGCCCTGCAGGAACAGGGCGTGCAACCCGACATATTGGTGTTACGCACCGAGCACAACATTTCTTCCGAAATGCGTAAAAAAGTCGCCTTGTTTTGCAACGTGGAACCTTCATCTGTTATGCAATCCATCGATGTTGCTACCATTTATCGTGTACCGCTGAACATGCACAACGAAAAGCTGGACGAAGTAGTGCTCAAAAAAATGGGTTTCGATTTGGCTAAAATTCCTGATGCTAATCTTACCAAATGGATACAGTTTGTTGAAAAACTCGAAAATGCGCACGAAGAAGTGCATATTGCATTGGTGGGCAAGTATGTTCAACTTCCCGATGCTTACAAGTCCATCACCGAATCACTGCTGCAGGCTTGTGCGTATAACGACAGAAAATTGAAACTTGACCTGGTTTTATCGGACAAACTCACGGAAGACAATGTAGCCAAAAAGTTGGAAGACGTTGATGGCGTCATTATTGCTCCAGGATTCGGGCAAAGGGGTATTGAAGGTAAATTTGCAGCTTTAAAGTTTACACGCGAAAATAATATCCCAACTTTCGGTATCTGTATGGGAATGCAATGTATGGTCATTGAATTTGCCAGAAATGTGTTGGGTTATGCAGATGCCAATAGTACCGAAATTGATCCTACTACTTCTCACAATGTAGTGGATATTATGGAAGAACAAAAAAATATCTTAAATCTTGGCGGCAGTATGCGACTGGGCGCTTTCCCCTGCAAACTGAAAAAAGGTTCGAGGGCTTATAAAATTTATGGGAAAGAAAACATCAGCGAACGTCATCGCCATAGATTTGAATTCAACAATAATTATAAGGAAGAATTTGAGAAAGCCGGAATGATTTGCAGTGGGGTTAATGCTACTTCCAATTTGGTAGAAATTGTTGAAATTCCTTCCCATAAATGGTTTATTGGCGTTCAGTTTCATCCCGAATACAGCAGCACGGTAGTAAACCCGCATCCCCTTTTTATAAATTTTATCAAGGCTGCCATAGAATACCGGATGGAACGGGTTTCTTCTAATAAAGCCGGGAAATAATCACCTCAATCAAATTAAAAAATGTATTTATTGGAAAAAGTGAATTTTGTTAGATAATTATGGATAAAAATACGATAACTGGTTTTTTGTTGATTACGGCTATCATCGTTGTCTTTGCCTTGTTGAACCGTCCCAATCAGGAAATGATCGCGAAACAAAAAAGATACAATGATTCCATTGCATTGGTACAAAAAGCTAAAGCAGAATCAGAAGCTGCCATTCATCAAGCAGACTCTATTCTTTCCGATTCCGTAGCATCCCCAAAAGACTCAACTGCCATTATTAGCGATGCTTATGGCGATTTTAGTGTGGCTGCACGTGGAGAAGAAAAATTCTTTACTTTAGAAAACGAAGTGCTGAAACTTACTTTTACTAATAAAGGTGCACGTATTTACTCTGCCGAATTGAAAAAATATCGACGGCACGACTCACTTCCACTTATTCTTTTTCAGGGAAATGAAAGCGATATGGGCTTTACTCTTATCACCAACAACAACCGAATTCTGAATACAAGGGATCTTTATTTTGAACCGGTGCAGACTGTCAAAAAGGACAAGCAAGGAAATCAAACAATTATTTTCCGCCTTAAAACAACCGGTGAGGGATATATGGATATTGCCTACACGCTTCCTCAAAATAATTACATGTTCAGTTTTGGTATTAAAGCTTACCGAATGAACAACGTCGTGCCCGCCGGAACAAATTTTCTGGAAATGCAATGGTCGACGCGATTGCGTCAGCAGGAACAGGGACGTCAATTTGAAAATCGCTATTCCACTATCCAGTACAAATTTCTTTCGGATGATGTGGAAAAATTGAATGAAAACAAAAACGACAGCAAGCAAATTGCCAACAAATTAAAATGGATTGCCTTTAAGGACCAGTTTTTCAGTAATGTACTGATTGCTGACGATTCTTTTACTTCTACTTTACTGGAAAGTAAACTCGAAGATAAAAATTCACCCTATCTGAAATTTTATCACGCCGAAATGACCGTTCCATTTGATCCATCAGGAAAGTCTGCAACAACTTTCAGAATGTATTTGGGACCGAATAAATACAATATTCTGGCCAGCTATGACAAAGGGCTCAACAAGGATGAAAAATTGAGACTTCACAAGCTGATTCCACTGGGCTGGGGAATTTTCGGCTGGATCAACCGGTACATGATTATTCCGATGTTTAACTTTTTCAGCAGGTTTATCGGGAATTATGGCATTATCATTTTATTGATGACTATTGTCATTAAAATTGTCATTTTCCCCATGACGTATAAAACGTATACTTCGAGTGCCAAAATGCGTGTGCTGAAACCGGAGATTGACGAAATTTATGCCAAAATTCCGCCCGAAAAAGCTATGGAACGTCAAAAAGCGGTTATGGATCTTTATTCGAAAGTGGGTGTCAGTCCGATGAGTGGATGTATTCCGGCTTTGCTTCAAATACCCATTCTTTTTGCCATGTTTAGCTTTTTCCCTGCTTCTATCGAACTTCGTCAGCAAAGCTTTTTGTGGGCAAAAGATTTGTCTACTTACGATTCGATTGTAAGTTGGAATGCATATATTCCTCTTATTACACCGTACTTTGGTAATCATCTCAGCCTTTTCTGCCTTTTGATGACCATTTCGAGCATTATTTCCACCAAATTAAATATGACAACGAATCCTTCGACCGATCAGCCGGGTGGAAATTTAATGAAATGGATGATGTATCTGATGCCCGTAATGTTTATGTTTATTTTCAATAACTATTCGGCAGCATTAAGTTACTATTATTTTCTTTCTACTTTGATTACCATTATTCAAACTTACGTGATTCGTGCTATGGTGGACGAAAAGAAACTGCTGGCTCAACTTCATGCAAAACGCAACGAAAAGAAACCGGCAAAAAAAAGCAGCTGGCTGGAAAGAATGGAAAAAATGCAACGTGAACAGCAGAAAGCTATGAGAAATAAGAGATAACGATTTTAAAAAGATTGAAAATTCAGGCGTAAAATTACATGGGAAATACTTTGTGGTTTTACGCTTTCTTATAAGTAGGCAATTATGACAAGCAGAAGGAAAATTTTTATTTTCATTATTTTGAGCGTTTCGCTGTTCCTTATCTCGTGCCGAAACAGCAACCGTTTTCATATAGATACGCAAAAAAACGGTATCAAAGTCCACATTCATCGTTTCGACAAGGATCTTATAAATATTGACACGGCCCATACCGATACCGAAATAAAGAAAATGTACGGAAAATATCCCGATTTTTTCCCGGTATTTGTTTCAGAAATTTTGGATGTCGCACCATCGGATACCGATTCGGTCGCTTTGTTCATTCACAATTTTCTTTCCGATACCACTTTTGCCAAAGTTAACAGAGAGGTGTTGAAAAAATTTTCTGATGTTTCGGCTATCGAGCATCAACTTTCCGATGCTTTTACATACATTCATTATTATTTTCCCGAAATTCGGCTTCCCGAAATCTACTTTTTTGTCTCGGGTTTTAATCGCTCCATTATTATTCGTTCACCTTTCATAGCTATTGGCTCGGATTTGTATCTTGGAGCCGACTATCCAGTTTATAAGCAAATTACTTACGAATATCTGACCTATACCATGAGACCCGAAAATATTGCTCCCGATATTGTTTCAGCTTTACTTTTCAGTGCTTTCCCAATGAATTCGGCTGAAAATCGTTTGTTGGACAACATGCTTTACAGGGGAAAAATCATGTATTTGCTTTCCGTTTTCATGCCCGACGAAAAGCCCGAAATTTTGATGGGCTATACACCCCAACAATGGGAATGGTGTAAACAATATGAAAGAGAAATTTGGGCGGAAATGATTGATAAAAAAGCTCTTTTTTCTTCTGATTTTCGTGTGATGGATGCTTATTTGAACGAAGCGCCCTTTACCGCACCTGTTTCGCAGGATTCGCCTGGAAGAGTTGGCACATGGGTGGGTTGGCAGATTGTAAAAAGTTACATGGATAAAAACAAAAATGTTAGCCTTCAGCAGTTGGTAAGCGAAAACAACTATCAACAATTACTCGAGAAATCGGACTATCGACCATAAAAAACGGTTCTTCCTTTTTTTGAAATTTGGAAGAACCGCCAAAGAAATTAATTAAATCCGAAAAATTTAATTATGCAGGTTTGATTGCTTCTGATGGGCAAACATCAGCGCATACGCCGCAATCTGTACATACATCCGGATCAATAACATAAATATCACCTTCTGATATTGCTTCTACTGGACATTCTGTGATACATGTCCCACATGCAATGCAATCTTCTGTAATTACGTAAGCCATTTTTTTATAGATTTAGTTTAATGCCACAAAAATACAATTTTTTCTTAAATCAAAAAAATTTCATGAAACTAATTCCAATATTCTATTGTGATGTATGTCAAAAAAAGGTTTGCTATTGAAGCAAATCCCTTATTTTCTGCTCATCAATTATAGTAAACTGTTTTTTGTTGATTTTAATGATGTTGTCTTCGACCATTTCCGAAAGACTTCTGGCCAATGAAGGACGTGCTACGCCAAAAAATTCTGCCAATTCGGTCCTGTTTCGGTTGATGGTAAAAGTTTTTCCGTATTCGGCCATTTGTTCCAATAAAAAATGAGCAATGCGTCCCTTTATGGTTTTAATGGAAAGCAATTGAAGTCGATTGGCTAAAAACTCTGCTCGGTTGGCATTGTGTTTTAAAAACTGCTGCATAAAATCGGGCTGTATCGCCATCAGACGCATTACTTCTTCTTTGGGAATACGTAGGATTTCGCATTCTTCGAGTGCAGTAACATCTACGGGAAAACGGTTGTTGTCGGAAAATAAAAAAGCCGGAGCCAACGGACGAGGCGCTTTTATCAGTTCTATTCCCATAATATTGCCGGTTTCGGTAATCATTTCTGTTTTCACCGAACCCGAGGTCAAAATGTACAATGCATCGCAAATACTTCCCTGACGAAACATAATTTCGTTTTTTCGGTATGGCTTAATGCTGTATTTTAAATCCGCAGGGAAACCACTTTCTCCATCATCAATACTGCCGTAACTCTTCCATTCTGGATCAATGCTTTTCATGAAAAATCAATTTTTTCATCTGTAACAAGTGTTACATTTTAATTGTTTTAAACTCTCTAACTTTGCAACCTCAAAAAACTTCAATCTTGTACAGTGTACAAATATAAAGTATTGTGCTTCAATTTCAAAAAACAATTTATAAAAATACATAACTAAAAATTCAAAACATGATGGAAAATTCAGAAGCTAACAACAGACAGGAAAGCAAAACAATTCCTGCAGGCGAAAAGTTTGTATTGGCCAATCAGGTCAACTATGCCGATGGCTCGGTGGTAAGCAAAATCATTGTTCGAAATCGTCAGGGAAACATTACACTGTTTGCTTTCGACAAGGGAGAATTTTTAAGTGAACATGCAGCACCATTCAATGCATTGGTGGTAGCTCTCGATGGTAAAGGAACGATTACCATTTCGGGGCAGCCGTTTGAATTAATTTCCGGAGAAAGTATCATTCTACCTGCCGGTGTTCCACATGCGGTGAATGCCACAGAACGTTTTAAAATGATGTTGGTAATGATAAAAGATTGAAAAACAAGTAAATAAAAATAGATTTTGAGATTTTAAAATTAATTGTGAAAAAAATGAATATGTTTTGTTATCAGTGTCAGGAAACTTCTAAAGGAACCGGCTGCGAATTGAAAGGTGTTTGTGGTAAAACTTCTGATGTGGCGGCTTTGCAGGATTTGTTGATTTATCAGCTGAAAGGATTATCAAATTACACAACCGCTTTGCGCAAAGTGGGAGTTGAAAGTCCGCTTGTGAGTCGTTTTATCATCGACGGCCTTTTTATGACGGTTACCAATGTCAATTTCGATAAACAGCGATTTGTTGAACAAATTCGTGAAGGATTCGACCTGCGTTCTCA